>ENA-ORLU01001529-ORLU01001529.1-human-gut-metagenome-genome-assembly--contig:-NODE-1529-length-16768-cov-4.001378_pt1 | contig 16768 bp, 10 predicted proteins | sample MGYA00243009_ERZ508833 | MGnify/ENA primary metagenome ERZ508833 (study PRJEB26277, sample SAMN04329763) | human gut metagenome | biome: human-associated habitat | host: Homo sapiens | place: USA...
GGACCTGTGCGATTGATGCCGATCCCAGTGGATGCACATCAATGCTCTGGAACACTTCGTTCCACTCATAACCGTAGGACTTGCGGATCACTTCTGCTACCTGTTCAAATGGCATCGGTGTCACCTCGGAATGAAGCCGCATCAGTTCTTCACAATAGCTTTTCGGAAGAATGTCGGAATGCAGTGACATGATCTGACCAATCTTAATAAAAGTAGGTCCCAGATCTTCAAGAATCAACCGCAGTTTCTCTGGTGTGATCCCCCGGGTCAGCTCATGCTTTCTTAAAACTGCGGTTATCTCTTTTAATCTGGAACCCGACTTTTCATTCTTCATCTTTCTTTTCCGGAGCTGTTTCAGCAGTTTCTTTTGTTGCTGCTTCTTCCTCTGCATTCACTCCGTCTTCTGACTCTCCGTCCACAGGTTCTGCCGTTTCCATCTTTGCGAGCTGCTCTTTTAACTGCTCTAACTGCTCCGGTGTCATCTTTCCAAGAAGCTCTGTCAGTTCTTCCGGTGAGGATGCTTTCACTGATACATTCACATTATCCTTGACCGTCTTCTTGATATTATGCTTCAACTCTTCGTTGAGGACTTTCCCCTGCTCTACTGTCAGCTCACCCTTTTTTACAAGCTCATCCAGCACGTCCTTTGACTTCTCCGCTGTCACAGCTACTGTTCCGATTCCTGCCAATAAGATCTTTTTCAGACCATCCGTCAATCTTTCCATACTCTTCTGCTCCTTTCAAGGTTCTAATCCTCTTTACATTATCTGATTTTATACTCTTGTTATACACTTTTTTCAAAAAAATGTAAACCATTCCATTATTTTTGGATTGCGTAAATTTACCTTCGGAAATAATGGTGTAGAGTCCACCCACGATGCTCTGATAAAATATCAGGCAATGACTTTTGGATTTAATATAACTCTTTTTTGTATTCGAAGCAAGCCCAGTTTTTCTTCTGGGCAGACTCCGGCTTATTCCTCTTGGCTGTGCTTTTGACCAGATACTTTCATCTGTCAAGGATGCCCTGCACCACTTGTGGCTTCGTCCTTGACAGATGAAAGTATCTGGTCTTCTTTGTAATCAAGAGGAACAAACCTCTTGATTACATTCCATGTGCACTGTCTATAATCCCCATATATGTGCATTAAAGTTCACGATCTTTTTATTTTGTAGCGACATGCTATGACTAATGTACTCTGTATATTTCCCAAGTTCTCCATGTCTGTTTTTTTCTGACTGGATCATCTGAGCGCTGCTCAGAACATCATATTCGGCTCCTGCAGCTTTCTGTAAATCTCTTTTTTGATATCTTACCAGTTCTAGCATATCTCCTCCATTGAGCTCATATGCTCTAAGTTTTGCCATTTTTGTTGCGCCTGTAATACTCCAGCCCATTGGTCTTGAACTCATTCTGTTGGATAATACATGACTCACATGCCCTTCGGTGCTGCTTCCTTTTACCCTGTTCTGATGTCTCAAACGTAGCTTAGCAGCTGTCCAGTTCGACAGAATATATTCCCTGCCAGTAGCAATTCGTTTTAATCCTGTTTCATCAACCAGACAATCTTCCAATCGATCAACGATTTCCTCAAAGTCCTGTTTTGTTTTACTTCTAATCGCTGCACGAAGTTCATCTAGTGCATCTTCCTTGCTGTCCTTCATGTGACTGGTCAACTTGATCAGATACTTCTCAAGATGAAATTCATCTAGTACATATGTGATTCCTGCTATCCGTTTCATTCCAGATTTAATCCAGCTTCCACCATCTGAACTCAGATATACTTTTTTGACTTTATCCAGGTCATAATGGTTGTTGATATATTCATAAACTTCATCCCAGAATTCCGCATTTTCTTCACCATAACTAGTTCCACAGAAGTAATACGGATTCACGAGTTTATGTCTTTTGCTCTGAGGTGCTTCGTTTTCAATTCCTTCGTGAACATAGACAAGCTTTGTGATCAGACAGTTGTTCTTCCGGTGATTCTCGTTTTCAATCAAATCACCTTTTTTCTCTCTGAACTGAAGTGACGCATGATCCTCATCCGCCTCGATATAGAGGTATTCCACCTCTTTTTTCTTTTCTGGCTTCTCCTTGTTTTTAGGAAATTCAAGCGCATGGATCTTATTTTTTACAGTCTGTTTTTTCACATCTGTTGTCAGGCTTGTTTCTTCTCCGCCACGTCTGTACGAGGTCTGAACAGACTCCTTAAGCATTCTGGCTAGCGCGTCTTCTGTGATACGTTCATGTTTCTCTAACCCCATTATTCGATCAAGAAGATACTCGCTTTCACCTGTTTCCTTATTCGTGAATAACGTTTTTTCAAATGTAACTGCCCCCAGTGATGTAATCAGCTGCTTGGTATCATGAGATTCAACCACCCAGTGTTGCAAACGTTTTGGGCTCTTTCTGAGCATCTGATTCATTTCTTCCAGGGATTCCTGTATCATTTTCAGTCCGAGGTTATGCAATTCTTCTGTGAGCCCCAGAACGTACTCAGCAAGCTTTTTCGGATTTTTTATGAAATCATCCTCAAGTTTTTCAAATCTTTTAATGCATTCTTCTTCAAAATATTTTATACTGTTGTACATAGAGAACACCTTTCTTTGCTTTAGTATTTTGGTCGTGCTTAATACTTTATCACAAAGTGGTGTTCTCTTTTTATCTATTTTCCATTATCCGAGAAAAATTTTACGCTAGCTGATGCAATGTACCATTCCCACCCTCTTCCGATCCGGAACGGATCTCCCTCTCCCTGCCCCCGGGAGTTTGACAGTTGAATATTAGAAAAATACCTTGCAGGCCTTATAAAACCTGCTTTTTTTATGTCAAATTTTCCGTTTTTATATGTACTTGTTTGTAATAGTGTGTTATAATAAAAGAAAAGGAGTTTTTTCTAATCATGTATATTGCACTTACAGGTAGTGAAAACAATAAAGATGTGTATATTTATCATTCTTTTCGCAAGGAAAATGGTAAGTCCTCATCTCGTATTTATAAAAAACTTGGAAAATATAACACACTTTTAGAACAATTCGATGGTGACAGAGATAAGATGATGGCATGGGCAAGAGAGCAGGCTGATAAAGAAACAAAGCTCTATAAAGAAGCTACTGGAAAGATTTCTGTAGAGTTTTCAAAAGCTGCTTGCATTCCGATGAATGAACGCCGTTCTTTCAATGTTGGGTATCTCTTTTTACAAGAACTTTGTACACAACTTCGTATAGATAAGATTTGTAGAACAATCAAAGAACGCCACAAATATAAATATAATCTACAAGCAATCCTGACTGATTTAGTTTATGCACGAATCCTATCGCCTTCTAGCAAGCTGGCTAGCTATGACTATTGTCAAACACTGTTAGAGCCACCTAAATACAGTCTGCAGGATGTTTACCGCTCTCTTTCTGTGATTGCAGAAGAATCGGATTTTATTCAAAGTGAACTTTACAAGAATTCTAATTTCCTTTATCCAAGAAATAATCGTATCCTCTATTACGATTGCACAAACTACTATTTCGAAATTGAAGAGGAAAGCGATTCTAAGCGTTATGGTAAAAGTAAGGAAAACCGTCCGAATCCAATTGTAACTATGGGATTATTTATGGATGCTGATGGTATTCCTCTTGCTTTTGATGTTTATCCAGGAAATCAAAATGAACAGACAACTTTAAAGCCTTTAGAATCAAAAATTCTCCAGGACTTTAACTGCAGTGAATTCATCTATTGTTCTGATTCCGGACTTGGAAGTGCTGCGAACAGAAGATTTAACAGTCTTGGAAACCGGGCATACATCATCACTCATTCTCTTAAAAAGATGAAGAAAGAAGATCGTGAGATTGCTCTGAACCCTACGCAGTTTCGTAAAGTCGGTAGCACAAAATTCATAGATCTGCGTACACTTGATGAAACTGATGAAGAAGTTTATAACACTGTTTATTACAAAGAAGTTCCCGTGGTTACAGGAAACATGGATGAAACTCTGATTGTTACTTATTCTCCAAAATATAAAGCATACCAAAGAAGAATTCGTGACCGCCAAATCGAACATGCTGAAAAGATCATCAACACACCTGGGCGTAAACGAAAAGGAAAAAATCAGAATGATCCAATGCGTTTTGTAAAGAAGACTTCTGTGACGCCAGATGGGGAAATCGCTAATAAACAAGTATACAATATCGATGAAGAACAGATTCAAAAAGAAGAAATGTATGATGGTTTTTATGCTGTTATTACAAATCTGGAAGGTGATGTCTCTGAAATCATACGGATTAACAAACAGCGTTGGGAAATAGAAGAAAACTTTAGAATTATGAAAACCGAATTTGAAGCTAGACCAGTCTATGTACGAAGAGAGGAGCGAATAAAAGCTCATTTCATGACTTGCTATATCAGTCTTCTTCTTTATCGGTTATTAGAAAAGAAACTTGGAGATGCTTATACGGTCAGTCAGATACTTGGGACATTACGTTCTATGCAAATGACACTACTAAATACAGCAAGTGGTTATATTCCTTCCTACACAAGAACAGAATTAACGGATTCTCTGCACAAAACATTCGGCTTTAGAACGGATTATGAATTCATTACAAAAGCCTCCATGCGAACAATCATTAAAGAAACGAAACAGATTAAATCAAAAAAATCATAATATAGCACATATCGTTACGAAATAAAAAACGGCTACAGAGCCCATGTTTACTGGGTTTGTAGCCATTTTTATCTTTCCAACTGTCAAAGATGGGATCATACTTGAGCTATATTTTCAAGTATTTCTTTAAAAGTTATCATTTTTCAGTAAAAAACATTGAAAATATTTAATTTTTTTCAGGGAACAAAAAAGTATACTTTTTTATCCCTTTTTCATCCTGTGCCGTAACCCCGGCACAGAAAATGTTACTCCCACATTTTTCACATTACATTGAAAAATGATGGTTGCGAACATTTTTCTTTTGTATCTGGAGCAGCCAAACGGCTGCTCTTTTAATTCCCAACCATCAGGCCAAAACTGAATAGAGAATTGGAGACTTCATAATGGTATCACAATTAATTATGATACCAAAATAGGTGCTATTCATAGCACCCTTGAATCTCAACGCAGTTGCAGGTACTGCGATAGAAAAACTGTAGCAGATTGTAAAGGAGCAGGATTGCATTTTACAATGTGTGGTCTTTGAGAAAATGTAAGCTTGCTTTTTGCCGGAAATTTACTATACTCTAATTAACGGGACTCATACTTTAAAAAAAGAGAGGGAAAGACTATGAAATGGTTCAAGGAACATAAGAAGGCAGCAACCATCGGATTGGCAGGGATTTTTCTTCTTGTCCTGATTCTGATCGGGTGTGGGGTCGCATTCAGCGATTCGGGAAATGGATCAGATCAGAAGGAACAGAAAGCCTCTGTAACCGACACAAAAAAAGAGACTGCAGAAGAGAAGAAAAGTTCTGATGCGGAAGTAAAAAAAGAAGATACTGCAAAAGAAGAGGTCTCTGAAGAAAAAAAAGAGACAAAAGAAGAGGCAAAAAAAGAAGAAAAGACAGAAAAAAAAGATGATACCAAGAAAACCGGTACTGCATCCGCTACGGCTACAACCAAAAAGGAAGAAGCAAAACCTTCCTCCAGTAAGTCATCCAGCAGTTCCAGCACGAAGAAGACAGAGACAAAAGCAAATAACTCCAGTTCTTCCAATAGCAGCAAGCCGCAGCATACACATACCTGGGTAGCCCAGACAAAAAGTGTGTACCATGAAGCCACGGGACACTACGAAAATAAGTGGGTGGAAGATTCCGCAGCTTGGGATGAAGATGTTTATGCAACAAAGGTGATCTGTAATTGTGGAGCAGTGTTTGATTCTATTGATGCTTGGGATCAACATTGTATAGATGGATGTCGCCAAGGATACTATGTGGATGACGTAAAGACAGGGACAATTCATCACGAAGCCACTGGTCATAATGAACAGAAATGGGTGCAGGATTCCGCAGCGTGGACAGAGACCGTCACCACCGGATATAAATGTAGTGGCTGCGGTGCGACAAAATAAAAAAGTAGAAAAGAAAATAGAGAAATAAGCTAGGGAAAGACTTTGCAGATGCAGAGTCTTTTTTTCATACCCTAAATACAAAAAAGAAAGGAAAAAGTCATGAAAGTAGGAAAAAGACTAACCGCTTTCTTCCTGGCAGGGATGCTGATCCTGACCAGCAATGTGACTGGCTTTGCCGAAGAAACTACGGCAGATCAACAGCCGGAAGAAGCAAAAAGTACCTATCTTCTGACCGTAGATGCAGAAGATAGTACAGTAACCGTAAAAGGTGATCATGTTGAGCAGAAGACCGCATCAACTTATCAGATTGAAGCAGGAAGTGAGGTAGTAGCAAGTGTTGCTCCTGCGGACGGAAAGGAAATAAAGGAAGTCCGTGTCAATGAAGAGCAGATGGATCTTGCAGATGGAACCGTTACCTTTTCCATGCCGGAAAAAGACAGTTTGCTGCAGGTAACGCTGAAAGAAAAAGAGCGGGCTGCCGAAGAAGCGGAAGAACCAAAGCAGGAGGTATCGCAGACAGAAGAATGGGAACTTCCGGATGAGAAGGAATACCAACAACGGTTACAGCTTGCAAAGGCATTAGGCATGGAAGACTGGCTGGATGAAGAGGGATGGCTGGATGATGGCTACTTTGCCGGAAAGAGTGATCTGGAATTAACAGAAAGCGGTGTAGTGCCATTGATTCGCAACAGTATTACGAATCCTAAAATGTCAAGAGCCGTAACTCTTTATAACAAAGTTACTTACAACAATATTTCCTCTGCAGAGTTTGCGGTGGACGGAAAGCTGGCTTTTTGCTTGGAGTACGCAAAGACAACCCCACCGGCAGGGACAGCAACGGGAACACCAACCGAGATTACAAATTCCGGAGTAAAAGCAGCCATGTATTATGGCTACAATGGACCGGCTGCAGCACAGTATAATTTCAGCAGCACCTCTCAGGCCGTTCTGGTCACGGCCACACTGAGCAGCTACTACTACAGTGGACAGTCTCCGTTTTCAAGTGCAACCAGTGGAAATGCACAGAGTACCGGATTTACAGCTTTTTATAACTTTGTCGAAGCACATAAGGCTTCCGTACCATCCTGCTTTAAAGCCTATGCGGTAAGTACGGGTTCAAATACCCAGCATTTAGGATATTGGACGTACGCACCAACCGGAACCATGTATCTGACCAAGACATCGGCTAATACAGCAATGACGGACAATAATAGCTGCTACAGTCTTGGAAACGCCGTCTACGGGGTATATTCCAATTCGATCTGTACTACAAAAGTAGGGACATTAACCACTGGAACAAACGGTGTATCCAATCCGATCTCGGTCAATGTGGGAACGTACTATGTAAAAGAGACCTCTGCTCCTAAAGGTTACAAATTGGATACAAAAGTACACACCGTAAAAGTAACCAGTGGACAGACGGCAGTAGTCAAAGTCCAGGACGCCCCGCTGAATGATCCGGCAGCCATTGAACTGAATAAGATTGATGCGGATACCGGGGAAACCGTACAGGGTGCAGCTTCCCTTGCCGGTGCTGAGTTTACTGTTAAATATTATAAAGGTTTCTATACAGAAGGAACCCTTCCGAGTACGGCAACCAGGACTTGGGTGATTCAGACAAAAGAAGTTACTTTGGATAATGGAAATATCAAATATACTACTCGTCTGAATGATAAATATAAGATTTCTGGCGATGCATTTTATACCACAAATGGTATTCCAACACTTCCACTTGGAACAATTACCATTGAAGAGACGAAAGCTCCGGAAGGATATCTGCTTGACGGAGCTTATCTGCAGGCGGCAGGAAGTACCACCAAGCTGTCCGGCAAGTATGTAGCACAGATCACGCAGACTGGACAGGCTGCAAAATTAAATGGTGGAAATGTCTACAGCATGAATGACAAGGTTGTAAAAGGAGATATTGTCATTGCAAAGTATGCAGAGAATAATGCAGAAGCCGGAAATGGATCATCCGATCTGAAGCGGCCGTTAAAAGATGTGAAATTCCATCTGACCTCAAAGACCACCGGAACGGTTTATACCATCAAGACAGACGATCAGGGGATCGCATCTACCCAGCAGCTTCTGGAGGAAGACAAGCGTGGAAAAGAAGGGGCGTTGCCATTTGATACTTATACGGTAACGGAAGAAAGCCCTTATGAAGAGTATGACGAGGCAGATCCATGGGATGTTACCATTGATGAAAATTTAAAGACGTATTACTACATCTTAAGAAATGACACCATCGATGCCCCGATCAGTGTAGTCAAGAAAGATGCAACGACTGGAAATATCATTCCGGTTGCCGGAGCAAAATTCCAGATTTTGGATGCAGAGAAAAATGTCATTTCCCTGACCGTCCCTTATCCGTCCAATAAAAAGATGGATACCTGGGAGACAGATGAAACTGGTTCTTTCTATCTGCCACAGAAGCTGGAATATGGCACGTACTATTTACGGGAAGTAAAAGCCCCGGAAGGATATCTGTTAAATACGGAAGAGATCCAGTTTAAAGTTACTGCAGAACGGGACTGGGAGAATCCACTGGTCGTAGAATGCGAAGATGTTCCGGCCATGGGAAAAATTCATCTGAAAAAAACCGATAAGGAATCCGGGGAAACACTTGCCGGAGCAGTATTTCATGTAATTGCTGCAGAAAATATCACCACACCGGATGGCACACTGCAGGCTGCAAAAGATGAGGTCGTAACGACACTGACAACCGGATCAGATGGAACGGCTACCAGTGATGCATTGCATTTCGGAAAATACAAGCTGGTCGAAACCAAAGCTCCAAATGGTTATGTTGCATCTGAAAAGAGCTGGAATGTCACCCTGTCATATGCGGATCAGGAGACAGAGATTGTTACAGAAGACATAACGGTTACCAATACTCCAAATGAAGTGAAAGTGAAAAAAGTAGATGCAGATTCACAGGAAGCACTTGCCGGAGTAGAATTTCAGGTTTGGAAAAAGGGAACATCTGCAAAAGATACCTATACGACCGGAGAAGACGGAACCTTTACCGTCAAGAGACTTGCTCCTGGAACCTATTGCATCCAGGAATCCAAACCGGCACCGGGATATGAGCTGAATGAAGAGATTCAGGAGATTACTGTTAATGCAGATGGAACATTCGGTGGTGAAACAACTGCAACCGTAACCTTTACAGATAAAAAGACAGTGATCACAGAAACCAATGCGATCTCAGCCGATACGCTGGGAAAAGAAGGACTGCCAAAGACAGACGCTAAGATTACCGATACTGTTTCAATGCAGCACCTATATAAGAGTGGACAGTATAAGTTAAAAGCCCTATTAAAAGACCAGGAAACCGGAGACTCCTATCTGGTCAATGGAAAAGAAGTGACAGCAGAAAAAAACTTTTCTGCAACTGCCTCTGCTATGAATGTGGACGTTCTGATCACTGCCGATCTTTCCAATGCAGTAGGAAAAAAACTGGTCGTATACGAATATTTATATCAGATTGTGGACGGAAAAGAATTTCTGATCTCTTCCCATGAAGATATTCATGACGAGAAGCAGACGATCACGATTCCAAAACAGGAGATCCGGACTACAGCAAAAGATAAAAATACACAGAAGTCCGAAGGCATTGCTAAGAAAGATGCAACGATCATTGATACCGTAAACTACAGTGGCCTGATCGTAGGTCAGGAATACACCGTGAAAGGTGTTTTGATGCTGAAAGGTACCAATGAACCATTGTTAGTGAATGGAAAGGAAGTCACAGCAGAGAAGACTTTTGTTCCGGAAAAGTCTTCCGGATCTGTAGATGTAGAGTTTACTTTTGACGCATCCGCACTGCAGGGAGAAGCGGTGGTTGTATTTGAACATCTGTATGCAGATGGAGTAGAAGTTGCCTCTCATACTGATATCAACGATAAAGGACAGACCGTAACATACAAGCTTGGAAAGCTAAAAGTTACTATGCCGAACCAGAAGAATAGCGGTCTGATCACTGCATTGAAAACTGGTGATATGCTGGCCGTAACACCATATATTGTGCTTCTGATGCTTGCTGGAACAACAATTCTTGTACTTGCAAAAAGAAAAAAGAAAGAGGTTATAGATGAAAAATAAATGGAAAAAAGGGATTCTCTTTTCTTTTTTATCGTTGTCAATTCTCTCTTCCCCACTGCAGGTTTTTGCAGCGGGGAAACCCCTGACAAAATCGGTCACGATTGTAGCCGATTCAAAGGAATATAAAAAAGAAGCGGAAAAAAGTTTTCAAAAGAAGATTACTGAAAACTGGAAGAGTTACGAGCTGGTTGATATAGCCTATAACATTGTCGATCAGGAATACACGGAGACTCTTACCAAGACTGTAGAAATGCAGAGTGAACCTCATCTGACTATGGAAGAAGGAGGGATCACCTATGCTTTGGTATCAAAAAATACAAAAGAGACGGTTCGGCAGGCTGCAGCAACGCAGACTGTGACTGGCTGGGATGAATACGACCATGCAGTAACGGCTGCAAATGTTCCGGCAACGAAAGTCGTTCAGGCGAAAAATGAGGTGACCGGAGAAATGGAAGATGTCACCTGTTCTTTGACCGGCATCACACAGATCGGGACAAAGACGGTCACAAATACCATGTCCTTAACTTTCAGTGATTATGATGCCTCCTATTATGAATGGAACGGTCATCTGATTCCAAGAAACGACAGTACTCCGGCATTATCCGGGTATGAAAATGAATTATTAAGCAGCGTAGGGGCTGCATCCGGAAGCCGGATCACCTCGATCAACTGGGCTGGAAGTCCTTATACAGGAGCCGATGGGGTTGTGTATCGGGGTGCAACAGCAAACGTAGAACAGCAGATACAGGTGTACCGGGCAAATTATTCGGGAGCGATCACAACTCCGGAAGAAAAAGAAGTGATCTATACAGCAACTTATTCAGCTCCGGATCAGGATGGATCTGTTGAATATAAAGTAGTTGCGACTGCAACTTATAATCCGGTATCTTCCATGGTTCCTATGGTTGTAGCCGGAGTGGGCATCCTGATCTTCATCCTTCTTGTTGTTGCAGTCTTATATATTCTGCAGAAACGGAAAAAAGAAAAACTTGCAGATGCCTAAAAATAAAAGAATTTTACATAAAAAGGGAGAACGAAAATGGCTAAATTTTTTAATGGACTTCAAGCACTGGCACAGGAATATCAGCCTTATGTGTTAATTATAGCAGCAATCATGATTATTGGATGTTCTGTATTGAATATGATGCCAGGAGAAGAGAACCGCTCGAAAGCCCGAAAATGGATTCCTAATATTTTGATCGGAATTGCAGGTGTTATTCTTGCATTTACCATCGCAACAGAATGGTTCGCAAAATTTTAAATGCAGTGAAATACATAGTTTGTTTCCGGGTGCTATTAATAGCACCTGGAAGAAAAAGGAGCTTTTGAATGAAAAAAATGGCAAGTGAAATTGAACTATATTATAGCGATGTGGTAGCGGTAGAAGCCTCTGTCAAAGATCCGGAGTGCTATCAGATTTATCGGATTGACGTTCCACAGGGACAGATCGTCCCTTTGGATGAAATTGTATTTCCTACAAGAGAAGAAGCTGCAGAACAGATTCGGGAATATGGATTTCTCCAACTTTCCTATCCAATGCTGCAGGACGAATTAAGACGAATGAGGTATCTGTTATGGAAGATAAACGCATCGTAAGAAGCAGTAACAGCCATACGTTACGAACGCAGAAGATTCTTTCCAATAAGAAAGTGATCACTGCAATATTGATCCTGGAGGATTTCTTATTATTGGCTGTTTGGAACATCCTATTAAATTTTTTTGGAAATCTGATCACAACTTTGAAATTCCATCAATCCATAGATCACCAGCACATGATTCAGGTGTGGTTTTATACCGGTCCAGGTGCATGGAAATTTTATATTATTTTCGTGATTTTTGTAGCCGCCTTCGATGCACTACAAGCTTACCATATTTACACTTCCTTTTCGGAAAAAGATATTAATGTGGGACAAAAGGGAACGCAGCGTTGGACTACAACAGAAGAAATTATCCAGCAGTACAAAGAAATCCCGGACAGAGATCTTCCATACGACGGAGATCCGGGAATCATCATTTCCAGGATAGGAAACAAGCTGTATATTGACCCTTCACCGGTGAATAACCTGATTTTTGGTATTACCCGTTCAGGTAAAGATGAAATCTATGTAAACCCATCGGTAGATGTGTATTCCAGGGCAAAAAATCAGCCTTCTTTGATTATTGCTGATCCAAAGATAGAAACTTACCGGGTTGCAAAGAAAATTTTAGAGCAGCGAGGGTATCTGGTCTATCTTCTGAATCTGGACGATCCCTTGCACTCGATGGGCGATAACCCATTGGATTCAGCCATTCAGTATGCAAAAGCCAACGAAAATGCAAAAGCAATGGCTGTAGCTCGTGCCTTTGCATTTTCCATTTTTCATTCAGATGCGGAAAAGTCTGAACCGATCTGGGCCAATACGGCAACCGATCTCTTTACGGCTCTGATATTGGCACATATCACGGATGCATTAAAAGAGGATGAAGTCGAAAATGCCAGAAGGTATGCAGCTTTTCTGGAAAAGCAGAAAGAATACCTCTATCTCACACCGGAAGAACAGAAAGTGGCAGTAGAAGATTATGCAAAGGCGATCTCAGAAGGAAAAGATATCACGGTTCCTTCCATTTTAACGATCCCAACCGAAGAATCGTTCTGGTATTTATACGAAAATGAAAAAAAGATCAATATTTATAGCATCATCAACCTTTTTACAAATTTAGTGCGAATCAAAGATGAAGAAAATCCAAATGTCTCCCAGTTAGATTATTACTTTAACAGCAGAGATGATATGGATATTGCAAAACTAAAATATGCAACCATTGAAACTTCTTCTGATCGAACCCGTGGAAGTATTTACACCAATATGCTTTCGCAATTAGGAGTTTTCATCGATGAAAACATCGCAAAAATGACGGCTGAAAGCACGTTGAACTTGAAGGAGATTGGATTTGGGGAGAAGCCGGTTGCAATCTTTTTGGGAATCCCCGATTACGATAAAAGTAATCACTTTATTGCAAGTACCTTTATCCGTCAGGTGTATTACGTGAATGTGCAAAGTGCAGTCAGAAAAAATGGAAAATGCGACCGGAAAATCAAATTTATTTTGAACGAGTTCGGAAATCTTCCACCGATTGAAGCAATGGAAGAATTGATTACCGTCGGAGCAGGAAGAGGAATCACCTTTGATTTATATGTTCAGTCGTTCCAACAGCTTACAAAGTTGTATAAAGATGATGCAGCAACCATCCGGGACAACTGTGGTAATAAAATTTATATTAAGTCAACCGACAAGGATACTCTGGAAGAATTTGTTCAGATGCTCGGAAATGAAACCATCATTGACGTGCAACGAACCGGGGAACGTTTATCCTTTGACAAGCATATTATGGAATCTTCTGCTGAATTGTCCCTGCTGAATTTAAACCAGCTTAAAAACCTGATGGAAGGAGAGGTTGTGATCGATCGTACCATGAAGCGTAGGGATAATCAGGGAAACCATATCACTCCTTACCCGATATTTAATAGTTTCGAGAATGGGAGAAGATTATTATACCGATATGAATATTTGCAGGATTCATTTCCGGATGCAGATTCCATTCCGCTTTATTCCGTGTTGACAGAATCCAGGGAACATATTGATTTATCAGATCGAATCCTGGATTACAAAAAATTTACGCATGGAGCAGGACAATCTGTCCCTGTAATGAAATTTCAAGACCTTGAAAATTACCAACGTATCTGTGAAATTTTAAGCAAGGTATTGGGAGAAAATTATCAGGAAGAGTACTCCATCAATGGAAGTATTAACATCCCTCTGCTTTCGTCACTGATTGCAGAGAATCGTTATATCCCTGAAGAAATTCGGATGAGTATTCTGGGGCTGATCGAAAGCGAGGTGGCATAATGACACAGGAAGAAATCTTCAAGATTCTGACAGAAAATGCACAGTATTTTGATAATAATAATATTTTTTCAATGGCTATCCGCTCCATCGAATGGCTCATTGTAAAATTTTTGAAATGGCTTGTAAACCAGTGCGAAACTTTATTTAGCATGACGATTGGATTAGTGGATTTCACTCACTATTCTTCTGTTCAGGATTTTTTAACAGAATGGCAGGGTCTGTTCGTAGTCCTGTTGGGAATCTCCCTGATCCTGATAGGCACAATGTATATCGTGAACTGGGAAAAGAAACCCACCTGGATTCAGCTTGTTCAAAATGGATTGATCGGATTCTTTTTCATAACCTCTTCCTTCTACATCCTTGGCAAGATCAATACTACTTTAGTCCAGGGAACGGATGCTGTCATAGAGACTTATGGTGATGAAGAAGGAAGTGGATCTGTAATTGTAAGGGACAACCTCTTTGATCTATATTACGCAGATCATCAATATGCCAATGGACTTGCAGATATTACAGACAAAGGAATGCCCCATTATGAGTCCCTGACTGATTCTGACATTGATCAGATTGACTTTACAGAGATCATGGATCCAGACAATAGCCGGTTGAAAAGTAATTCTACCGACATCCTCAAAAAAGAAGTCCTTTTTACGCAGGAAAACATTCCCGCTGAAGACCGACTGACAGACGTTACTTATGACTTTTTCGGCATTACCTGGCTTGGAAATGGTTATTACCGGTATACCTTCCAGTTTTTTACAGCCCTTATTACCTTTATTGCGTTCCTGATCATTTATATTATCCTCTCATACAAGGTGGTTCGCTTTGTATGGGAAATTATTATGGGACAATTTTTAGGAATTATTTATGCTGCCAATCTTACCAGTTCTCAAAAAATTTTAAAGACATTGGACTGTATCAAGAATGCATATTTAATGATCCTTTTGTCTACCATCTGCATGAAATTCTTTTTGCTCATGCAAACGTACTTAAATAGTGTAGAACCTTTTAAATCCCATGCTATTGTTCGTTGCCTGTTAATTCTGTTCAGTGCTTTTTCACTTGCAGATGGTCCGAACATGGTGGAAAAAATGACAGGATATGATGCAGGACTGAGTTCCGGATTTGGAAAGATGTACGCCCTGATGAGAGGTGCGTCAATGCCGTTACACTTAGGTTCCTCTATCGCTCATACCGGGATTTCCTTTGCACAACAGCACGGAATAAAAAATGCCATGAATAACATGAGCGAGTCTTTAGCTGGTGCAGATGGTCCAGTACAAAATGGAATGGATGCTGGTTTAAATTCTTCCGATTCCTCTGATTCTTCTGGAAAAGCTACAGGAGATGGTGAAAAGGGAGGCGACTTAAATCAACAGAATACTACCCAACAGGAAAATTCAATGAATCAAGACGTGAACTCTTCTGAAAATTCCATGAATGAAGCTTCCATGACAGCAGATTCAACTAATGAACTGGATCAAAATGCAGCTACACCGGATGATACCCAGATGGAGCAGTCTGGTGAAACCGACTCCATGAATCAAAGCAATCCGGATTCTTCCATGGGACAGGATTCCCACAATCCTTCCATGGAATCCCAAAATGAACCTGCAGATTCATTAATGAATCCTGCAATGGATGATTATGTAAATCAATCTCTGGGAGAGATGGAGCAGATGAATCCTTCCGGTAATATGGCAACAGATTCCAAACCAAATACAACCTATACCGGTGAAGGATTGAATCCATCACCAAGTGTTCATGGTTCTGAAAATTTAAGTACTGACCAGAATGTTCCACCAGATATTCCGTCCTCATCCAAGGATCTATTTTAACCTGTTTAGAATACAGTACTGCAGGGTGCTATTAATAGCACCCTGCAAGAAAGGAAGAAAATTATGTCCGAAAATCGTTACATTGTAACGCAGGAAATTAAATCTGAAGCACAGTATAAAAAAGGGTTTTACTCCAAAGATATTATGTTCGTGGTTGTTTTTATGATGGTATCGTATTTTCTTAAACCGCTCGTTGCGACCAAGTTACAATACCCTTTTTTAATTGGTTCCCTTTTGATTGCAGTCTTTCTGAGAACCCCTGCGATCTACAATAAAAAGAGAAAAACGCTGGACAGTTTAGTAATTTATATGAGGAGGGAAAATACCGTGTACCACCCAATCTTTAGGCAGAATAAAATTTCTGCCAGCGATCAGGATAAAAGAGGAAAAGTAGCATCTACGATTTTAGATTTGATAGATTTGCGTAATTATAATGAACAGCATCGTTGCTTTCAACGAAAAGATGGAAGTTACATTGATTTTTTTAAGATCAAAACCCGTGATAGGGGGAATACGGCAGAAAATGAAATTCAGTATGATATTTTGAAATTTTTAAAATTATTGCAGACTTATGAAGGTTGTCTGAAAATCGAATCACTGAATTTTCCAACTAACACTTCAAAGCAACAGGCTTACTATAAAAAGAAAATTGAAAACTGCAAAAATACCGCACAAAAAAGATGGCTGACGATTGCTCAGAAAGAGCTGGAATGGGTTGATCAGCATACAACGAAACGAGAATACTATCTGGTTTACTATGCTGACACCATGGATAAATTTGTAAATCTCAACCAACAGATCATCAATAAATTACGTTTAGGGCAATATGGGATGCTGGAAGAACTCTCGCAGGAGAAAAAGGAAGACATCTACTTTAAACTCTTCAACCCA
>ENA-ORLU01001540-ORLU01001540.1-human-gut-metagenome-genome-assembly--contig:-NODE-1540-length-16661-cov-4.594971_pt1 | contig 16661 bp, 15 predicted proteins | sample MGYA00243009_ERZ508833 | MGnify/ENA primary metagenome ERZ508833 (study PRJEB26277, sample SAMN04329763) | human gut metagenome | biome: human-associated habitat | host: Homo sapiens | place: USA...
GACTGCTTTACACGGGAATAACCACCGATATTGTGCGCAGATTCGCGGAACACTACGAAAAAAGCGGCAAGGGTGCGAAATATACCCGTTCACACGCAGTTAAACGCGTTGCCGCGCTGTGGAGCGCTCCCGACAGAAGTCTCGCCTCAAAGCTTGAATACAGATTAAAACATCTGTCGAGATCAGCAAAGCTTGAACTCATCTCCCACAGCCGCGAGATCCGCGAACTATGGGACGAGGAATTTGCGGAGAATTTCAGCCGTGCTGAGATCCCTGCGTCTTTGAGAGTGACAGCAAAGTGAAATTATAGTGGTGATACGGTGACTTTTTGTCAAAGAATTGATTACAATTCCTGCTCCGCCTTGACAAACTGCCTGAGCGTGTGTATAATATATGTATGCAATTATGCGGAGTTTCTTTGTCCGCAAAACAATTCTATGATCGAAAGGAAATTTTTAAAATGAATGATATAACCAAAAAGATAATTGCTGTTGCGGCAGTTGCCTGCATGGCTTTCAGTTCAGTCACAGCCTGCTCGGATAAGAACAGCAGTTCATCAAAAAATGACGACACAAGTGCTTTTGACTCAGAATATGAAGTAATAAAGAATGAGGATAACAATGTTGTTGGTCTGCCTTTCCAGACAGGTAAGTCGGGTGACGGCAATCCTTTTGCTTCTGATTCGGGTGACGTTGACCTCAACGAGGACGATCCTGTTGCAGATACTACTTCTGCCAATAACTCAGGCAATGCCGCAACTACGACCTCTATCGTTACTGTTACCGATTCAAACGGAGAGACTGTTACAGACGCTCAAGGCGAGCCTGTTACGGAGATCGTAACTTCTCCTGCAAACTCCGATAACAACAGCGGCAACAGCGGAAACAACAACAACAACAATAATAATAACAATGGCGGAAGTAATAACGGCGGCAACTCAAATACTGTTACAACAACACCTTCCGCTGAGGACTATGTCAGCAGCACAGATAAGATGTACTGCCTCTGGATGGACATCTCCAAGGACGAGCCTTTCTACTTCGAGGGCGAGTTTATCAAGATCACTTTCAAGCTCAAGGATAATATTCCGGAGCGTGATTATCCTGTAAGGATCAACCCCGATTTCTCAAGCATTGCCGGTCAGACGATCACTGCCGATCAGGTAGGTCAGGGTACTATCAGAGTAGGCTCTGATATCGAAGCACAGGACTTCTCCTCTGCAACAGGCTTTGTTACATATGCAGACAACGTTTCAGCTAAGCCCGGCGAGACAATTGACTATTACATAAACATCAAGAACAATCCCGGTCTTGCAGCATTCATCGTTTGGTTCTATTATGACGCAAATGCTATGGACGTTGTAAGCGTAACCTCTGCCGGTGAGTTTGAAGATATCGCAAGCAAACCGCAGACAGGTACTTCACCTGCGGCTAACGCAAACTAAAAGTTTAAGATCCTCATTTCGCATGAAATGAGGATCTTTTCATATAATAAGCGATACTGCCGAAATAAGTGCAATTGCCGCTATACTGCGGTATTTTTTAAATTCAGGCACTATTTTGCGTATAAGATACGCTGCTGCCGCAGACTGTACGGCTATGGAAAATACCGCAAAAACTGCGAAGATCATAAGCAGGAGCGAGTCTATCCTCTGTGACTGAAACGGCTGTGAGAGCTGTGCGGCAGTTATAACGGGAAAATCCGTTATCGCTGATATTCCGCCCTCTACGAGAATTGCCGCGGTTATCACCACCGCGCTCATAATAACGCGGATAAGCAGGTATTCCGTAAGATCGCGTATTGGCTCGCCTTTGGTTATGCCTATGAGAGCCATTGCACCGCCAAGTCCGCCTGTGAGCAGAAAACTGTCGGCAAATGCGCCCCAGAAACCGTCTGTCTCCCATGTGCGCGCAATATTGGTAAAATCCGACTTTGCCGCTGCGCTTACTGCAAGAATAACAAGATACAGCGCTCCTACTGCTATGGCTATGACCGATGCACGCGAGAGCGCTTTTATTCCGGCAGAGGACATATAGATACACACCAACGCCACAAGTCCGAGTATCAGCCATGTAACAACTCCGCCGCTGATCTCACCGCCTGTCTCGTAGGGAATGTACAAGGCTTGCAGAGATATGCGCAGACGGTTCATGAGAAGTCCGCCGCAGAATATGACGTATGCCCCCACGACAGACATCGCCCACTTTGGCGGTTCTTCCCTGTCTCTGAACATCAGCATAAACGGTATCACCACCGCCGCCTGCACGACAGCTCCGGCCGCTATGCCGATGACAGTCATTAGCGAGAGACTTCCCTGTATGCAAAGCAGCAGAAAAGCGTCAGGTATCAGCAGCATGGCGTGAAACTGATGCTTTGTTATTCTATTCATGGTATTCCTCCACAGTAAAATCTCGGCTCTGCATAGTCCGGAAACTCTGCCGAATAAGCGTATCGCCCATTCCCCTGCCCGAAAGCGGAGATATGGGAGCAGTATACGGGAAACCGTAGTCCTCCGTTGCGCATATATTTACCAGAACTGCACTTGCAAGCAGAGCGATCCCGAAAAATCCGAGAAGTCCGCCTGCCGCGAGGAAAGCAAACCTCAGTATCGTGACTGTCGGATCAAGCTCGGGTATCACAAAGCCGCTTATAACGGCAATAGCAGTCACTGTGAGCAGCGGAGTGCTTATAAGTCCCGAATTTACCGCAGCATCGCCGATTATGAGTCCGCTTACTATGCTTACAGCTCCGCCGACGGCTTTTGGCAGACGCACACCAGCCTCACGGATTATCTGATACATCAGAAGTACACCCACCGATTCCGTGACTATCGACAGCGGAGCTTTTTTCTCTGCCTCGACAAGCAGCATAAGCATCGTGCTGTTGAGCAGCTCGGGGTGGTACATCACTATCGCCGCATATACCGCAGGCAGCATTACCGATATTATAAGAGCAGCATACTTTATCCACCGCGTAAATGTAGCGTAATACGGCTTGAACGCGTAATCGTCAAGTGTCTGAAAACTCTCGCAGAAAAGCTTGGGAATAACTATCGCAAACGGAACTCCATCCACAAGGAGCGCAACGCGTCCCTCTATCAGCTTGGAACACAGCACATCGGGGCGTTCGGTCGTCCCCGTTGAACTGAAAAGCTCAAAGCGCCTGCTTTCCACAAACGGGCGGATATAGCCTGTTGAAAGTATCGACTCCAGCTTGATTTGCCCGAGTGAGCGGCGGATATCCTGCATCAGCCTTTTGGGAACGCGGTCTTTCATGTAGCAAAGGCATAGGTTAGTTTCGCTCTTGTCACCCTTTATGAAAAGCTCCATAACAAGCTCCGGTGTTTTGAGCCTGCGCCGAATCTGCGACATATTCGTGCGTATGACCTCGGAGAATCCCTCGTGCGCGCCCATGAGATTTCCCTCGCCCGACGGCTCTTGTATACCGCGTGACTCATATCCCTGCGCTCCGAACGCGAGAGCACGGTCAACGCCCTGCGCTATCAGGATAGCAAATCCCGAATTCAGCAGCCGAAAAAAAGTGCCGTAATCCTGCGCCTCGGGTCTGTCGGTAGAGAGCAGCAGGTATTTCTGTATATGCTCGATCAGCGCGGAGGAATTCTCCATTGGCGGAATATTCATAAGCGGTTCAAACACAAGCTCCGTCAGCACCGAGGTAGAGACCATTCCGTCACAGCTTAGCAGAGCGCACCTGACTCCGCCGGCTGTAAATTCGTTTACAAGTACATCTGACGAACCGCCGGATATTTCCTTTATCCGCGCCAGATTATCCTCAAGGCAAGGCAGTATCGGAAGTTCATCATAATTCAGCTTTCCCATTTTTTCACTCCTTTTTCGTAGTATGCGCATTTTTTCCGCCGCTATACGGTGCAGGCATATAATCTATTGATTTTGACATCTGAATATGATACAATATAATCAAGGCAATTTTGGGAAAAGCTGCCTTAACGGAGGTACTGCTATGAATGTTAAAAATAAACTTCTCTATGCGCTTGCAAATGCAGGCAATGAATATATATCAGGAGCGGCACTCGCGGCACAGCTCGGTGTCAGCAGAAATGCCGTGTGGAAAGCCGTAAAAGCTCTCAACGCTGAGGGATACGGAATAGAATCTGCTCCCTCGCGCGGTTATCGGCTCACGAGCGACAATAATCGTCTCGCGGCGGAGTTTATCACGCCGTTTCTGCGTACAAATGCGCTCGGACGTGTCATGAGTGTTTACAGCGAGATCGACTCTACAAACAGCCGTGCCAAGGAGCTTGCGTCTGAGGGAGCAGTCCACGGTACGACTGTTGTCGCGGATATGCAGTCGGCAGGCCGCGGCAGACTCGGCAGAGCGTTTGTCTCGCCGTCAGGAAAAGGACTTTACATGAGCGTGATAATCCGCCCCGATTACTCGACAGAAACAGCTTCGCTCATCACATCGGCAACTGCCTGCGCGGCTGCTGAAGCTGTGGAAAATCTCTGCGGCAGCGAAGTGCGTATCAAATGGGTCAACGACCTCTATATGCATGGGAAAAAGATCTGCGGCATACTTACCGAGGCATCTCTCGGACTTGAAATGCGCACCCTTGACTACGCTGTCATCGGTATCGGAGTAAATGTCCGCAAAATAGGCGAAAGCTTTGACAGCGACCTGAGTATGCGCGCTACCTCGATAGAGGACGTTACCGATCTAAAGCTCAACCGCAACGAACTCTGTGCGGAGATACTGAACTGTCTTGAAAAATACCTCGACAGTCTTGAGGAGAGAGGTTTTCTCGCGGAATACCGCCGCAGAGAACTGCTCACAGGTAATCTTATCACGGCAAACATCGGCGGCGAGACCATTACCGCAAAAGCTGTCGGAATAGACGATAATGCCAACCTCATAGCCGAACTTCCTGACGGCTCGACCCGTCACCTTGGCTCGGGAGAAGCTAATTTGTGCCGAATTAAAACTTGATATGCTGCGTATAATATGGTATAATGTGCATAATATGGGACTTCGCCCGCGAAGCCCTTTCAAAAGGAGCATTACTTTATGAACATAGAAGTTACAAGAATCAACGCACAAATTCAGACAGATCCTGCAAAATTCGTCAAGGAAGTCAATGAGGACTACATCTACAGACTCAAAAAAATTGCAGACGACATAATCGCTAACCGTGAACAGAAACCCGTTATCCTTATCTCAGGGCCTTCGGGTTCGGGTAAGACCACCACTTCTTTTCTTCTTGAAAAGCTGCTCGATGACAGCGGTCACCCAACACACACTCTTTCAATGGATAATTATTTCCGACCGCTTACGGAAAGTGAAAAGGCTCTTGCGGCTCTCGGAAAAATGGATCTCGAATCTCCCGACCGGGTTGACAAGGAACTCCTCAATGCGCAGATACACGCTATAAATATGGGCGAGGAGATCGAGATACCGCGCTATAACTTCAAAACATCTTCGCGTGACGGAAAAGGTACTCCCTTCCGCCGAAACAAGGACGAACTCGTTATCTTCGAGGGTATCCACTCGCTCAATCCCGATGTTATCACCGTGCCGGACGAGGAGCTGTGCAAAATCTACGTCAGCGTCCGCACCCGAATCACCTGTGGGGATATTATCCTCCACCCGTCAAAGGTTCGCCTTATGCGCAGAATGATCCGCGACAAGAACTTCCGCCAGCGCTCGCTGCGTGAAACCATGAATATGTACGACAGCGTTGAAGCAGGCGAAAACAAGTACATCATGCCATACAAGCACCGCTCGGACTACGATGTTGACACGTTCATGGCTTACGAAATGAGCGCTTACCGCGACCTTATTCTTCCTCAGCTTCGTGAGATGAATGACGTTGCCGAACTCCGTGACACTATCGGCGTTTTCGAGAACCTCTCGCCGCTTGCTCCCGAATATGTCACCCCTGATTCACTTATCTGCGAATTCGTGGGCAACGGTCAGTTTAAGTATTGACATCAACCGCGGCACTGCTGCAAAAACTATAAAATCACGGAGAGTTCAATAAATGAATAAGTACAAAAAGCTTGCAATGAATACCATGGTATTCGCAATAGGCAGTTTCGGCTCAAAGATACTTGTCCTGCTGCTGACAAGACTTTACACGGGTCATCTCAGTCCTGCGGAGTCGGGCGTAAAAAATATGCTCGAACTTACCGCGCTCTTTCTACAGCCGATTTTTACATTTGCACTTCAGGAATACCTTATACGTTTCGGTCTGGATAAAAATTATGACAAGCGCGAGGTTTTCACTACCTCCAGCACGATCACACTCGCCGGTATGGTGATAATGGCGTTCATTATCCCTATACTGCGGCTTATCCCGACCACCAACTTTGTAAAGGGCTACACCGCGCTGCTGACAATTTACGTCATTACTTCGTCGCTGAGAATGCTTTGTCAGCAGTTCGTCCGCTCGCGCGATATGGTCAAGCTTTTCTCGCTTGACGGTATCCTCGCGACCCTGACGCTGTTCACATTCAACCTCGTTTTCATTGCAAAGCTTGAATGGGGCGTAAAGGGCTTTATGCTCGCGGTTATCCTCTCCGACCTTTGCTCTTCGATATTTCTCTTTACCGCGGCAAAGCTATGGGAGTTCCTTGACGCCCGCTGCTTCAACAAGGAACTTGGCAGAGAGATGATGCACTTTGCAACTCCGCTTATTCCGACTATCGTAATGTGGGCGATCACGAGTCTCTCCGACCGCCTCTTTATCAATCAGATGCACAGCGACCGTGTTCAGTTGGGCGAGGGCGCTGTCGGTATCTACAGCTACGCCAATCAGATACCGAACCTTATCTCGATGGTCTCGACTATTTTCTTTCAGGCGTGGAATATGTCCGCGATAACAGAGAACGAATCCGCCGACAGAACACGTTTTTACAGCAGGGTTTACTCGGCTTATGAGGCTATCCTCTTTATTGCCTCGGCAGGACTTCTCCTGATGATCAAGCCTGTTACCGCTATTCTCATCAACTCCTCGACCTACTCGGAATACGGCGATGTATACATCTACACGCCCATTCTCGTGATCGCCGTGCTGTTTATGAGCCTGAACCAGTTTCTCGGAAGTATCTACTCCGCAACCAAGCACACCCGCAACTCCTTCTGGACTGCGCTTGCTGCCTGCATTGTAAATCTTATCATGAACTATTTTCTCATTCCCGAATGGGGTATCCAAGGTGCGGCTATTGCAACTCTCCTCAGCTACTACATCTGTTTCTGGCTGAGGATCGTCGATGCACGCTACTATGTGCCGTTCAGTTTCAACGGCGGAAAGTCCCTGCTCAACACGCTGGCGCTCGTTATCATGAGTTGGCTCACCATTTCAGCTCCTAAATTTTACATTCTCTGGGAGCTTCTCATTGTGGCATTTGTAATGCTGCTTAATTATGAGGCTGTTATGGCTACGGTCAGAAAACTCCTCAAAAGAAGCTGAAACCATAAACTATCTTAACCAAAGGAGGAATATCCATGTCCACACCCCACAATAATGCAAAAAAAGGCGATATCGCCAAAACCGTTCTCATGCCCGGTGATCCGCTGAGAGCCAGATTCATCGCCGAAAACTATCTTGATTCACCCGTCTGCTACAACGAAGTCCGCGGTATGCTCGGCTTTACCGGAACATACAAGGGAGTTCCCGTTTCCGTTCAGGGCAGCGGCATGGGTATGCCGTCAATCGGGATATACTCGTGGGAACTGTTCAATGAATACGAAGTTGAAAATATTATCCGCGTAGGTACGGCAGGAGCGGTTTCCGACAGCGTTGCTCTCCGTGATGTTATCATCGGCATAAGCGCAAGTACAAACTCCAACTACACCTCACAGTATCGTCTGCCCGGAACCTACGCTCCGACCGCATCGTGGCAGCTCGTATCTGCCGCAGTCAAGGCTGCCCAGACCAAAGGCTGCACCTACCACGTCGGCAACATCTTCTCAAGCGATACTTTCTATGACGACGCCAACAGCCTTGCAGAATGGCAGAAAATGGGCGTTCTCGGTATTGAAATGGAAGCTGCCGCACTCTACATGAATGCTGCTCGGTCAGGCAAAAATGCTCTTGCGATCCTTACTGTCTCGGACTGCCCGCTCAGAGGGCTCTCAACGACCGCAGAAGAACGACAGACAAGCTTCCGTGATATGATGGAGATCGCTCTGGAAACGGCTTTAACGGTCAATTAATGCATTATATAACAACAAGGGACGCTTAATGCGTCCCTTGTTTTATGTGCGATGTTAAGTTTTATCAGGGTGACAAACTGGAATTTATCAATGGTCAAAAATTGGAAATTTCAAATGTACATTCATCTGCACCATTTACTATCGTATCGATAATTTTTACAGATACATTTTTCTCAAATACTTCAGAGAATAATTTCATATACCAACCAGCAGAACATTCGCAATAATTCTTATTCATATCCTTGATTTTCTTTGGTATATTACAATAACACTTTTTATATATTGCTATTATTTTATTGCCTGACAAATAAAGGTTTTGTCCGCCAATATCGGCTTCATTAAGAAGTGTTAAAAATTCCTCAATATTGTTTGATTTTGAAAATATTTTCTTTGCTTTCTTAATTGAATTTGCTGACAAACAACAACCACCACATTTTCGCATAGTATCAATAATACATACATCTTTACTTTCAGCTAAATTTAAAAGAGTATTAATGTATTTTGCTTGTTTTAATGGAGTTGCATTATCATCAATTTCTCAAATTTCAGAAATAAATTCAGATGCTTTTTCTTTTTCCATATTGTCTATAATTCGTTTTGCTTTATTCATGTTTCTTACCTCATAAATTCATATTTATCGAAAAAAGTAAGCACCTTTTCCTCACAAGTAATTATATCATATCCTAACAGAAAAATCAAACACATAATATTCAATTTTTATCAGGGTGACAAACCGGAAGTTGTTGGGTTATTTACATAGATTAAATATCAATTTATAAATCAAACTCGTCTTCTATCTTTTCCTGTTCGTCTATAATATTCATCCTTATCTGCATACATCAACTTATCAGCCATTGCCTTAATTTCTTCAAAATTAAGTTCTATATGTTCTGAACAAACAACTACTCCCTTAGACACACTAAGTTCAGAAATAAGATTTCCCTGGAAGTTTTCAGTTAAATAATCGAATGTCTTAACTGCATCCTGTGCTTCTTCTCGCGTTCCTCTCAGTAATGCAACAAACTCATCGCCACCTAAACGATACGTCCTTCCAAGACCTGAGAATGCATTATCCATACACTTCGAAGCGCCAATAATTAACTCATCCCCTGCTTCATGACCAATATTATCATTAGCTGCTTTTAAACCGTTCAAATCCATCATAATAAGAACGTATTCTATTAAGTTATTATTTTTCTTGATTATTTCACAGTCAACTTCAAACCCTCGTCTATTATATAAGCCTGTAAGCTCGTCCTTTATAGATGCTTCATATCTTCTGTTATATGCATCCTTTGCCTTCTTCTCTCTCATACTAATAATAACAAATGAAGTTGCCATTATTAATACGTTTGCAATAAAGATTAAAACAATTGGAAGTATAATTTTATTTACATCCAATTTAACAGGATTATTATCTCTTATTACTATATACCCATCAAATCCTTCGAGATACTTGGTCATATAACAGCCATTCTCCGATAACTGATAATAAAAATCATCATCTGATATATTGCCAAAATATGAATTATCCAAGTAGCCTGTTTCTATAGAACTTACATCCGTATCAACCTGTATAAGTCCATCATGATTAACTAAATATATTTTGATATTGTATTCTTCCTCGAACCTGGCAAGCTTGTCTACAAGGTCATTCATATCAACTCCGACACCACATGCTCCCAAAATGTCTCCATTCGTGTCAATAATACCGTAATTAATAAACACCGAAAGACTCCCGTTATTATCTTCATCAGTATCAACATTAACTGTATATCTTTTCCCTGAATCCAAGTAATCCTTATACCATATATCATTGCTGTCATTTTCAACATCAAGATACCTAATTATTCCACTATATGTATAATATGCTCTTGTTTTATCCGAAACAACAAATACCATTTTATAATCAAATTCATTACCAATGGATTCCAGACGATTAGTTATATCGTCTTTGACACTCTCCGCCTCTTCTCTGGTTTTCCCCTCTATGCAGGTTCTTATATCAATATCACTGCTAATCGTCTGAGAAACAGTAATTGGCTTAATAAATTCATTCTCAATCTTTGCTGAAACCATCTGCGCAATTGTTCTGCTCTGTATTTCAGAGTTTTCCTTAGTTACCTGCTGAATCCCATTCACACATGCTATGATGGAAACACTCATGCTAAGTAGCATTATGATAAACATAATAACAACATCAAATCTGCTGTCATTAATCATATTCGTATGTTCATCCCCATTATGAGACCAATCATACATATATGCAGCAAACATTACGAATGAACCTATTCCCTGTCCTAAATTGGTTATAGAAAATCCATAAATAAAGGACTGTACAACTGTTGCAATTATTGGAATAAACGAAAACAGCATCATTGAAATGAAGCTTCGTTTTTTCAAATACTTTCTATACTTAATCGCCATACCTGATCCTATAAATATGACGACAAGTGATATTAGTGTATATACATACCAGAAATTATTCCTGTGATAATAATTTGCCTCATCGAAATAATACATCCATGGATAAAACAAATTAACCACAACAATGAAAATATTAATGCACGAAAAGATATTGGCAATTTTAACACTATTGCCACTTACTTCAGCACCTTTTTCAACAAAAACAGAACTAACATACCTAACATAGGTATTTGCCATTGCTATGTTCATAGCAAATACCATAAAATTAGCAATTCTAGTTACTAAAATATTAAAAGAACCTAGGTTACCTCCAAAAATATATGCCAAAGTCTCTCCAAAAAACAGAACTGTAGCAATAAGAAATAATTGAACGAACATCCTCATACTCTTCTGTTTTGGATTATTTGCTTTAATTGAAACAAATATTATTAGACAGAACAAACAAAAGAACATATCCATTGTTGCCTGTGCAATTTCAAGACTTGTAATATTCATCTATTTTTCTCCTCGTCGGTTGATACTCTTTTTTACCTTATATTTGAATTGATGGATAATGCTTGTTTTTTTATTCTTATACAAGATTACTGTTTTTTCTTTGAAAGGTAAATTTATCAATTCTGCAACTTCCGATTTATCGAAAAAAGTAAGCGTCTTTCTCTCACAAGTAATTATATCATATCCTAACAGAAAAATCAAACGCATAATATTCAATTTTTATCAGAGTGACAAACCGGAATTTACCTGTCATCTATATGGTATATCTGTATAATTAGCGATAAGGCTTCATCAGACAAACGGCTATACTTTTCTCTTATATACTTCTCCATTCTATACCATACGATATTTCTTTCTAAAGGCAATTTATAGAAAAAGCCATATAAATCATTATATAGCACTTTCAATACAATAACGGAATTTTCTTTTAAAATACTTGTTGCAGATGTATCGTTGATAACTTTCCAACCCTTGTTTCCTCGATATTTTGGGTCAAGCATATCAATAATAAATTCACTTATTTCATCCCAATCTATCATATCATTAGGTAGATTATTTTTTGCTGGTTCATTTATTTCATTCCTCATTGAGAACATCTCCACAAATTCTGATCTATCGAAAAAAGCAAGCACCTTTTTCTTGTAAATCATTATATCATACCTAAGCAGAAAAATCAAACGCATTAATATTCAATTTTTATCAGGCTGACAAACCATAATCTGCTTGAATAGTTACAGGAGCCAAAAAGCCTGCAAGAAATCTTACAGGCTTTATATTTTGTCAAACTTAAATAATACGTCTTGATTTTTGTAAGAATTTGTGTTATTATTCGTTTAGGTGGTGATATTGTGATAAGAGTTGCAGCAGTGGATGATGACGTAAGTGTTCTGAAAAATATAGGAAAATTGATCAAGAGAACCAAAGCTTTTGAGGGCTTTGAGTACATAGTTGACACGTTTACCAGCGGCAGCGACTTTCTGCACAGCGAGAAATTTTACGATTTATTGCTGCTTGATATCGAAATGCCGCAGATGAACGGGTTTGAGTTAGCCAAGCAGGTAAACTCTGTCTCTCAGGATGGCGAGCACACTTCCATAATATATATTTCCAATTATGAAAATCTGGTGTTTGAATCCTTCAAGTATTCGCCCCTGAGATTTGTCAGAAAGAATAATCTCGATACTGATTTTCCTGAAGCTGTCAGCGCATTCTTATCAAAATATCAGAGTGAGACCAATTTCTTTTCATTTATTGAAAGGGACAGTAATGCCTGTATCAACGTGAAACTGATGGACATCATGTATTTTGAATCGTTCGGGCATGAGATCTATCTTATCGAGAAAGGAGGCAAAACATACATTATCAAGCGAAGCAGCGACTGCACAATGTCAGAACTGGAGGAAAAGTATTCAGATTACGGCTTTATCAGGTCACACAAGTCGTATCTGGTCAACTACAGGCACATTTACAGCATAAAGGACAACAAAATCTACTTTGAAAATGACAAAATTGCTCTTATCTCTATACGAAACGTAAAAGAATTTAAAATCAGATATCAATCACTTGTTATGAAGGAGCGAATATGAAGAGTATAATTATTGACGGAATTTCTTGCATTGTTGAAACCATTATCATGGTTTATTTTATTGAGTCTGCCTGCAAACGGCGACCGGTCAGATTATTAACATCTCGGGTACATACTTTTTTCATTTTATTATTAGCAGATCTGGGCATTTCATTTCTGAGTATACCTACTTATATTCAGATATTGGTTTTGTTTTCAGCCAGTATGCTTGCCTTACTGATTTTTTACACCGGCAATATTCTAAAAAAAATTTATCTAAGTACCGTGTTAGTGCTTTTGACTATTGTTTCCAGCCTGCTTACCTTATATATTGTTTCGTGGGTATCCAACATTGACTACGCGAAATTGATTGAAAGAAGCGATATAATCAGGATCTTGACAAATGTAATGTGTAAACTTTTATTTTTTATTTCAGTGAAAATAGTTCTGAAATACTTGCGAAAAGAAAAGATCCATGTAGCTGCACATACCACTTTAGTTTATGCAGTTTTGCTTGTTGCGTCTGTTTTAGCGATCGTAAAAATAAGAAACGGTTTATTTAACTGTAAAATCGACGCAGTATTCAGTACATACATCACTATAGTGATCATTATTGTGGATCTGTGCCTTTATCTTATGCTGCATTACTATTCCGAGTCAAGCCAGCGTCAGCTTGATATTGAAATGCAGAAGTTGACGATACAACAGCAGCAAAAAGACATAGAAACAATTATTCAGGATTATTATGAGATTTTAAAAATAAGGCACGATATAAAAAGAAATCTCAGTATTGCCGCTGAAATGCTTAACGAAAAGGAATACGATAAGCTTGGGGCGTTTATTAAATCATTTCAGGATAATAATATCGGAAACATTAAAACATATATCAATACAAGCAACAGAATGTTCAATGCTATTATTAATCAAAAACTGAATGAAGCTGAACAGCGCAATATTAAGATAGAGTGTTTTATTTTCAATGATCTTTCTGATTTCACCGGTATGAGCGATCAGTAACTCTGTCTGATTTTCCTGAACTTGCTCGACAATGCCATTGAAGCTGAAGCCGAGGTGGAAAATCCTATTATTAAACTCAATATTTTCCAGAACCGCGGATATGTCTGCTTCAAAATAGAAAATATTGTCGATAAAAATATTTTAGAGACAAATCCTAACCTGCACACAACTAAGCAGGATAAGAGAATGCATGGTGTCGGACTTAAATCTGTACGCGAAATTATAGACCGTCACGATGGAATTTTTAACGTTTCTCAGAATGAAAAATGGTTCAGCGCGGAGATAATGCTCCTAAAACATGACGTTTAGGACAAAAACCTGCGTTTCGTGACAAAAGTATTGATTTTTTATTACTAATCAGTTATACTTATGGACAAGGGGTGAGGTTATGATTCATCTGTTGAGCATGAGTATAGCTGATTATTTATTTCACCGAAAAATCATTACAATAGACAAGTATCCGGTTTATCAATACGGGCTTGAAATGATAATATCCACAATACTTGGTGTTGTTCTGGTTCTTTTGTGCGGAGTGCTGACCGGTTCCTTTTTACACTCAATAATTTTTTATATATTGTTTGTTACCCTGCGAATGTTCACCGGCGGCTATCATGCTGATACACATTTTATGTGTAAGCTTGTGCTTTGCGGTTCATTTCTGACGACAAATTATATATGCTATCTTCTTTCAGGCGAAGATACTTGGGGTATTTATGTATCTTTAGCTTTGTTTAATTTAATAACTGTCATATTCTTTTCACCGGTTGAATGTTCAAAAAAGCCGCTGACAGATACGATAAAAAAAAGAAACAAGAAAATAAGCATATTACTTTACATAATTTTGCTTACCACTTTATTCGGCTTATTTTATACGCCATATAATGAGTTAGCATTATTTTCTATTCTTGTAGTCAGTAATGTCTCTCTGCTCATGTATATAGGGATTGCTAAGGAAAGGGGGAAGAATAATGAAATTTGATAATCTTCTTAAAAAGGTTGCTAATCTCGCTGAATTCACAGCTGTTAAGGCTAACGGTATGACTTCATGGTTTGATTCATATCAGCCTGAGGAGCCTAAGATGGTAAGAGAGATGGCAGAAGAAAAGAATCTCAAGGATGCTGAATAAGCAGAAAATGAGAGCTGTTCTTCACTCACAGTACGCTGTATGAGGGTAAAACAGCGAGACAATTTGGAACAACGCTGCGAATTTTAAAAGGCTGATCTGATATGTTACTGTATAAGATCAGCTTTTGCTATACCTATGTTAACACAAAACTGATCTGTGACATATAATGTAACTGTACCGCATATAATATATCAAAAGGCGGAAAATTTTCAGAAAATTTCAGATTTTTTCGATTTTTACTTGACAAAACCGAAAAATGGTGCTATAATAATCAAGTAATTTGAAGTGCACCATTAGCTCAGTTGGTAGAGCAACTGACTCTTAATCAGTGGGTCCTGGGTTCGAGTCCCCGATGGTGCACCAAAAAAAGCCTTACGGAAACGTAAGGCTTTTTTCATAATGATTGCCGCTTTGTGTGAGTGCTTTCATTTGCCGCTGACTTCAACCCAAGTCAGCGGCTCTTTTTGTTTTGTAGGAGAAATTCAAGAACTTTTATTGTAAGAGAAATGGTGGCATATATGCAGCTGCCAATAAAAGTAAGCAGCAAAATTATTTCCTGAAAACTCAAGCGTTCACCTCCCTCATAATTTGGAGGCGACAATCAAGAGTAAATTGTATCAGAAGGGGAGAGGACTGTCAAAATAAGCTCTCCAAATCCTTAATGGCGGTTTGTTGGTACAATACCAATGAACCGCTTTTTTCATGCAAAAATTCCGGAGGCCCCAAAAGGCAACCGTTTATTATAGATTGTATAATACAAAAAATGGAGGTATTTCCCATGAGCATCATTATCGGCATCGACCACGGCTACTACGCCATCAAAACAGCGCATTGTTCATTTCCGGCTGGACTTACCAGCTACGGAGAACACGAACCCTACACCCGCCAAGGACTCTTAGAGTTTGGCGGGTGCTTTTTTGTTTGTGGCTCCGGGCGGCAGCCTATCCAGCGGGACAAGACCATAAACGACAACTACTACCTGCTGACGCTGGCAGCATTCGCAGGGCTGGCGCGTCTGCCCCGCGGGGCTGTCTGGGTCACACTGTTTGCCGCCGTGCAGCTGTGGGATGTAAGCCCGGCGCTTTGCCAGCGCCACGATGCCATGCAGGCCGCGCAGGTCACGGACGCGTTCCCGTCCGAGCTGGGCAGCGATTTCTGGCAGAGCGCGGCACAGTACCGCCACATCGAATCCGTGCAGGGCATGCAGGCCGACAGCTTACACTTAGCGCTATGGGCTGCCGACAACGGCATGACGACGAACGATCCGTTCGCCGCCCGCTACGACGAGACTGCTCTTGCCGCCGAGCGCCAGACCGCGCTGGACGCTCTGGACGCTGGCACGCCGCAGAGTGACACGCTCTACCTGTTCGAGGACGAGGGTGCCTTTTTGCAGGCCGTGGAACCGGTCAAGCCTCTGGCCTGGTGCGGGCGCGTGACGAGCGCTGACGGCAGCGCCAGCTGGTATGTCATTGCGCCGGGGCTGCAGGGACAAACATTTGACGCTCTGTGCACGCTCTACGACGAGCACTATCCCCTGCGCCTGGCCGACTACACCGACGCGCTGTGGAACCGCGGCGTGCTGGATGAAACAAAGCAGACGGTCTGCTTTAAGGATTCTCCGTTTGCGCGCACTAAGCTGGACGGTGCATCACTGCTTTGCGCAGGCGGGCAGGAGTACCCGATTTTGAAGGTCGATGACCACGACGCCGGTTGGCTGATGGTCACTTTGGATATAAACGACGCCACGATTTTGTGGGATCAGGAGTTGACGACCCAATGAAAGAATTGCATGTAAAAAGCCTGCTGCCTGTGCGGCTGGACAAGTATCTGATGGACCA
>ENA-ORLU01001547-ORLU01001547.1-human-gut-metagenome-genome-assembly--contig:-NODE-1547-length-16610-cov-2.838081_pt1 | contig 16610 bp, 16 predicted proteins | sample MGYA00243009_ERZ508833 | MGnify/ENA primary metagenome ERZ508833 (study PRJEB26277, sample SAMN04329763) | human gut metagenome | biome: human-associated habitat | host: Homo sapiens | place: USA...
CCTTCAACGAGACCTTTAACATATTCCGCCGCTGTCTTTACGTCCTTTTCTATAACAAGTCTAAGAATCGGTCCGGTTATACCCACAAGGTCAGCACCCAAGGCAAAGGCCCGTGCTGCCTCAGCAGCAGTTCTGATTCCACCGCTTGCAATAAGAAAACAGTCTTTTCTTAAGGTCATAGCAGCATCTACCAAGCTCCAGGCTGTAGGCACTCCCCAACCAGCAAAATCATCGCTGAGAACAATACCCGCACGTCTTGCTTCAATAGCCGGAAAGTTAGTTCCACCTGCACCAGCACAGTCAAAAACATTAAAACCCTTGGTCTGACATAAGGAAAACTGCTCCGCTGCAATTCCACAGCCAGTTTCCTTAATGATTACAGGTACGGAAACATACTCCTTAATGGCCGCAATATTTTCAATCATTCCGCTATAATCCTTATCACCCTCAGGCATGAAAAGCTCCTGCGCTGCATTCAGATGAATCTCTATAGCATCAGCATTAATCATATCCACTGCAGTCTGAGCCTGCTCAGGAGTTGCTAAGGCACTCATATTGGCAAAAACAATACCATCGGGATTATATTGGCGTACAATGCTATAACTCTCCTGCCAACAACCATCCCTTACAGCGCCAAACTGCGAACCCACAGCCATAGGAATACCACAGGCAGCTGCTACCTGAGCCAAATCTGCGTTGACCTCTGCGACAGCATCTGTACCGCCGGTAACAGCATCTATAAGAAAAGGAAATGCTATTTCTTTCCCCAACATTTGCCCAGATACAACAATGTCTGCCGGATTAATTTCCGGCAGACAATTGTGTAAGAAACGGAGATCTTCAAAATGAGTGCTAGCGGGACCATCGCCAAGTTCAAGAGCATAGTTTCTATGTTCAAGCTTACGTTGTGCACGCTGCATCAATCTTGCTCCTCAATATTAGTCTTGTTTCAGTTGTTCGGACAGATCTTGAGTCAGACCGCCAGATTTTTTGCCCATGTAGGAACGAACTTCAGCTTTTTCAGCATCACGTTTGATTTTGGAAATGCTCAGGCCGATTTTCTTGCTATCCAGATCAATTTTGATAACTTCAGCTTTAACAACTTGACCCAGTTCCAGAACGTCTTCAGGTTTGTTGATACGCTCTTGAGCGATTTCGGAAATGTGAACCAGACCTTCTACACGGTCGCTGATTTTTACTATAGCACCGAAGGGCAGGAATTTAGCTACTTCAACTTCGATGATGTCGCCAACATGCAGCTCGTTAGCTTCTACAACCCAGGGATCTTCTTGGGTAGCTTTGATGGACAACGCAACACGTTTTTTCTCGCGATCGATTTCTTTAATCATTACTTGTACTTCGTCGTCTTGTTTAGCAACGTCTTCAGGTTTTACATTGCGATCCCAAGACAGCTCGGTGTTGTGCAGCAGGCCAACCAGGTGCTCGTTGATTTTAACGAACATGCCATATTCCATAACCTTAACAACTTTACCGGTAACGATTTGGCCTTCTTCGATGGAGTCATAAGCAGCTTCTTCAGCAGCAGCGCGAGCTTCGCGAGCAGCTTGAATACGAGCTTCTTTAGCTTCTTTCCAAGCTTTGTTCTTAGCTTCTCTTTCAGCTTTCAGCAGATCGCGGCGAGAAACAACGATGCGTTTTTTCTCCAGGTCTACTTCGATGATTTCAGCTTCCAGTTCTTGACCAACATAGCCGGAAAAGTCTTCAACGCGTTTCAGTTCAACGTGAGAAGCGGGCATGAAGCCTTCAACACCTTCAACAGCTACAGCCAGACCAACGATGCTGCCGGATTTTTTGTTTTTAATTACGCGCAGAACCTTAACGGTAGCAGGACGTTTTTCGCCTTCAGCCAGTTCAGCAACATTTTTCCATGCTGCGTCACGTTCAGCTTTAACTTTGGACATTTCGATGAAATCGCTTTTGCCGCTGGAAGCAACAACCTTAACTTCTACTACTTCGCCTTCTTTGATGGTGCCCATCAGGTTTTCAGCAGTGCCGCCAACTTCCCATTCTTCGAACGGAATGTGGCCTTCTTTCATATAACCAAAGGAAACGTAAACGCCTTCATTGTTAACTTTAAATACTTCAGCTTCTACAACTTTACCGTTATATATTTCTACCTCCTCTACAGAATTCAACAACTCTTCAAAATTTTCCATGTTTTCCATTGCTATAATAGCCTCCTTAATTAAACGGTCGGGAGTTGATGCTCCTGCCGTGATTCCAATGTTGTGACAATCTCTAAGCATCTCTTTTGAAAGCTCAGCTGCAGTTTCAATATGATACGCCTTTTTGCATCTTTCTGCCACCAGTTCGTATAAATGCCTTGTATTAGCACTATTACGACCACCTATGACAATAACGGCATCACATTTGTCAGCCAGCTCCAATGCAGCCTTCTGACGCTGTGATGTAGCCATGCAGATAGTTCTATCAACCCGATATTCACCAGGCCTTTGTTCCTGCAGGGCTCGCAAAATAGCCTCAAACTTCTTCAGCTCGAAAGTGGTTTGAATAACCACTCCGTAGCGCTCTTTTTGAGGGACACTAGAAACATCTTCTATATATTCTACACAGATAGCGTTTTCTCCTGCCCATTTTAAAATACTTTTTACTTCTGGGTGATTTTTTTCTCCAACAATTATGGGAAAATAACCATCAGCCGCTGCCTGTGATGCTTTTTTCTGTGCCAAACGCACATTAGGACAGGTTGCATCAAGAATTTTCAATCCTAATTGCTCCGCCTGTGCATATATTTCAGGACCAACTCCATGAGAACGAAAAATAGCAGTTTCTCCCGAAGCAAAATCCTTTAAATTTTCTTTACAGGAAATACCTCCTGCCGCCAGCTCTTCAATTAACTGAGGGTTATGAATAAGCGGACCATAGGTTCCGCCATGAACGTGCTGCTCTGCAGCCTCTTGAGCCATTTTAACAGCACGCTTTACGCCATAGCAAAAACCACAGTGCTCAGCTACAATTATATTCATACATTCTCTCCTGCCTGCAGCTTAGCAATATGCTCCATCATTTCCTCAGTCATGCTGTTTAACAGCTCCTTACTAATAGGAACGCCTTCCGGAAAATAAATGGGCTTACCAAATCTTACAGTAACCTTAGGCCAAATACGACCATATCTTCTGTAGTCAGTACCGATTACACAGGTAGGAACAATAGCTGCCTTAACCTTGCTGGCCATCATTAGAGCTCCAGGCTCAGCCTTTCCCAGCTTGCCTGTTTTGCTGCGGGTACCTTCAGGAAAAATAGCCAGTACATCACCATTTTGGAGAATATCAATACCATGCTTGATAGCTGCTCTATCAGCACCGCCACGACGAACAGGAAATGCACCCAAAGTTCTGATGATGAAACCGAAAACAGGGAAGAAAAGCTCTTGCTTAGCCATAAAATGAACCTTACGGGTAGAACAGGTACCAATTACCGGAGGGTCCAAAAGGCTAAGATGGTTACTGGCAATTACCAGAGGTCCTTCCTTAGGAATATTTTCCGTACCTTCATAGCGCATGCGCAAGGCTACCAGGAAGATTAATTTCAACAATGTTTTCAGAGCAGTATAAATCATTGTTCCCGCTCCTTTACAAGGTTTTCGATGAATGCTGCAACCTCATCAATACTCATAGCAGATGTATCAAGATAAATTGCATCTTCAGCCTGACGCAAAGGACTAATGGCTCTTTCGCTATCCTGCTTATCTCTGCAAGCAATGTCTCCCTTGAGCTGCTCTAGGTCAACCTGCTGTCCCTTGGCAATCAGCTCTTTATAACGACGCATCGCTCTTTCCTCAACTGTGGCAGTAAGAAAAATTTTCAGCTGTGCATTGGGAAATACTACAGTACCTATATCGCGTCCATCCATCAGTACGCCACCGCTTTCGCCCATACGACGCTGTTGGTCAACCATTGCTTCACGAACTGCACCAATAGCTGCAACCTTGGATACAAGGGCTGTAACCTCTGCGCTGCGAATTGCATCAGTTACTTCAACATCATCTACAAACACGCGGTTTACGCTTGCCTCCGGCTTGAACATAATAATCATAGTATTGGATAGCATACCGATATATTCTTCATCTAAGTCATGACCTGTCTGTAAAAACTTCCAGGCAACACTGCGATACATAGCTCCAGTATCAATATATGCATAGCCTATTTTTTCTGCCACCATCTTAGCAATAGTGCTTTTGCCTGCGCCAGCAGGACCATCAATGGCAACAACTATTTTTTTCATCATTATCACTCTTTTTCTTAGGACTAGGGTCCGTTTTTATTGTGCTGCCGCCGCTCTTCCCGCAGCATAACCGCTGGAAAATGCAGCCTGCAGATTAAAGCCGCCTGTATAGCCATCCACGTCCATGACCTCGCCAGCAAAGTACAAACCCTTCACCAGCTTGGATTCCATAGTTTTAGGATTGATTTCCTTTACAGAAACACCGCCTGCAGTGACAATAGCCTCTGCAATAGGACGAGTTCCGATAATGGGAACAGAAAAACCTTTAAGTGTCTTCATCAATCTATGACGTTCTTCTCGAGAAATTTGGTTAATAAACTTCTCTTCATCAAGAAAAGCCATATCACAAACAACGGGAATAAGACGTTGAGGAAGCAAGTCCTTCGTAGCATTTACTAGCTGCTTACGACTATACTCAACAAAGTCACGTTGAATGCGAGCATCAAGCTTCGCTTCAGAAAGTGCTGGCTTAAGGTCAATAACAAGTTCCACATCCTTGCCCTCGCTCAGCGCCTTGGCAGCCAAATTGCTTAAGGAAAGAACAATAGGACCAGATACTCCAAAGTGAGTAAAGAGCATTTCGCCAAATTCCACTCCCAGCTTTTTGCCATCTCCCAAAAGCGTAGCCTCTACATTACGCAAAGAAAGTCCCTGTAAATCTTCCACATAGGGATAGTCGCTTTCAAGAGGTACCAGGGACGGTTTTAAGGGAACAATAGAATGTCCTGCCTTTTTCGCCAGCTTAGCACCACTACCATCACTACCGGTGCCAGGATAGGAAGCACCGCCTGCAGCTAAAACAACTGCATCTGCTGCATAAAAGCCGTCGATAGTTTTAATTCCCTCAACAGCTCCGTCCTTGCAAACTATTTCCAGCACCTTTTTATCAGTCTGGAGTCTGCCACCTAAATGTGAATAAATCTTCACCAGGGTATCTACTACATCTTTGGCAGTATCGCTCACAGGAAAAATTCTACCGCCACGTTCTACCTTAGTGGGCAGTCCGTTGCTTTCCAATAGATATACTATATCATCATTAGTAAAGCCACGTAAAGCACTATTCAAAAATCTACCATTGCCAGGAAGATTTTTGATGATTTCAGGGAGCTCACAGGCATTAGTAATATTGCAGCGACCCTTACCTGTAATTAACATCTTTTTGCCTGGAATACGCATTTTCTCAAAAATAGTAACCTTGGCACCATCCTGAGCAGCAGCAATACCAGCTAAAAGACCAGCTGCGCCACCGCCAATAATTGCTACATGATTCATAGCTTAGCCGCCTTTTTTAATTGGGAAAGCTCCAGCTCAGTGAGCATACGGCACTTGCCACGTCCCAAATCTCTGAGCACAAGAGGACCCATTTTCACACGCTTCAGCTCGCGCACAGGAAAGCCAATTGCATCACACATACGACGAACCTGACGGTTACGGCCCTCATGAATAGCTATATCGAACAAAGTAGCATTATGGTCATGGTCATATGCACGCAGATTAACAATAGCAGGAGCGGTCATACCATCCTCCAGCTTAACTCCAATACGCAGCTCATCCAGCTTCTCCTGTGGAATAATACCTACGCATTTTACCAGGTAGGTCTTATTAACCTCATGGCTTGGATGCATAAGTGCCTGAGCCATGGCTCCATCGTTGGTCAGGAGCAGCAAACCCTCTGTATTATAATCAAGACGTCCTACCGGAAACACCCTTTGCGGAAGACTTTCAACAAAATCAGCAATGCTTCTTCTATTTTGAGGGTCGTTCATAGTAGTTACTACTCCACGAGGCTTGTAGAACATATAATAAACCTTTTGCTCCTGAGCAATTGGCTTGCCATCAACAGTAATTCGGCACTTAGAGGCATCAAATTTAACTCCCAGCTCTGTTATCACCTTACCGTTAACCTTTACACGTCCTGCTGTAATAATTTTTTCTGCTTCTCTACGGGAGGCAATACCTGCCGCCGCGAGAATTTTTTGTAAACGTTCTTCCATTAAATATTATCCTTAAAATATATTTTTGATTTACATAGGCAGACTCTCATTAGCCTTTTCATCCTCAATGCCTAAATCAAGAATCTGCTGCACTCCATCCTCTACGTAATCTTTAGCTTCCTGACTATCAGGTCTTGGCAAATCATCAATAGATCCCAATCCGAAGACTGTCAGAAATTTATCTGTTGTTGCATAAAGAATTGGATTGCCCAGGGCTTTCTTTCTTCCTGCCTCCGTAATTAAATCCAGCTCTAAAAGCGTATTAACAACGCCATCTACCTTAACACCACGAATAGCTTCCATCTCAGCCCTAGTTACAGGCTGCTTGAATGCTACAATTGCCAAGGTTTCCATAGCAGCGTTAGTAAGCTTGATTTCCTTCTTCTTGCCCATAGTACTGAGCACTCTGTAATGCTCGGGCTTAGTAACCAGCTGATAACCACCGCCTATTTCACGAAGCATCAGTCCTCGTCCCTCATCTTCATAGCTTTGGGCCAAAGTTCCTAAGAGCTCCCAAACCTGTGGCTTTTCCAATTGCATAATACCTGCTATTTCCGCTACAGAGAGAGGTTCACCTGCTGCAAAAAGCACAGCCTCCAGAGCGCCTGTTAGTTTTTTATAAAGCATGCCCTACTCCCCTCCCTTAGGGAAAATATATATTGGTGCAAACTGAGCCGACTGGTTAATGGAAATAAGTCCCATTTTCAATAGCTCCAGTACACCTAAAAAAGCTGCAACCTTTTCACCAGAAACACCTACAGCAAACAGCTCATTCAAAAGAAAACCTTGTGGTTTTTTTTGCAATTTTTTGAGAATAGACGCCATTTTTTCCTGAACACTGAAGGCTTGTGGTTCAATATACGCTGAAGGCTTATTATCACTATTAACCATAGCTGCCAAAGCCTTCAGCAGCACACCTGCATTATAATTAGGCAAAACCCTCTCACAAACATCGGCAAACATCGGACGGCGATGATAATAGCGGTCTGCCTCCTCCTTCAGTATTATCAGAGATCCTGCAAGCTCCTTTATGCGTCTATACTCAACAAGCATTTCTACCAGCTGCTGACGAGGATCAGCCTCTTCCTCCGTATCTATTGCAGGAGCCTTAGGAAGCAGCATCCTTGATTTTATCTGCAGCAGCGTTGCTGCCATAACCAAAAATTCACTGGCTATTTCCATATCAAACTCACTGAGATTACGAAGGTAGCTAATATATTGCTCTGTTATAGAGACAATGGGAATGTCATATATATCTATTTTATCCTTTTCAATCAGATGCATCAAAAGGTCTAACGGACCCTCAAAAGCACTGAGCTTAAGAGATAAATCAGTCATAAAGTTTACAGTACGTTCATGGCTGCTTTAATTTCTGCCATGTTCTTTTCTGCTTCCTTCCGAGCGCGCTGTGCGCCGTATTCCAGAACCTCTTTAATGTATTCCGGCTTCTTTTCCAGTTCAGCACGTTTAGCGTGAATATCTGCCAGCATAGCATTCATCTTAGCTGCTAAGCATTTTTTGCATTGTACGCAGCCAATTTCACCAGCACGGCATTTAGCTTCAATATCCTTGCATTCCTCGGTATTGAATACCTGTTGGAATTTATACACAATGCACACATCAGGATTACCCTTGTCAGTCTTTTTAATGCGCTGCGGGTCAGTAGTCATCATGCGTACCTTTTCCCACATTTCTTCAGAAGACGCACCAAAGGGAATAGAATTGCCATAGGATTTTGACATTTTACGGCCATCAATGCCAGGCAACACCTTAGCCTTGGAGAATACAGCCTGAGGCTGAGGGAAAACTTCCTTGTGATACAGATAGTTGAAACGACGTACCAATTCACGAGTCAGCTCCAGATGGGCAGATTGGTCCTCGCCTACAGGAACGCAGGTAGCCTTATACAACATAATATCTGCTGCCATCAGCACAGGATAGCCCAGGAAGCCATAGGTATGCAAATCCTTACCGCTGCCCTCTAAATCTCTAATCTTGTCCTTGTAGGTCGGGACACGCTCCAGCCAGGACAAGGGAGTGCTCATACCTAAAAGAAGTGCTAGTTCAGCATGCTCCTTGACATGGGATTGTACGAAAATTACGTTCTTTTCCGGATCAAGACCAGCGCTCAGCCAATCAATAGCCATTTCGTGAACATTGTCCTGCAGCTTAGAGGTATCTGCATAAGAGGAAGTCAATGCATGCAAATCTACAATAGAGAAAAAGCATTCATATTCATTTTGCAGGCGCACCCAGTTTTCCAGTGCACCCATATAGTTGCCTAAGTGAAAACGGCCAGAAGGCTGCATACCACTAAAAATTCTACCTTTGTTCATCATTCAAGACCCCTTTATATTAATATTATACTGGCAGCCGCACTATCTTCACCATTCCTTTATTTATAAGGAAATGGCAGCACGGTAATTTACCATAATTTAGAAAATCAAGCCTAAAATACTGCTTACTATTCCCATATATAATCCAGCCAGCGGATTGATAATCATACCGATAACACCGGTAAATACCAGCGCTAACAGAATGTAGATGCCATAGCTGCCCACAAAGTTGTCATACTCCCAGGCCTGCTTTGCAGGAAGCAAAGTACAGAGAATCTTGGCACCGTCCAAAGGCGGAACGGGAATCAGGTTAAAGAATGCAAACCATACGTTGTACAACTGCATCCACAGCAGGAACTGATATACACCATTGCTGAGAAGGCCAAAGTTCTGCATAACGGCAGCAACCAACGCCGCTAGAAAACAGACAAAAAGATTTGCTGCAGGGCCCGCTAGAGAAACCTTAAGAATACCATCCCTGCGGTTACGGAAATTATTATCATCAATAGCAACCGGCTTAGCCCAGCCAAAGCCTACAATAACCAGCATCAGTGCACCAAAAACATCAAGATGTGCCAAAGGATTCATGGTCAGACGTCCCATATAACGGGGAGTCGGATCACCCATAGCATCAGCTGCTTGTGCATGTGCGTACTCATGAATAGTTATAGCAAAAAGCAGTGCCGGAACACGAAATACCAAAGTATTAAAATCTAACATTTATTAACCTCCGAAAAAAGCATAAACTACTCAATAGTACAATTATAACACAAGCATCAATAAAAAGGAAACGGAATCGCTCCTCTTATAATGACGATTCCGTAAATTATTTACTATTTACCTGTAAAAATAGGATTACGTTTTTCGTAAAATGCTGCAATGCCTTCCTTGCAATCATCGGTACCCATTAAAAGAGCCTGGGTAGTTTCCTCAATAGTCAGCACCTCATCCAAGGTTAATGCTGTGTTATTAAGATATTTTTTTATAAGAGAAATAGACAAAGGAGCGCTGGCCGCCAAGCGTGCTGCCATTTCATAAACCTTGTCATGAAGAACTTCGTCATCATACACAGCATTAAGCATACCTAGCTTTTTTGCTGTAGGTGCATCAATAAGGTCTGCAGTAAACATCAGTTCCTTAGCATTCAATACGCCAACAGCCTTGGGCAGAAAATAAAGGCCACCACAGTCGGGAATAAGTCCAACCTTGGAAAAGCTTTCTGCAAAACGAGCCTTAGCAGAAGCATATACCAAATCACAGGCCAGCATCAGATTAACACCAGCACCTGCTGCTACACCATTAACATAAGCAATCACGGGCTTTTCAATAGTGGTCAAACGTTTAGCCACGTCGCCAACCTTAGCAATGAAGGCTTTTTTATCAGCAGCAACCTCAATACCATTCAGATAGCTCAAGTCACCACCAGCGCAAAAAGCCTTGCCATTGCCTGTAAGCACAATTGCTCTGACCTCTTTATCAGCAGCAGCCTTAGTAATAGCATCGTGCAGTCCGTTAATCAGTCCGTCGTTCATAGAGTTGAGACTCTTGGGACGATTCATGGTAATCGTAGCAACATTGTTTTCAACAACATACAAAACTTCGTTTTCCATTTGCAGCACTCCTTTGCAATGTTATGAGATATGTTTAATTATATCATATAAAGACACTTTAGACAAAAGACCGCCTCCGTAAAATCGGAAGCGGTCTTGAATTATTTCTTCTTCAGTTCAGCAAAAAGAAATTCATTTTTTACTTTAATATAGGTGCCCTTCATACCAAGGGATTTGGTTTCAATGATGCCTGCACTTTCAAATTTGCGCAAAGCGTTAACGATAACAGAACGTGTAATACCTACCCTATCAGCAATCTTAGATGCTACCAGCAGACCTTCGCTGCCCTGTAGCTCACCCAAAATATTTACTATGGCCTCAAGCTCAGAATAAGACAGAGTGGAGAAAGCCATTTGCACCATGGCTTTTTGTCTAGCCTCATCAGCAATAACAGCTGCTCTTTCGTGAAGAATTTCTACACCAAGTACTGTTGCAGCATACTCCGCCAAAAGCAAATCCTCGCTATCAAAATCTTGGTCATACTTAGCAACAATCAAAGTACCAATACGTTCACCATTGCCATAAATAGGTACAATGGTGGTTTTTTTATCCATAAACATACACTTAGTTTCTTGAATAAAAGAGCACTTTTGATCTACATGAGGAATATTTGCAAGAGTTTCTTTTACGCCCATGATAAACTCCAGGTACTTATCAGGAAATTTTCTGTGGTCAAGCACCTGATCTCTCATAATAGGACATTCAAACTCATGAATTAATGCGTAGCCCTTAATACCACCCTTGCGGCCTACAATGTAGATATTAGCGCCAATTACCTCTTTCAACAAGCTGGCAATAGCATTAAATTCTACCTTGTCCCCTCTTTGCAGCAAGCGATTAATTCTTCTTGTTTTCTCTAATAATTCCATAATGTCCCCTCCTAGTAGAAGTTTTAGGCACGTGGATGATTTTTCCTGTAAACGGCAGCTATACGCTCAGTTGTCACATGTGTATATATCTGTGTAGTTGACAAATTAGCGTGCCCCAAAAGCTCCTGCACAGCTCTTAAGTCAGCACCATGCTCTAAAAGATGGGTGGCAAAAGTGTGTCTGATAGTATGGGGGCTGACGTTTTTGCGAATAGCCAGCTGGGAAATGTATTTATCCAGAACCCGGCGTCCGCTTCTGTCAGTAAGAATTCCTCCACGGCTGTTAACAAAAACATATTCGTGCTCCTGCTTGTATTTAATCATAAGCTGCCTGCGATAAGCATAATATACCTGTATTACTCCACAGCAGGTGCTTCCCAAAGGAACAAGACGTTCCTTATTGCCCTTACCCAAAAGAAGTACAAAGCGATTACCCAAATCTATGCGTTCCAACGTTAACCCCACCAATTCAGAAACACGGCAGCCTGTTGCATATAAAAGCTCCAGGACTGCAGCATCCCTTCTCCCCAAGGGTGTATCATCCGGCAGCTGCAGCAGCTCTGTTATTTCTAATTCATCTAAAAACACAGGCAATGGCTTATCCAGCTTAGGAGAACGAACCTTAGCAATAGGACTAAAGTCAACAAGATTTTCTCTCAATAAATATTTGTAAAAGGAACGCAAGGCAGAAAAATGACGTGCAATTCTGCGACGGGCATATTCCTTTTCATTAAGCATAGCCAAGTATGCACGAATATCCAACTGACCTATCTGACGCCATTGACAGCCTTCAGGATAGCGCTGGTCTATAAAAGAGATGAAATGATTAATATCCCTGCGATAATTCGCAATAGTAAGCTCCGAAGAATTCTTTTCTACAGCGAGATAATTATAAAATTTTTCAGTGAGGCTTATTTGAATATCATTCATAAACATTTCCTTATATTAAAGATTATCACAAACGCAATTCACTCGCAAGTAAAATTTCAAAATTTTCTAATATTATATATATATCTGAAAAAGCTGAAAGAAGCAGTGCTTTAACAGCACTGCTTCTCCGTTGAATCAGCATAATGAAAATTACACTATAATCTTAGCCCTAGATACAAAAATTGTCAAGAAATTCGTAATATTTTTATTTGTTAAATTTCCTTAGCGGAAATAAAGCTACCAAGTGCTTCTAGGGAGCGCTCAGCTAATTTAGCATTCTTTTCGCGTTTCTTGCGAATACGAATTTCCAAAGGCGGAATTATGCCAAAATTAATATTCATAGGCTGGAAATCCTCAATCTCAGGATTGCTAATATAATTTGCCAGAGATCCCAATGCAGTCACATCAGGAAAATCAACAGCAGCCAGCTCCATGGCAGCACGTGCTGCATGAATACCTGCCATCAGACCTGATGCAGCAGACTCTACATAGCCCTCTACACCTGTCATCTGACCAGCAAAATAAAAGCGCTCATTTTTTCTTAGGCAGAAATGCTTATCTAAAAGCTGAGGAGATTTTAAATAGGTATTCTTATGCATTACTCCAAAACGGACAAATTCAGCCTTTTCCAAGCCAGGAATCATGCCAAACACACGACGCTGCTCAGGCCATTTCAAATGAGTCTGAAAGCCAACAATATTGTACAAAGAAGCAGCAGCATTATCCTGACGAAGCTGTACTACTGCATAGGCCTCTTTGCCAACTCTAGGATCGACCAGCCCAACAGGCTTTAAGGGACCAAAACGCATAGTATCCTCACCGCGGGATGCCATTTCCTCAATAGGCATGCACGCTTCAAATACATCATGCTCAAAATCCTTTACCGGAGCACCTTCTGCACTGCACAGCTCATTCCAAAAGACAAGATATTCTTCCTTTGTGTAGAAGGGGCAGTTTAGGTAGTCTGCTCCACCCTTATCATAGCGGGATGCACGATAAACCTTGTCATAGTCTAAGGAGTCTGCAGTTACGATTGGTGCCGCTGCATCGAAGAAATGACAATAGTCCTCATGGAGCATTTCCTTAATATTGGCAAAGAGAGCTTCTGATGTCAAAGGACCACTGGCAACAATTACTATGCCTTCCAGCTTCTCTAAATCAGTTACCTCTTCATGAATAACAGTAACCAAGGGATGATTTTTCACAGTCTCAGTTACAGCATCGGCAAAGCCATCACGGTCAACAGCTAACGCTCCACCTGCAGGAACCTGATGCTCATCAGCCTTAGCCATAATCAGGGAGCCTAAACGACGCATTTCCTCCTTCAGAAGACCAACTGCGTTTTCTACATTTGCAGCACGCAGGGAGTTGCTGCAAACAAGCTCTGCAAAGTAATCCGTTTTATGTGCAGCACTGCTTTTAACAGGACGCATTTCGTGCAGGATTACAGGAATATCACGTTTCACCAGCTGCCAAGCTGCCTCACAGCCTGCCAAACCAGCGCCAATAATATGTATGGGTTTCATATATACCTCTATTCTTTTAGTAAATTATTCTTTTGCTTCTGTCTTTTTAGTACGAGCAGATTTGGTTGCTGCTGTCTTTTTAGCTGTAGTCTTCTTGGCTGCAGTCTTTTTAACAGTAGTTTTAGCTGCTGCCTTCTTAGCAGAAGCCTTAACTGCTGTTTTGGCAGTAGTTTTTTTAGGAGCAGCTTTAGTGCTTGTCTTTTTAGCAGCAGCTTTTACTTCAGCAGTTTCCTCTGCTGTAGCCTTGGAAACACGCACAGGACGAGCATTTTTGCACTCCGGATTCAGACAGAACTTCACCTTACGACCATTGCGCTCCACATGTTCACTCATAAGAGACCCGCAGTCAGGACATTTTTCCGCCAAAGGCTTATCCCAGCTTACAAAGCCACATTCAGGATATTTTTCACAACCATAGAAGGTTTTTCTGCTTTTACTTTTACGCTCTACAATATCAGCGCCGCAAATAGGACAAGCTACACCAATCTTCTTCAAAATGGGCTTAGCATTGCGGCAGTCCGGGAAACCTGGACATGCCAGAAATTTGCCAAAGCGCCCGTCCTTAATAACCATTTCACGGCCACACTTCTCACAGAAAATTCCAGACGGCGGCGGTGGCGGCGCAGGAGGCAGAGGATTAGGTTTTACATCCTCGAGATAGGTGTAAATATCACGAATAATATCTTTTTTATCAACCTGATGCTCGGCTATTTCATCAAGCTGAGACTCCATTGCTGCAGTATAGGGAATATCAATAAGACGGGAATAGTTTTCAGTCAGCCAACCGTTTACCTTTACGCCAAGCTCAGTGATAAGCAGCTTCTTTTGCTCCTTAGCTACATAGCCACGATCCTGAATGGTTTGAATAACAGTAGCATAGGTAGAAGGACGACCGATTCCCTTTTCCTCCAGCTCCTAACCAAGAGATGCCACTGTAAAGTGAGCAGGCGGTTGTGTAAAGTGCTGCTCAGCTGGCAGCAGCTTGTGCAGCAGAAGCTTACTACCTGCCTCCAAATAAGGCACCTGCTTATCCTTTTCTTCGTCATCCATGGATTTTGCAGTCAGCTGCAAAAAGCCAGGGAACTTCAAAATTGAGCCGCTAGAGCGAAGCTGGTAGTCACCTGCGTTAATCAACAAGGTAGTTACATCATAAACAGCATCACTCATTTGGCTAGCAACAGCACGATTCCATATGAGAGTATACAAACGCAGCTGGTCACGATTAAGATAAGCCATCATTTCTTCAGGTGTACGCATAACGCTGGTAGGACGAATAGCCTCATGGGCATCCTGTGCGTTCTTCTTGCTGCTAAAGTAATTAGGCTTTTCCGGGCGAAATGCTACGCCCAATTTTGTTTCAATATATTCTCGAATCTCCTGAATAGCAACATCTGCTAAACGAACAGAGTCAGTTCTCATATAGGTTATAAGACCTACAGTAGCTTTACCAACATTAACGCCTTCATAAAGCTGCTGCGCTACCATCATAGTCTTTTTGGCAGAGAAACCCAGTTTTTTATTGGCCTCCTGCTGCATGCTAGATGTGGTAAAGGGCGGTACAGCATGACGCTTACGTTCCTTTTTAGTAGATTCACCTACAATATATTCAGCGCCTGCCAAAGCAGACTCAGCAGCGTGGGCCTCCTCTGCAGTGTGCATTTCCAGTTTTTTGCCCTTGTATTTGACAGCATCAGCCTCAAATATTGGTGCTTTGGAATTTTCTCTCAGCTTGGCACTTAATGTCCAATACTCCTGCGGTACAAATTCCTGGATTTCCTTATCACGGTCCGCAACGATTTTTACGGCTACAGACTGAACACGACCAGCACTGAGACCCTTACGCAGAGGCCACAGCATAGGACTAATCTTGTAACCTACAATGCGGTCGATAATACGTCGTGCCTGCTGAGCATCAACCATATTCATGTCGATGGTACGAGGGTGCTTAATAGCATCCTTAACAGCAGTACTAGTGATTTCATGAAACTCTATACGACAATTTTTATCCTGGTCCAAGCCCAGAATATTGGCTAAATGCCAGCTAATTGCCTCACCCTCGCGGTCAGGGTCAGTTGCCAGATAGACTTTGTCTGACTTTTTAGCCAAAGCCTTCAGTTCTTTAATTAAATCACCTTTACCGCGAATATTAATGTATTTAGGCTCAAAATCATTTTCTACATCCACACCAAAGGTGCTTTTTGGCAAATCACGCAAATGGCCCATAGAAGCCTTTACAGTAAAGGTCTTGCCTAAAAACTTCTCTATGGTTTTGGATTTCGTGGGAGACTCCACTATTACCAAATTTTTAGTCATCCGTTCTCCTCCTAGCTGCGATGGTAACGCTGTGCCTGATTAACTCCAACCAGACCCGCTACCTGTAAATCCAACAGCTCTATACTAACAGCCGTAAAGTCCGTACCGCTTTGCTCAGTAAGCTCCTCCAACGAAAGAGCTCCCTGCCCAAGCAACTCCCACAGCTTTTTTCCAAGGGGTGATACGCTGTCTGGAAGGGCTTTTTTCAGCTGCTTTGGTTTTTCTTCTCTCTTTTCTTCCTTTGATATATCAGACTCTATTACAGCCATCTCAAATAAATCCTGCTGATGAATGTCATGCTACAGCAAAATTCTCCAGCTAGCTGCATCTACCAATGCATTCTCTGGCGAATCCACAAGCTTAGCTCCATTGCGAATCAGGTCGTGGCAGCCAATGCTGGTGCCATCAAAAATATTACCTGGAACACAGTAAACATCCCTGCCTTCATCTGCCGCAATATTAGCAGTAATAATAGCACCGCTTTTACGAGCAGCCTCAGCAACAATAACTGCAGAAGACAGGCCTACAATAATTCTATTGCGTGCCGGGAAATTATTAGGCAATGGCTTAGTTCCAGGAGCATATTCAGAAATAACAGCTCCCTGCCTGCAAATATTCTTAAAAAGCTCTGCATTTTCAGGTGGATAAACTATATCCAGACCACAACCTAAGACAGCTATGGTTTTACCGCCTGCATCTAGGCAGGCCTTGTGAGCGGCTGTATCTATGCCTCTGGCTCCACCACTAATAATAGTAAGGCCTTCTCT
>ENA-ORLU01001558-ORLU01001558.1-human-gut-metagenome-genome-assembly--contig:-NODE-1558-length-16473-cov-5.017321_pt1 | contig 16473 bp, 13 predicted proteins | sample MGYA00243009_ERZ508833 | MGnify/ENA primary metagenome ERZ508833 (study PRJEB26277, sample SAMN04329763) | human gut metagenome | biome: human-associated habitat | host: Homo sapiens | place: USA...
CCGACACCACCCTGCGGCAGATCTTCAAGGTGGATAACCTGTCCTACTGCAACCTTCACCGCACCCGCCCCACCGACACTGCCGACGAGCAGACCGCCTACACCACGGCCCGCGCCATGCGGCAGCTCTGCCGGGAGAGCGGCGGCACAGTGGTGCGGAAGATAAACCCGCCCACGCCCTCCGGCTCCGTCCAGCTGATGGTGGGCCGGATGACCTCCGACGGAAATTACACTGTGCTGGTGACTACCAGCCTGATGCATGTGGCCGAGGCCGGCAAGGTGCTCAGCACCGTCCTGCCGCTGGCTGCGGCCCTCATTTTCGCATTCTCGATGTCGGCGGCATGGTTGTTCAGCGAGTGGTTCACAAAGCCTCTGCGGGCTCTCTCCGGGGCTGCGCGGCAGGTGGCACAGGGCAACTACGCCGTCCATGTGGACTCGGTGCGGAACGACGAGCTGGGCGACCTGGCCCAGGAGTTCAACCACATGGCAAAAGAGGTCCAGCACGCCTCCCAGATGCAGCGCGACCTGCTGGCCAACGTCTCCCACGACCTGCGCACCCCGCTCACTCTCATCAAGGGCTATGCCGAGACGGTGCGCGATTTGACCGGCGACGACAAGAAGCACCGCGACGAGCAGATGAACATCATCGTGGACGAGACCGACCGCCTGACGGCCCTTGTTTCCAGCGTCATGGAGCTGAGCAAGGTCACGAGCGGCGCACTCAAGTGCGAGAAGGTCCACTTCGACATGGGCCAGCTCTGCGACGAGGTGAGCGAGCGTTACGACGCCGTCTGCGCCCAGAACGGCTGGCAGCTCAAGCTGGAAATCCCTGACGAAGAACTGCCGGTCTGTGCCGACCCCGACATGATGCAGCGCGCTCTGCATAACCTTTTGGGCAACGCCATGCACCACATCGGCGAAGATGGCATCTTCGTGCTGCGGGCGCTGCGCTGCCCCGAGGGCGTCCGGGTGGAGGTGGAAGACCACGGCCCCGGCATCTCTGCCGAGGACCTGCCCTATATCTTCGACCGCTACTACCGCTCCCGCTCCGACGCGGGCAAGCAGGGGACCGGCCTCGGCCTCTCCATCACCAAAGCCATCTTCCAGCAGCACGGCTTCCGCTTCGGCGTCCACAGCACTGTGGGCAAAGGCACTGTGTTCTGGTTCATCATGACCGATACCGAAGATGCAACTGCACAATAAAGCTGCCGACATTTTGTCTTTTCTTCCAAAATCGTATTTCTCTCTTGATGTTTTTTTCTTCGACGCCTATAATCGAGTTGGATTCAATTTATTGCATCGTGTAATACAGGAGGAAAGAACATGAAGCCCTGTCCGCATTTTCTGAAAAGATTCGCAGTTCTGGCAGCTGCCTCACTGATTCTGAGCGCGGTCACTTTAAGTGCCAGTGCCGCAGCAGCTCCCGTAAAGTATGAAGAAAAGCGTTCCACGGTTACCACTGTCGATGGCGCACAGAAAAAGAAAGATCTGGCTGTGACCGTCGAATATCAGATCGGCTCCACCTCTATCCGGGCTTATACTGTAGAAAAGGATGAGGTCATCGGTGTATCAAAGGACATGTGGTCTCTTTATGGTGCCTTTACTTCTGATTGGATCACCGATGGCACCTATACCCTCTCTCAGCCGCTGAACAGTGTGGAACAGATCACTGTAAGCGTTCCTTACGGCGACACAGCCCGCACGAACGAGAGTTATTTTGTATTCCATGTTCCCGAAGGCACCGTCGTCACTGCTCCTTCCTGGAGTTATGACATGGACCTTTATAAGGGCAAGACTATTGCAGATGTAAAAGCCGTAGTGGAAGCCGGTCAGGACCCCAATACCCTCATTGACATTGAGGACGATTACGACCCCTTCGAGACCGATGTTGAATATACCGACACTTCTGCGATTTATCACCTCCGTAAAGGTTACCTCTACCGCGTAAGCGTCAGCTCCACCGAAGAGTCTTTCCCTGTTCCGGAGAACTTCTATTTCTGTGTAGATTAAACAACGACCAAAAACAGGAGCGGAAAGCTGCAGGCTTTCCGCTCCTGTTTTTTCATGCCGCATTTTCTCTCTGGCAGTACACCACCACCCTCGCTTTTCCGCCGGGAGTACAGGTGTAGAGCACGAGAGGACAGCCGCCCTCCCGCAGGGCTTCGGGTTCTTCGGGCGAGACCTGCGCAGTCCGCTCCACAGTGTACACTGCCTCAGCGCCGTCCTGTGAAGTGAAACGCACCTCGTCGCCCTCGGAAAGGCTGCTCAGCCGCCCGAAGTGCGATTTGTAATTGTGAGCCGCGATGACAAGGTCTCCGCCCGCCGCACTGCCGCATTGACGGCAGGGCGAGACCTTGAGGTTCGCTTTGCTCCACTCGGTCTGCACCGGCAGCTCCAAGCCCAAAGCCGGGATGGTCAGCACCCCCAGATACTCCCGCTCGATGCTTGACGCCGGGGTTTCCGAAGCCGATTCCGGCTCGGACTCTGCATCTTCCGTGGGCAGGCTTTCCGCACTGTCTGCGGGCTGTTCTGTCTCCGACACTGCCGCGATGCTCTGGCTCTGGCGCAGCTGGCTCACCGCCGAAGCGGCCTGAGCGCCTGCCCTTGCATCCTCGAGCCGGTCGTAGACGTAGAGGCAGACCGCTGCCAGCACCAAAGCGCTTCCCAGCATCAGGCAGAGCCGCTCCGGCACCAGCCTACGCATCGTGTCTGCGCTTCCGGCTCAGCCAGAGGCCCACCGCCACGAGGGCGATGCCCCCGCCTGCCAGCACCGGCACGGGCCAGAGCAGCTGGCCGGTCTGGATGAGGGTCCCCACCGGTTCCGGCTCCGCAGCCGGGATGACTTCATCCGGCATCTCTGCCGAGGGTGTCGGCGGGCGGATGACCGTTATCTCGCCCGGCTGGTCCACCGGCTTCGGGGTCGGCGTCGGCTTATCCGGCACATAGGGCGGCGTCACCGGTGGTGGAAGAGGGTCGGTGCTGCGGTAGCTGTTCTTGAAGAGCAGTTCCGTCTTCGCCCCGTCGTCCCCATCCCGCCGGACGGACACGTGTCCTTTCAGTTCACCGTCGGTGTCCCACGCCACCATGACTTTCAGGTAAAAGACGGTGTCGTCGTAGTCGGCCCGTTTCCGTCCGCCCGCATCCTGAGTGACCGTATACTCGTATATGCCGGGCGCGGTGTAGACGATGGTATCAAAAGTCTTCGTCAGGGTCTTGTCGTCGGCGGCGCGGCAGTCCCGGGCCGGAAAATCCAGCTCAGCCTCGTCGTCACAGCCTTCCGGCATCGGCGCGCCGTCCAACGCGGTCAGCCGCACCGTCAGCGTCTCGTCCGCTGCCTCTCCGGTGCAGCGGACGGACGCCTCCAGTTCCAGCTCCGCCCGCTGGTCTGCGGCCAGAGCAGGCAGGGCAGCACTTACCGCAAGCGCTGCTGCCAGCAGGGCCGCTGCCATTTTCGGGAGCCTTCTCATGATAAGCTCTCCTCCTTTCCGTTTTGCAGGTCTGACATTGGTTCCATCCGGGCCAGCACCACCGTCCGCGCATCGGTGTACTCCCCCGAGCAGGTAGCCATCGCCAGGAACTGCGCTCCTTCCGGCTCCTTTTCCAGCGCACGGAGGGCCTGTGCATCCATCTGAAGGGCATTCTCCTCCACAAAGGGGAGCAGCCCGCCTGCGTCCGAGCGCCACTTGCCCGGGGCAAAGATGGCCTGTTCCGACGCAGGCACCACAAGGCAGGCCAGCACTTCCAGCCGATAGCTCCCGCCGGGCAGCGTCAGGGTGCCGGTGGTGTTCTGGCGGAAGAATGCTCCGTCCTTGTATTTGTCGAGGTCGCCGAACATCCGCCCGTTCTCCATATGGTGGCCGTAGAGCAGGGAATATCGCCCGCTGAGATCTGCGTCGCAGTCAACATCCAGAAAGATGCTGCCCGCCAGCGCAAAGCTGCCGTAGACGTCGGTGTTCAGATAGGTGAAATTGCTCTCGCCCTGCACCACCGGGTAGTCGATAGCCGTGCCGTCCAGCGTCAGCCACCCGCAGACATCGGGGTTGATGTCCCGCAGCTGGCCGAAGGAGAGGCTGTTGTCCTCCTGCGGCTGGGGCTTGAAGGCCAACAGCCCGGCCTGCACATTGTCGGCAGCGGCGTACACCCGGCTGTTGTCCCACAGCGCATAGCCCGACCAGACCACCGCCAGCAGCACCAGCAGGGCCGTCACCCCGTCCAGCAGGCCGTTCGCCGCCCGCAGGGCCATCTTCTGCCACCGAATGTTCCTCACCTCCCTTGCCTTATTTCCTCCGCGCTTACTTCTGATGGCGGCGGCGCAGGGTCAGCAGCAGCCCGACGCCCGCAGCACCCGTCAGGGTGAAGAGATAGGGTGCGCTGTCCAGCACCACACCGGCATCCACGGTGCCGCCCTTGGTGTTGGTGAAGCTTGCCTGCTCGACTGCCGCATCCACTTCGCCCTCGGTTCCGGTCTCCGTCGTCACATAGTCTGCGACCGGCGTCTCGGATACCTTGTACTCGACGCCGTAGGGCAGGTTCTCGATGTGGATGGTGTCGTCGTCTTTCAGATAGAAGGTCGCTTCCGTCGTCTCGCCGGGCTTGATCTTGATCGAGGTGGGGTTTGCGTCATAGCTGCCGCCGGTGATGGCGTAGCTGTCCTGATAGGTCTTGCCCTCCTCGCCGGTCAGCTGCACCGTGAACTCGAAGTATTTCTCCTTATTGCCCATGATCCCCTCGACGTCCTTGTGGACTTCCAGCTCACCGGCAGAGTAGCGGTTGTCGAAGTCGTCCTTCTTGCCCTCGCCGGTGGACTCCGGGTCCTCGGTGTGGACAGCGGCAATTCGGAGCTTGCCGTCCTGCTCGATGACCGTCACCCGCAGCAGGATGGCGTCGTCGTAGTAGGTCACGCCTGCGCTGTCGCCCGCCACCTCATGGATGATGTAGGTGTAGACACCCACGCTGTCGTACTTGGGCAGCTGAATTTCGATCTGCCTGGTCTTGTTCGCGCTGCCTGCTTCGCCCTGCTGATAGGTCACGTCGCCGACGATCGGCCTATAATCTGCGGCGTCAATGCCGTCCGATGCGTCGGTCACGGTATCCGGGTCGATCGTAAACGTAAAGGTCTCTTTCGGGGAGAGCGTACCCGTGTTGGCCAGCTCATAGTTTTTGGTGAGATACACCCGGGACATATCCTCATACGGAGGGCCTTGCACCTGTGCCGCAAAGGTGGGCATGACGTTGACGCCCATGGCCAGAGAGATGGAAAGCACACCTGCGAGAAGCTTTTCTACCTTGTTCTGTTTCATCCTAGAGTTCCTCCTATGTTGTCTTGTATGGTTTTTGGCGGCTCAGAGCCCCCGCCGCCGGATGAGGGTGATGACTTTTGCCTTGACCGCACTGCACTGCACCGGGCCGAAGTCACGGCTGTCCTCGGCCTGTGTGCGGCAGTCGCCCAGAATGAAGACGCTGTCCTCCGGCACAGCGTAGGGGTAGCTGAGCAGAGATTTGGGGTAGGTGGGGTAGAGGATGCCGCCGCCCTGTGCCGAGCCGTTGACCTCCACAACGCCGCTCTCGCTCAGGGTCACGATGTCCCCGCCCCGGGCCAGCACGCGGCCCACCCGCAGCGTTCCCGAGCGCTCATATACCACGACATCATTCTTGGCATAGTCTTTTTCCAGCCGGATGCCCAGCACGAGGTCGCCGTCCTTCACGGCGGGGAACATTTCGTTGCCGGACGCCTGCGTCACCAAATACACCTGCGTCAGAAGCACCCAGAGCACGGCGGCGAACACCGCCAGCCGCACTGCCAGACTGCGCACTTCCCGCAGCAGGGGGCTTTTTTCCGGCTTCGCCGGTCCAGACAGGTTCGCTTCCGGCGTCCCGGGCGGGGCCTCCGGGGCAAGTGCCTCGTTTGGTTCCTTCACTCATCTTCCTCCTTCTTTCTGTTTTTGCAGCCCAGAACGGCCGCACCGGCACACAGCATCAGCGGCAGCCCGAAGAAGTCTGTCTCCACGCCGGTGTCCGGGTCTATATCGGCCAGAACGTAGTGGGCATAGAAATTGACGACGCCGTTTTCCAGCTCTTCGTCGGTGGGCTCATAGCCCTCTTCCCACTCGTCCTGCGATACCTTTTCCTTCGGGTCCGGCTCATCCGTCACCGAACCGGGGAGCTCTTTGTACCAGCCGTCGAAAACGTAGCGCGCACCGCCGATGTCGAGCTCTTTTTCGATGTCCGCCGTCGTCTCTTCCACCCGCTCGCCGCTCTGGTACTCGCGGCTTTCCCGGATGCTGTAGTCATCCTCGCCCGGGGCGCGGACGTTGAACCGGGCCGTGAAGTTTTTCCTGCTCTTGACGCTGATGATGCAGTCGATGTGCTTATCCGGTTCTGTCCCGTTGTTGCGCGAGATCTTGTACGGCGTCACCACGATGCTCTCCAAATCTTCCTGCGTCAGCCCTTCGACGCCGGTAGCCTCTTCGATGGTGTCCTTATATTCGTCCCATATCTCATCGACGACCTCGTCCCAGTAGTCATCGCCCGGTTTCAGCGACCATGCGTCGCCAATCGCGCCGCCCGGCCACGATACAACATAGTCTGACACATTTGTCAGGATGTTCTTGCCGTTATCTTCCCATGCCGCGCCGTAGGTCTTCACCTTGCCGACCCACTTGCACTCGCTGTTGTCCGGCGCCCACTGGCTGGGGTCATTGCTGCCGGGCAGACTGGTGGGGGTCTTGAGCAGGAAGACTGCCGCCGACTCTTCCTGAGTCCAATCCCCCCAGCCCGGTGCATCCTCATCAAGTTCGTCCGCAGGCAGGGCGTTTTTGTCCTCGGCTATGCTGTCGTCAGCCAAGTCGGCATCTTCCTCAGAGAATCTGTCTTTTTCGGGCTGCTCTGCCTCATCCAGAGGCGTTTCATCCTCGGCGGCAGGCCGTTCTTCCGACAGCTCCGGCAGAACGGCGATGTCTTCCTCCTCGTCTAAAACGGGCTCTTCCTGCTGGGCCTCATCGTCGGTGAAAGAGGCGTAGAGGCTGCACTCGCTGTCCGCTTCCGGCCAGAGCAGTCCTTCATCCGGCATGAAGCGGATCGCCGTTCCTTCGTCGTCCCGGCTGTACCAGAAGCGGAAGCTCTTTCCCTCCACCTCCGGCTCTTCGGGCATCAGAAGCTCTTCGCCGCTGCCCACGGTCTGTTCCGCGTAGGGCAGGCCGCCGTCGGCCTCGTCCGACTCGCTGAGCCAGAAGAGATAGGTCCTCTCAAAATGCTCGTCCGCTTTGACGGCCCCGCTGTCCGGAGTCGGCGTCTCGTCGGGCAGCCCGATGTCGTCGAGCCCGTCCACCACGACGGGGATGCCGCCTTCCGCGGGCAGAATCACCGGCTCGTCTGTCCGGATGTCCTCTTCTTCGTCCCAGGCAGGCTCGTCCTCTATTTCCTCATCCCATGTCTGGTCTGGCACGCTGTCCGTCCGCTCCGGCCCCTCGGCAAATGCGGGCAGCAGACAGCCGCACAGCAGTACCAGCACGATGCACAGTGCTGCGGCGCGCAGTGTCAGCCGCCTCCGTTCCAGTCGATTCCGCATACAACAGCCCTCCTTCATTCTCGCTCCCGGCGGGGATGCCGCCCTTTGCGTTATCAGGATACCGTTTACCGGACACGAAGGATGTCATTGCGTGCCAGTGCAAAAAATTTTACGCATGAAAAAACCGCCGCCGGGGTCTTTCGACTCCGGCAGCGGTCTGCTGTCTCCGAATTTTCGGTTTTCAGGTGCGGGTGGTGGCTTCCATGCAGTGCTCTGAGGGGGCGTAATATTCCATCAGAGCAATGTAATTCTCGCAGTGGTGGCAGAATGCCGCCCGGATGGCGTCGTCGGGCGCGCTCTTCATTGCCACGAACATCAGGATGTACTTTGCAATGAGGCTCACAGCCTCGCTCTCGAGGCCATAGCAAAGGCCCACGGCCAGGATCGGCACGACGATCTGCTGCGCACGGATGGGGATATTCTCCGCATCGACCCGCTTGAGCACGGCACGGCTCATGGTAGATGCCGCCCAGACGGCACGGGAGATCTTCCAGTAATCCATGTTCTTCAGATGGGTGAGGGTGCGCAGCCGCTGGATGACCTCGCCGTCGTCCAGAACTTTGTTCTGCGTGACCTCCTCCTCCGAGCGGATGAAGGCACACTGTATCATGTCCATCAGCGCGGCTTCGTATTTTTCGTGGTAGTTCTCGCGGGAGATGAAGTACTCCTCCATACGGAGCATGACTTCGTCCGTTTCTTTGTCGGTCGCCAGCCAGCTGAAGTCCAGCGGCGTCGGGCCAAAATCATTCTTGCCCATCTCGTTCAGGTCTTCCAGCTCTTCCTCGTTCCGGGTGGAGGGAAGGAAGCGGTCGTTGCCGTTCCGGTGGAAGCTCCACTCTTCGGGCAGAAGATGCGGCACGATGTCGCCGCTGGAGATGATGTTGAAGATGTTGCTCTCGCCCCAGCTCTCTTTCAGGCTGCCGTCGGCGTTGTGGTTGTTGTCGTAGTCCTGCTGCAAGTCGGGGTAGTCCTGCGGGCCGAGGGCCACCGGTGTCGCAAAGGTGTAGACGAAGACATTCTCCCGTTCCAGTCCGGGCAGTTCCTTGTTGACACGGGCAGCCAGAAGGTTCGCCACTGCCGCACCGCGGCTGTAGCCGCCCATCCAGAGCTTGACGACGCCCAGCTCTCCCTTTTGCCGAGCTGCCGCCAGATAGTTCTTCAAATCGGCAAACACCTCATGCACCGGGATGATGAAGCCGCTGTGGGCGTGGCCCGCGCCGGTGTGCAGATTGCTCACCCACTCGCCGCCGTAGCCGCCGCCGCGCAGGATGAGCGCCACGATGGTGGTGCGCTTCCTGTCCAGGGTGATGGTCTTGCGGGCGGTGGACCAGCCCACGAAGTCACCCGCCTTGCCCACATCGACATCATAATAGCGGTATTTCACGTCGCCGAAGCCCAGCTTGGTATAGGCTGCGTCGAGGCTGTTCTCGCGGCCCACGTCCCCGTTGGCCCAGTATTTCGCATCGCTGGCCCATGTATTGAAAGCAGCCGTCACCATGCCCAGCGTCGCCAGTGCCAGCTGGTGGTCGTACTGGATGGAGGTGTGCGCAAAAAAACTGTCGCTGTAGTAATATTCGTGCTCGATGTCCATCTGGCTCAGCTCGCTGCGGAAGGACATTGTATAATTGCCCGCCGGGACTGCCCGGCCCACCGTCTGGCTTTTTGCCGCTGCCTCAGCCCGGGGCAGTGCCAGCCCGGGCGCAAGAGCTGCACTGCAAACCAGCGCTTTACAGAAATCACGTCGTTTCATGGTCTTTCCCCCTTGCTGCTTTCATAAACCTCTGACATTTCTATCGTATAGGTGGTTTGCTATAGTATACCGTATTTTTCCAGCGGATTCAATCATCAACTCTGCCGATTGGGTATGTAAAAACCGGACAGCATCACTGCTGCCCGGTCATTTTCGTATTCTCAGAGAAGCTGCGGGTCCATCTGGCGGCAGAAGTCCACGATGTGGCGGAACATCTGCTCGACCGCCGGAGCCATCGCCGTGGGGCGCTGGACAGCCAGACCCACCACCCGGTACTCTTCCGGCTCGATGGGGTAGATCTTGACCGCCGCTGTGCAGCTGCGCAGCAGCATCCGGGGCATGATGGAGATGCCGAGGCCCGCCTCCACCATGGCGATGTTGGACTGGTCGTCGATGACGTGGCAGCGGCGCTCGGTGGAGATGGAGTATTTCTTGAGGAACTGGCGCATCTCGGCGTCGGTGGCGTCGCACTGGACGACAAAACTCTGGCCGTTCATCAGCTCCGGCGTCATAATGCCGTTTGGCGGTTCGGGCCGGTCCTGCGGTACGATGCAGAGCAGCGGCTCACGGAACAGCTCGGTCAGGTTGAACTCTTCGCGGCAGGTGGCGGACAGGAAGGCCAGGTCCACCTGACCGGTGCGCAGCCACTCCTTCACATCGTCGTAAGTACCCTGATAGACCTCGACTTCGATCTGGGGGTAGCTTGCCATGAAGCTCTTGAGGATCTGGGGCAGCAGGCCGGCGCAGACCGAGTTGAATGCACCCAGCTTCACCTTGCCCTTTTCCAGGCCGTTGAGGCGGGCGATGCTCTGCTGCAGGGCCTCGTCGCTGTTGAGCACCGCCCGGATGGACGGGTAGAGCGAAGCGCCATAGCTGGTCATGGTCACGCCGTTTTTGCCGCGGTTGAATAAGGTAAAACCAAGCTCAGCCTCCATCACCGCGATGGCATGGCTGATGGCAGAGGGGGTCAGATGCAGCTGCTGGGCCGCTTTGTTAAAGCTGCCCTGACGCGCGACTGCATCGAAAATTTCGTAAGAAAACAGCGTCATGTCCCTAGCCTCCTTCCGTTTTTCAGTTCGGAGACGCCCGTTCTTCTGTGAATCTTTTTCACCTTGAGGATGCCTTGCATCAATTTTCTTTTTGAGTGTACTATCCTATCTCCGCTTTGTCAAGCATCCAAACCTTAATTTTGGACGTTGAGCCAAATTTCTGCTTTTGAAACGCCATTTATAAGGTATATTGCGCCCTTTTCCGTTCCATTATTTTCCTGTTTTTAACAAAAAAGACCGTCAGCCCTCCATCCCGGAAAGCCGTCGGTCTTCTGCGTTCTACAGATGTTTTTACTCGAGCAGCAGCAGCAGGCTCATCTTGATGCGGCCCTGCGCCGTGACGCCGTGGAGACCGTTCTTGTCGAGGCGGAAGCTCTCGCCTGCGTTCAGCTCATAATTCTTCTGAATCTTCTTCATTTTTGTACCTCTGACCTCTAAAATTTTTGAAAAAATCATAGGTACAAGCCCCAAAAGCCCATATAAAACAAAAAAGACGACAAACCGTTTATCTCAACGATTTATCGTCCTTTTGGTGCGCTCGAGGGAACTCGAATCCCTGGCCCTCTGATTAAAAGTCAGATGCTCTACCGGCTGAGCTACGAGCGCATATTTTCAGATTTACAGATACTGCCGAATAATATTACCACACCCGCGCCAAAAAAGCAAGAGGAAAGCGCAAAAAAGTGCCTTTCCGCAGCACACAGACCCCCGCCGGGAGAGCACCCGTTCCTTTTATAAAAGCCAGTTATGCTGTCACCTCTCTGGGACGCGGATGTTCTGGCGGCAACTTCCTCTTTACAAATGGGGCGCGAACCAGTACAATCAAAGCAGAACGCACTGTCCCGGCCCGTATGCGGCGGGGCTTTTTGATAGGAGGCTGTTTTATCATGAAAATCTCTCGTCGGTCTGTCCTTCATATTTCCGGGCTGGCAGCGGCAGCGCTGGCCCTGACCGGCTGCTCTGCGGCTGGAAGCGCCGCGCTGGGCGGCAAGCTGCCCGGCCTGCTTAAGGGTCTGGCAAAAAAAGGGGAGACCGCTGCTTCGTCGGAAGCTGCCAGCGACATGGCCGTCACCCCGCCGCCCGAGGGCGAACAGCTTGACCCGGCCTTCGGCGTCATGCCCGAGTACGACGCCGACATCCTCACCGGCGCCGAGCGCAGCACCAACAGCCGCCCGGTGGCTGTGATGGTGAACAACATCGCCAACTCCCAGCGCCAGAATGCCCGCCCCCAGCGGGGCATCGGCAGCGCCGACCTGCTCATCGAGGCCAAGGTCGAGGGCGGCATCACCCGCCTGTGCGCCGTGTTCAGCGACGCCGACAGCATCCCCGAGGTCGGCCCCATCCGCTCAGGCCGCGACCAGTTCCTGCAGCTGCTCATGCCCTGGGACATCCTCTACTACCACGACGGCGAGAGCATCTTCTGCACCCAGTTCGTCAGCGTCTACGGCTACTCCGGGCTGAACATCGGCGGCAAGAATTATTTCAAGACCCCGATCCACCCCATCGTCTCCCACCGCAATAACCGCGGCCGCGATGTGGCCTACGAGCACACCGAGTTCACCTCCGGCAAGGAGATCTGCAAAGCCGCTTCTGATGCCGGCATCAGCCTCTACGCTCCCAGCGAGGGGACTTTCTTCCACTTTGCCGACTACCGCACCGACGAGGTCAACAAGCTCAAGGGTGAACCCTCGGCCAAAAAAATCATCATCGTACATTCGGAGAGCTACCGCACCTCGTTCAGCTACTCCGCACTCAGCCACACCTACGCGATGCAGATGTACAACTCCTCCAAGAAGGCCACCGAGAACACCGTCGATGAGCTGACCGGTGAGCAGCTTACCTTCGAGAACGTCGTGGTCTGCTTCGCCGACATGGACGCCTACGCAGGCGACTCCCATGACGTGCAGGAGGTGCAGTACATCAAGGGCGGCGACGCCTACCTCTTCACCCGCGGCGGCGTGCAGGTGGGCCGCTGGGAAAAGACCTATCCCACCAACCCCCTCAAGCTTTACACCAAGTCCGGCGAAGAGATGACCCTCAACCGGGGCAAGACCTACTTTGCACTGGTGGACAACGACGAGCTGAGCAATTTCAGCTGCCAGTAAGCCCATGAGGAACATGACAATGAAACGCATTCGAACTGCGTTCTGCCTCATTTTGACCGCCGCGCTGCTGGCAGGCTGCGCCTTTCTGCCCAGCGACAGTGAGCCGGAAACGCCCGCTCCCACCGACCCGCTCACCGGCCTTGCCCTCGAGTGGCAGGGCCAGCGTCCGGTGGCCGTGGCCATTGAGAACAGCACTGCCTCCACCACTCAGTGGGGCCTTTCCTCGGCGTCGGTGGTGCTGGAAGCCCTCACCGAGGTGGGTACGTCCACTGAGCTCTGCCTCGTCTATCCGGCGCTGGCCGCGACCCCGAAGGTCGGGCCGGTGGCCGCCGGTCAGGACATCTACTGGCGGCTTCTGGTGGGTCAGCAGCCCATTCCGGTACAGCGGGGCGGGGGACAGTTCGACCAGAACTTCCTCGATTACTATTCCATTCGGGCCGTGGATGCTCTGGAAGCCGGGCGCACTGCCTTCGACTGCGGCAGTGAGTGGAGCAACGCACCGCTGTGGTACACCAGCGGCGAGGCCATCTCTAATGTCTTGGACGAGCTGAGCATCTCCTCTGTTCTGACGGAATCCCGAGTGACGAACGTCGTATCTGCTGCGTCGGACAGTGCTTCCTCCGGGGCCGACGCAGTGCTGTCCCTCCCTGCACTTCTTCCGCAGGAAGCAGACGGCAAGCTGCCGGACGCCACCGCGCCGGACGCGGTGAATGTCCGGGTCTGCTTTGACGACGACAACGCCACCGGCTTTTCCTACGACGCCGACAGCGGGCTTTACCGGATGCTCCACGCCGACGGCACGCCCCAGCTGGACGCCAACAACGGCCAGCAGGCCGGGTTCGATAATCTGCTGGTGCTGTTCAGCGCCTCCGAGCTGCGGGACGACGGCAAGACCTACGACTACGATTTGAGCATGGGCGGCGGCGTCTGGCTCAACGGCGGGCATCTGTGGACCATCACCTGGACGCAGGGCCGGGACAACACGCTGCTGCTTTACGACGCCGATGGCCGCACGATGAACATCGAGGCCGGGACGAGCTATATCGCTCTTGTCACCAGTCTGACCGGACAGGAGCTGACTGTTACCAATTCCAGCGGAGAAGAGATTCTTGGATAAACAAAAAGACTTCTGCACGACGAAATGCAGAAGTCTTTTTTATTTCCAGGCTGCGGCGCGCGCCTGTGCGCGGGGCAGGTTTTCTTTTTCGGTCAAATGGCTTGCGCTCCGCGCGGGCCAGAGGCAGGGAGGGGTGTTTCGAATCCCCCCTCCCTACCTCTGGACTCCACTCTCCCCGCAACGAGTTAAGGGCTGCACGCCCTTAACAATTCCAAAGAAGTAGGCTCCAAGCAAAAATGCTGGAGATTCGTGCATTCGCACGAAGATCTCTTAACCGCATTTTAGCTCTCCGCCGTTTTACGGCTTCGCCGAAGATTTCAGGCTTTAGCAGAACTTTACCGTCAGCAGAGAGGTAACACCAGCTGCGGAGCAGCAAATCGGAGAAGTGAGAAAAATGCGTTTAGCGAAGCGGCTAGCATTTTTCCACTTCGACTTCCCCTTCGGGGTCTGAAAGGGGCGAGCAGCCCCTTTCTCGTGGATCCAGCGCGTCGAAATCGCTGGTGGTTTTCTGGTTCTCTTTTGACATCAAAAGAGAACAATTCCACTTAACGTAAAAGCGCTCTGCCCCGCGCACAGGCGCGAGAACCATTTCTGGTTCTCTTTTGGTGCGCAAAAGAGAACTTAGCTCTGCGCAGCAGCGCTCTTACCTTTTCGCCACTGCCATCAGCGCCCGATTCTCGAGCAGAATACGCAGCAGCACCGTATTCACAGCCGTGCGCACCAGCGCATTTGGGATGCGGGCGATGAGCACAGCCCATGCATAGCCGTAAAAGATGTGGAGCGCCAGCGAGTTGATGACCATCGAGCCGACGAAGTGTGCCGCCAGCACACTGCACCACAGCCGGTTGCCGGTGCGCAGATGGGAAAGCTTCTGCCAGCCCAAGCCACCGACCAGGCCGATGGACGCCGCACCCAGCGTGATGAGCGGATTGATGGCATAGCCAGCCAGCACGCCGCCGATGATGTCGGCCACCATGCCCACGACGAAACCCGCCCACGGTCCAAAGAGGATGCCCGCCAGCAGCACCGGCAGACTGCCCAGATTGAACCGGACAAAGCCGGTGGAGATGCTCAGCACCCGGGAAAAGACGATGCTCATGGCGATGAGCAGGGCCATCGCCGTCAGGGTGCGCACGGAGATCCTGGATTCGTTTTTCATATCAACTGTCCTCCTGTTTTTTCAGGAACTGCGGGGGAGCAGAAAGAAACGCCCTCCCCTGTGACAAACCGCACAAAGGAGGGCGTGAGTTCAACAAACCTCACTTCCGGACGACGCCGTGCAGACGGCCTCGCCCGCACCCAAGTCCATGCAGCAGCGGGATGCAGGCCATGCACCGCGGGTCTCCCTTCGTCCGCAGCACAACTCCCCGTTGATGCGGCACTTGACGCGCATAGCCTTACTCTGTTGATACTGTTATTATATGCTTTTTTTCGCCCTGTTTCAATCACGGGATGCAACAGGTTTGCTAAAACAAAGCCGCAGAATTTATCACATATGCTCAAAGTCTTTCTTTTTTGGCCCAAACGTGATAAGATGGGCATGATATTGAAAGGGGCTTTCCCGCCCCGGAAAGGATTTTTCACGATGAAATTCAGTGAGATGACCTATACCCGCCCTGACATCGACGCGCTGCTGGCCCGCTGCAAAGAGCTGACCGCAAAGGCAGCTGCCGCTGACAGCGGCGAGGCCCTTGTGGAGGTTTACTACGAGCAGAGCCGCGCCTTCGCCGACTACAACACGGCGGCCAACCTCGCCAACATCCACTACACCTGCGACACCCGCGACGCCTACTGGAAAGCTGAGCAGGACTTCTTCGACGCCAACGGCCCGGCAGTGTCCAACGCCAGCGTCGAGATCAGCCGCGCCTTCCTCGCCAACCCCCATGTGGACGCCCTGACCGCGGCCTTCGGCTCCACCTGCGTGGCCGGCATGAAGAACGCCGTGCTGGGCATGGACGAGCGCACCGTGGCCCTTCAGCAGGAGTACAACGCCCTCGTCAGCACCTACCAGCAGATCTACGGCGGTGCGCTGGTGGAGTTGGACGGCAAGCAGCTCACCATCCCCCAGCTTGGCCCCTACAAGGAGAGCACCGATGCCGCCACCCGCCGGGCCGCTTATGAGGCCGAGGCCGGTTACTTCGACGCCCACCGCGCCGAGCTGGACGAGCTGTACACCAAGATCGTCCAGAACCTGAACCAGCAGGCTCAGGTGATGGGCTTCCACGACTACAGCGAGCTTTCCTATGTGCGTATGAATCGCATCGGCTACGGCCCTGAGGACATCAAGCGCTTCCGCGACCAGGTGGCCCACGACGTCGTGCCGGAGCTGCAGAAGGTCATCGCTCTCAAGAACAAGCGCACCGGCATCCAGCACCCCACTTTTGCCGACCTGCCGGTGGCTTTCAAGGACGGCAACCCCAAGCCCATCGAGGGCTATGACGCCCGGATGTCCGCCGCCCGCACCATGTACCATGAGCTCAGCCCCGAGACGGCAGAGTTCATCGACTTCATGCAGGACAACGAGCTGTTCGACGTCGAGAGCCGTCCCGGCAAGATGTCCGGCGGCTACATGACCAGCCTGCCCTCCTATAAAGCCCCCTTCATCTTCGCCAACTGGAACAATACTTCCGCTGACGTGGATGTTCTGACCCACGAGTGCGGCCACGCCTTCGAGGGCTATGTGGCTGAGCGCGATCCGAAGATCCCCGCCGACCTCGAATGCCCCGGCATGGAGAGCGCCGAGATCCACTCCATGGCCATGGAGTTCCTCACCGCACCGTGGCACCACCTGCTCTTCGGCAAGGACACCGACAAGTACGCCCTGCTCCACGCCGAGGACAGCTTCCTCTTCCTCGCCTACGGCTGCGCAGTGGATGAGTTCCAGCA
>ENA-ORLU01001587-ORLU01001587.1-human-gut-metagenome-genome-assembly--contig:-NODE-1587-length-16220-cov-2.719569_pt1 | contig 16220 bp, 21 predicted proteins | sample MGYA00243009_ERZ508833 | MGnify/ENA primary metagenome ERZ508833 (study PRJEB26277, sample SAMN04329763) | human gut metagenome | biome: human-associated habitat | host: Homo sapiens | place: USA...
GGGATGATTTTGATGTTCTTTTTGGACCAGCATAAAAGGGAATTCCAATCAGCGTAGTTACAGCCGTTGCTTATGCTAAGCTTTATGGTAAGGAAGTGCGTTATTGTTCAGACCGTAAGGAAGAAAAGGACCATGGTGCAGATAAGGGAAGTTTCCTTGGAAGCAAGCTAAAAGATGGCGACAGAGTTATTATGATAGAAGATGTTACAACATCAGGTAAATCAATGGAAGAGACAGTTCCTAAGGTAAGAGGAGCGGCTGATGTTACAATTATCGGTCTTATGGTATCACTTAACCGTATGGAAGTAGGTCTTGGCGGCTAGGTGTGCGCGTTAGTGGTCATTAAGGTATGATATCGCTTTTTGACAAGTGCATTTGTTTCAATGGCTGACGTTGTAGAACATCTTTATAATAAAGAATGTGAAGGCAGAGTTGTCATTGACGATAAGTTAAAGGCAGCCATAGATACTTATTATGAACAGTATGGGGTGCGTAATTAATTAGTCAGTTTGGTTTATCAAGCCAGCAGGAATGGAGGATTGTTGTGGAAGAAAAATTATATAAAAAAATGAAGTCAGTTGGCGTATCAAATCTTGTGTTTGGAATTGTAACAATCGCTTTTGGTATTGGCGCTGGTGTTATGATGATAGTTAATGGAGCAAGACTTCTTGCACATAAATCAGATATATTATTTTAAATGTATATACTGCCTGATATATTATTGCAATGCTTTAACGGAGTGTTGCAATGGTATGTCAGGCATATTATATTGTGTGGAGAGAGATTATGAATAAGCAGAAGTTTCATAATGCTATGAAATGGATAATTTTTGTTATATATATGTGTCTGCTTATATACGTTGTATTCTTTGCTGAGTCAATGGGAAGGACATCGCAGACAAGACATATATACAATCTGGAACCTTTTAAAGAAATAAAAAGGTTCTGGAAATATATATTAGATAATGATTCACTTGGAAGAATAGCAAGACTTAATGAAAATAAGTGGGTAGGCGGTAAGCCAGCACTTGGATATAAAGTAAATAAACATGGTAAGTTTGAAATAGATGAAGAAGAAGCAATAATAGTTAAGGATATATTCAAATTAAGGTCCAAGGGGATTTCATTAGCTAAGATAGGTGCTAAGTATGGATTTTCAAAACAGAAGGTAGATTATATTTTAAAAAATAAAAACTATATTGGTGTATTTGAGTATCAGGGAAAAAAAGAAAAGAATGATATTGTTATTGAGATAGAGCCAATAGTATCAAGGTATATGTGGAATAAAGTTAATTTAAAAAAATAGGTGCGTTAAAAAATGGCTCTTTATAAATATGTGGTGTGGGTGAGCATGTTGATCTTTAATATTTATATGGATTAGTGTCAATTATTATCTGTGTAATAAGCTAATAGAGATAGTAAGATCTTTTACATAACAGTTATGTAATAACATTAAAAGCTTAAATATGAATTTTTAATAAATTTATGTTATAGAATAAATACAAATTAGAGATAGTGTCATTTGATGTGTTATATTAAGTTAATTTTGTTTATAGAAATACTTTAATATGGAAACTTAATATTATACACTTAAATTGATAAATTATTAAAAATATAGTGGGATATATATTAAAAAGAAATTATTATGCTTAAGTGCAATATTAGCGATGACTTCAACTACAATGGTGTCATTTGCAAATGAAGTTACTAATTATATAAGTGAGGATAATAAAAATGAAATAGTTCAACCGAGAGCTCAATATGCTGTTGTAAATGCATCAAATGTAAATATTAGATCTAACGCAGGAACATCATATAAAGTAGTTGGACAATTACCTAAAGGTGTAACTGTAATAACTACATATACTAAGCAAAAATATGCAAATGGAATGTGGTGGCAAGAAATACAAAGTAAGTATGGTAATGGATGGGTTGCAGATAAATACCTTAATCATATAGGATAAATATAAACAAAGACTTACTATATAGTAAGTCTTTTGTTTAAGAGGGGTGAATTATATTTTGAACGTAAAGAAATTAATTATAATATTAAGTATGATTTTATTATTAACTGGATGCTCTGAAAGTAAAAAATTATCTACAAATCAAAGTGAAGATAATAATCAAATAAAGTATAAAAGTAAAGATATAACTATAAATGAAAATTTATTAAAAGAAAATATAAAAAAGATATCGTCAAATGTACGAAATTATGGATCAGATGGAGAGATAGAATCTTCAGAATATATAAATAATCAACTTACTAAATACGGTTATTCTGTTATGTTTCAAGAATTTGATGTATATAAACAAGATCAATATACAACTGTACAATCTGAAACTAATTTAGATTATTTAAATAACAATTTTTATAACTCTGATTCTATAGGAAAGGCTAGGAATATAATTGCTACTCAACGCAACTTTGATAAAAATAAGAAGACCTTATATTTAACAGCACATTATGATTCAACAAGTGATACTATTGGTATTGTAGATAACGCATCAGGTAGTGCTACTGTATTAGAACTAGCAAGAGTATTGAGTGATTATAATGATGAATTTAATATAGGTATAGTATTTTTTAGTGCAGAAGAGTATTTTAGATCTGGATCAAGAAAGTTTGTTTCAAGCCTTGATGAAGATGAAAAAAATAATATATTAGGCTGTATAAATATTGATATGGTAGGAGAAAAAGGGAAAGGCCCTATTATAATGCAAACTGTTAATGGAGAAAATAATATAATATCTATTATGATGGATAAATTGACTAATAAGGAGTTTAATTTATCAGGCGGAGGATCATCAGATGATCTTTCTTTTTATATGGGGGAAATACCTGTAATAAATTTATGTAATGACTATGCAAAAGCTAGGTTGTATGATGATGCAGAGGATAATATTGAATCTATAGATTTTAATCAAATTAAGGAACTTTGTGAATCTATATTAAATGCAATAACTGATTTTAAATTAAGTATGTATAATAAATTTCTTAAAGATTATAAAGATATTGATTTGGACATAGATGAAAATGATATAAAATTAGTAGGAGAATTTAAACTCATTAATAAAAAAGAAACTCTTATAGGCAATGGATATGATGTTCAAAAAAAATATACTTATCAAAATAATGAAGGTAAAACGTGTACAATAATGTCAAAATCAGTAAAGTTTATTCCTAAAGAACAACTTAATAATTTAATATTACTTGATGAACCAAATACAGATGGATATAAATTTATAAATGAAGATAAAAAATTAGTTTATCAAATTGGATTTAATTATGGAGAATTACAGGGGAATATTTCTTCTGATGAATTATTAAAGTTTTTTACAGGTTATTATTCTAAATTTTATTAGTATTTGTATATTATAAGTTTTATAATCTAATATCAAAAATATATTAATTTATTTTGGACATATAAATATATTTTTTATTAAATAAAAGAGTTTTTATAATTAATCTACCTGTACAATTTGAAAATATAGCTATAGAGCTTGGAATAGACAAAGTTAAAGCTTTATTTAAAGAATTTGGAGGGACATCAGTATACTTTCATACTGAAAAAATGATATACAAAGAAGCTACACACCTAATTAATATTGGGATGTGTAGCTTCTTAAATTTTATATACTAAAGCGTCATTTTATGTTAAAATTTAAATAAAGAAATCGAAAATAAAAATCAAAAAAGCCAGGAATGTTATAAGTTTGGCGACTTATTCCTAGCTTTTTCTATAATACACTCCAGATAAGAGAGAACTCTCATCAGAGAATTTTTTATATTGTTATTATGTATTAATATTAACATATTAATTCATAAACATCAATAATTTTGATATCGAAAACAATATAAAAAATTTCTTATAAAACAATAAGCTTAAAATTATATCAAGTATTAATTGTTGTTAAGAAATCTGTGAGATCTCCTTATCTTTAGTGTCAACATACTAAAAATAGAGGGGATTTTTTTATGAAAATGACAGAGTTTTGTGACCATTTATATGACGAAAGTACAGATGGTTATATACAAATATTAAAAATAAATGATGAAAATAATAGTGGTGAACGAACTATTAAGATATATAATACTAAAAATGATGGACTAAGAGACATTGTAGAGGAATTACATAAAAAAGAAGATGTATTTCTAGCGCCAAATACAATGTATATACCAAAAAGAAGAGTAGAAAATATAAGACAATTTAGAGCATTATTTCAAGATATAGACTGTGAAAGCATGGGACTTGAAAAGGCTGAAACAGTTTATATGATATGGATAATGCACTATGAAGGGAAAATCCCAAAGCCAACAATGGTAACAGATAGTGGAAGAGGTGTACATCTTTACTGGAGAATTCAAAATGCGCCTTTTGGAGCTTTAAATACGTGGCAAGAACTGCAAGATTATATATATTATAATTTAAAGCATTTAGGAGCCGATAGAAAGGCCACAGATGGTGCAAGGGTATTAAGACTACCTGGAACTATAAATTCTAAATGTGACGCTAATTGTGAGGTTTTATATATAGATAATGATGTAGAGTACTCTATGTATGAATTAAGAGAAGAGTATTTAAACTATAAACCTAAAACGCATCAATTAAAGATGCAGCAAACTAAAAAGATAGATAACAAGGTTATTTCAAATAGATTCTTTAACTCATATAGCTTACATATGGAAAGAGCCAATGATTTAGAAACCTTATGCAGGCTTAGAAAGTATGAAATGACAGGGTATAGAAATATGGCTGTGCATTGTTATGCATACTGGAAGGGGATTTACGTTAGAGATAATTATGAACTTGAAAATATAGTTATAGAGTTTAATAATGCGTTTACTGAACCACTTAAAGAAACAGAAGTACAAGCTGTTTTAAGGTGTATACCAAAGGCTATAGATAAATTTATAGCGTATGAGCAAGGTTTAAGAAGTGGTGAGCGTAAGAGAGTTTCTAAAGGCATGAGGGATAAGGACGGTTATTGGTATAAGAATGAAACATTAATTGATAGATTGGGAATTACAAAATCAGAGCAAAAGCATATGAAAACTATTATAGGAATTGATGAAAAGTATGATAGAAACAATGAGAGAAGAAGAAATAAGAGAAGAAATGAAGAAGGATTAACTAAAAGAGATCAAGATAAAATTAAATTAATTGAATCTATAAAGATATTAAAAAATGAGGGATATACTCAAAAACAGGTATCAGAAAAAATATGCAAGTCATTAAGGACAATAAAGAACTATTGGAATATATAATTTTCTATTATTCTTAATTAAGTAACAAGGTGCAACGAAATGGCTCTTTATAAATATGTGGTGTGTCCGTAGTGTCCTTGATAGATTAGGAATTACAAGTAAAGAGTAAAGGTACATGAAAACTATTATAGGGCTTGATGAAAAGTATGATAGAAAGAATGAGAAAAGAAGAGTAGGTAGAAGAAATGAAGAGGGATTAACTAAGAGAGAACAAGATAAGAAAGATAGAATAGAGAAAATAAAAGTATTACTAAGTAAAGGATTAAATCAGTCTAAAATAGCTCAAGAACTAGGAATAAGTAGACAAGCAGTGAGTAAATTATGTAAAGAAATTTAGTATTATTTTTTGTCAACTGAAATGGGTCTTTATAAATATGTGGTTGTGGGCTGTGTACGGTAGTATTATAATGGAGCATTCTATTACATAAGGAGATTTACAGATGAAGAAATTTACTCTATTACTTTTTATATTGCTGCTATCTTATATTGGTTACCCTTCTCTATATAGTTATTATTTAACTATATAGAGAAGGAATTTATAATAATATAGAGAACTGATTACATACTGTCTAATTTTATAAATTTGGCAAGTACTTTATGAAAATTAAGGGGGTACTTTATGAAAATAAAAAAAATTATATGCTCTACACTTATAGTTTCAAGTCTAATTACTTCTGGAACACTATCATTTGCAGATAGTTCTAGTGAGTTAGGAAAACTAACAAATAAAACAATAGTAGATCTTTCGCCAGTAGCTGAAAAATCTACACCTTCAAAGTCTTTAGATACAGAAACACCTTTTAATATTCGTTCTGCGTATACGGTAACATCTAGAATACGTTGTCAGTCTGGAATTATAAAAGCTATAGCATCATCAAGCGTAACTCGATCAATTGATTATGTATCAGCTAGGTCAAGAGTTTATAATAGTAATGGTTCTCTTAATGCGTCTGATTTTGACTCTATGAAGAACTCATCTTATGTAAGTGCAACAGCAACTCCTTCAGGTTTGACGTCATGGGGAAAATGGGCTTTAGGGAATCATGAATATAGAGATGCTGGATACTATACTATAAATCATGAAACACGTGACTCATGGTAAAATTCTTAACTAGATTAAAAACAAAAAAAACATTTATTATTATTGTTTTTATAATAGTTCTGATTTTTATATATTTCTATAATAATATAACAAATAATGAATTAAAAACGCGAAATAAACAATTATCATATTTAAATGAATTTGATACATACGTAGCAATAGGAGTACTTGATGATAATGGAAATTTAATAGATGATGGAAATACTATTAATATGTCAAATAATAATACTGTTCATCATACAATTGATTTGATGCAGAAGATAGATGAAAATAGAGACTATTTATTAATTGCTATGATTGATTTTGAACTATCTCCAATTAAAATCAATGGAAAAATGCATAATAGCTACTTATTTAGTACAGAAAAAGTAGACCAAATAGCTCTTGATATAGAGATAGAAATACCTAAAAATAGTAAGGAGTTAACCTATATAGTTATAAAGAATCCTAATTTCATGCCGGAAAATTTTGATGTAGGTGAAATTATATCACTCCAAACAGTTCTGTCCAAAAGATTTAATTTAGAAAATAGTGATGAAAATATCAAGTATGAAAGTAATTTTACATCTTCAAGTAAAGGTCCAATTGATAATTTATGGATAAGCTCTAATAAGTTTGAACAACAATCTATATATAGAGGCAAGAGCGGTGATAAAGTGTATATAACATTAGGAAACTATAGTAAAGAAAATTTAGACTATGCAGTAGTTATGTTCAGTGACTGGAATCAAGTAGCATTTAATAATGGTTCAAATGTAAAATATTTTAATTTAAATCCTAATGAAAAACAAATATTTGAATTAACTCTTCCAGATATTAATGAAAGTTCTTTATTTCAAGTAATCGCTTTTCCTATGCCATATAAAATAACGAGCCCAACCTCGTATGATGGTTCGTTGGCATACGGTTCCTTTAAATTTATACTAGAGCCATAATAATATGAGTAAGTATATAAAAAATAAGAGGTAAAGTATGGATGCATTATTGAATGGAATATATATATATGGAATAACTGTAATTATGATGATTATTATAGCTTATAATATGTCTAAAAAATAAAATTACGGTTTTTAATAATATTTTTTATGGAATTAAAAATAAGTGACTTACCTCCACAATTTGAAAATATAGCTATAGAGCTTGGAATAGACAAAATAAAGGCTTTATTTAAAGAATTTGGAGGGACATCAGTATACTTTCCTACTGAAAAAATGATATACAAAGATGCTAGAGACAGAGAAATTATATCTCAGTACAATGGATTTAATCATAAAGAATTAGCAGCTAAATACAATATGTCTGAAAGTTACATAAGAGCTATTATAAATAGGCATAAAAAAAGTGCTTAAAACAAAGAAGCTACACACCTGATTAATATTGGGATGTGTAGCTTTTTATATTTTATTATTCAATTCACTTATATTTGAGTTTAAAGAATTAATACCAATACTTAAACTTTCTAGTTTTCCTTCTATACGTACAAGTAAATACATAGTCACGATAGCAGGAAAGCCTAAATTAGCCACTAATTGCATTAAATCTAGTTCCAATGATATATTCCTCCAAATAATATTTTAAATTATTAAGAAAGCCCTTCAGAAGCTTAGAAGGGCATTTCTAATGTTTCATGTGTTACGCTACTATTAAATCAAACTCTGTTGTTTCAGTTTGAACTATTTTTGCATCTTTTGCACTAACGATATCTTCACCATTAGGAGCAAAGATATTTTTCTCAATTATTAAGTCCATAACTTGTTTTATTTCTGTTTCTGTAACATCTTCTCTTGGATCTGTTACAAATAAGCTAACTTTTCTACCGCTACTAGTCATAAATGACATTAATAATTTAATTTCTATTCCATCCATTTAAATAATCCTCCTATAATTTAATTTTAAGCTAATGTTGTGTTATCTATTTTTGCTATTTCTAATACGTCATGTTGTTGAAGTGATGCTAAGGCATCTGCTACGTTGTAAACATCAAGAGCAGCTGCATCATGTTTTAAGTTTGAGTAAGTTCTTGATTTTACTATTGTTTTTCCATTATCATTTAACCCACAGTCAAATTTAACTCTTAAAGATGATGGATTTTTAGCCTCAACTACACTTGTAGCAAGTCTTTGTTTTTCCATGTTATTACCTCCTTTTAAGCAACGGACAATGTCGCATATGACATGAGCGAAGCGAATTTTAGTTTTGATTAATTTAAGTGTATTTTGTTTCACGTACAAAGTCCTAAAATATAGTTGTGGAGTTTTTTTCATGATTTTTTTTATGGAGAATTTATGAAAAGATTAGAATTTAATTTTCATAAATTAATTATTGAATGGAATTGAAGATAATGATAAAATATATTCATAAATTAATTTATGAACAGGTGATAAGATGGAAATTTTTAAAGAGATATTAGATACACATACTAAAATATGTACTTGTAGAAAGATTTATAATATAAACGAGGACCTTGAAATTACAGTTGATCAAAAAGAAAATAAGGTTGTTATGTGGGGATTTAATCATAAAAGTGATAGGTTTTTGAATTTATCTACTAAGAGATTTCAAAAGCTTATGGATGGCTTTAAATCAGTAGCTAGTGATTTATATTCAAGTGGAAATTACTATTATATAACTGTAGATACTTCTAAGAAGGAAAGTAGAGATGATAAGTCTTATGAGGTGGAAATAGAAGAGTTAAAGCAAAAAATAGATTGTTTGAATGATATTATAGCTAGGCTAGAAAAACGTAATGAAAGATTAGAAGAGGATGTTGAGAAATATAGAAAAGATTATTTATATTATTTTGATGAGTATTCAAAGTTAAGGGATAAAGATTTTAATAGAACTTTAGAAGAAATTAATAATTTAAAGAAAAATTCTTTAATGCATAATGCTAGAGGTGCTGGCAGAAAGGCTAAGTTTACTGATGATCAGGTTGATGAGATAAGAAGGCTTAGGGAAGATGGAAATACTATAAAAGAGATTGCTAATAGATATAATTGTTCTGTTGGGTTAATTCATAAATTAATAAATGAAAAATAAAGAGGTGGAAAGATTATGGATATAGCTCATAAAATTTGTTTATAGATGCTTCGCATTGGTAAAAAGATTTTATGAGAGCTTATGGTTTTTAAACCTTCGGTTATTCAGCCCCTGTATGTCCAATGCTTTCACTTCGTAAAAAATAAGGCATACAAGGTGATGCTACAATATAGCTCATATTACATAGGATTTTTTGGATTATGATATGAGCTATATTGTAGCTTTATTTATGTGCTTACTATTTACTACGTTTCAGCATAGGACATACAATTCCCACCGCGCTCTCAGCTCCCCCACCACCAATCCCTTTGCTCTAGTAAAAATTAAGAATAGTATAGGATGATAGTTGAAGTAGGAGCAAAGACCGCTCCTACCTCAACTATCTTTATTTATATATTGGGGTCAAAATCTTTAGGGTCAAGTCTGACATCACAGATTGCAGCAAAAGTGGTTCGCCAACACGTGGTTCAAAACCTCTGCAAACTGTGATGTCAGACTAAAAACCCACTGCATTATTTATTTTTTATTTGTATTTGATTTATGAAATTTTATATAAGGCTCTGTTATAATTAAATGTTGATATATGATACTTTTTCGGAAAATAAGTTATAATGTATAATAAGATAATAGTTGTTAATTTATGGGGGGGAATTTTATGAGCAAAAACAATGCTAAAAAGAATAATAATTACTATTTTCCACTTTTTATGGGAATGGGACTTGTCTTTGGTGTGATACTTGACCAGATAGCAATAGGATTATGTTTAGGTGTTGCTATTGGTCTTGCTTTAGATAATAATAAAAAGAAAAAATAGATTAAATTTGAATATTAATATAAAGAAAGAGGATATGTTTAACATGCCCTCTTTCTTTATATTAATATTGGTTTAAAACAGAGCTTTATATAAAAAAATATTTTTTGAAGTGGATATTGTTTGTAATATTTAATATTACTCTAGTATTACTGTATATGTATCTATTTGTACTACTAAATTTTAAGGAAATACTTATGGAGTTTGGCTGTCGCCACCGCGCTTTACGCTGCAATCTTTTGAGCAAAGACTACTCAAAGTAGTTCGCCTACACGTGGCTCAAAAGGATTTTCGCTACAATCGCTAACTCAAAATCACTTTTAATCGAAAGCTGTATGTAAATTTGAAGCGTATATTTTTTAGTTAGTTATTATAATAAAAGATAGGCCTTTCGGCCATGCCCCTCTGACTAATCCCTAAAGCACTCATACTACTACGCTTATAACATACTCCGCAAACATCATATTACATATCAAGTCTGCTCCGTATCTTATCGCTTCGTAGCATTCGTAGCTTTTTAGGGATAGCCATTCACTGCCCTAAGCCCAATGCCCATTGTCTAGTTTTTATTGGTGCATGAATTAATAAAGATTATAAAACCTCCACGTTTTAGATAATTTACTACATAAGTTCTTTAAAGATTAATTCCATCTATAAACAAAATAATCCTATTTACCTGGTGTCGGTATTATACTTCTAACCCTAAAATACCGCATTGGATAAAACCGTTGCTCCGCTATCCAATGCTGGTGCAAATATAGCTTTTAAAGGAAATTTCAGCATTTATGTATAAATTAAAGATTACTTGAAATTCACGTAAATGTGAATTTGATAAGTACTAAATTTATTAATATTTCACGTTTTCGTGAATATGAAAATGAGTTTTTATAAGATGTTTAATATATTAAATATTGAAATATACACGTTTATAGGAGGGATTGGAGTGAAAGGTAGTTTTGAAGGTTTATATACATTTCTTGAAGTGGCTGAGATTTATGGAATAGATGATTCATGATTAAGAAAGCAAGTAGCTCGTGATAAGTTTGTTATTGGTGAAGAAGTAAAGAAGATGGGAAGAACATGGATTATAACAGAGCAGGCAATGATTAAAAGTTTTGGAGCTTTGAAGTTTGAGGAATACAAGAAGAAACAACAGAAAAAAGAACATGCTAAAGATAAAAAATTAAATGATATTCATCTACACAGTGGATCAAATGCTCAAAATATTAGTAAAGGAAGTAGGCCAAAGAGAAAAAGATCTAGTAAGAAAGTACATAGCATGAATGATAAGGAAGAAAAGATAAGAGATAGTTGGGTTAATGGAGAAATTAAAGGCGTAGAGCTTAAAAGTTTTGCTTTTAATACAAATGATAGTGAGCAGATAGAAAAGTCCGTATAAGCTAAAATACGGACTATTTTCGTGTGCTTAAATATCTTAAGTACTCTAATAATATTATAAAATTATTTTTGCCGATTTTATTTTTTAAAAATAGTGCGCTTATATCTTTTCTTCCCATAAAATTCCCTCCCAATCCTATAATTAAATTATACATATTTTGTGGGTAAATTTGTTAATAAGTGGAAGGGGATTTTATGAAAAGATTAGTTATTGATTTAGGACATGGAGGTCATGATCCTGGAGCTATTGGACCAAATAAAACACATGAATCAGATATTGTTTTAGCTATAGGAAAGGAACTTAATGAATTACTTAAAGGATATGAGATTGAAGTTAAGTTTACAAGGCTATCTAATGTTTATTTATCATTGAGTGAAAGAGCTAAGATTGCAAATGATTTTAAAGCAGATTATTTTTTATCAATTCATATTAATTCAGCTACAGATAGCAGTGTTAGAGGTGTTGAAGTTTGGCAGTATTCTAATAAAAATGATAAGTTAAATAAATTTTCTAATGGTTTATGTGAGGATGTAGCAAATATTTTTAATGCTAGAAATAGAGGTGTTAAGCAAAGCCAAAAACTTTCTGTACTTAAAAATACCAATATGCCTGCTGCTTTAATTGAGGTTGATTTTATTTCTAATGTTAATGCGGAAAGAGATTTAAATGTTAGTAGTAATATTAAAGCGGTAGCTCTAGTAATTAGGGATAATTTAATAGATTTATTTGGATTAGAAGCTGTTGCAAGTGATGTTTTATACAAGGTTTGTATTGGAGCTTTTAAAGATAAAAATAATGCTATAAATCAGGTTAAATTGGCCAAGGATAAAGGGTTTATAGATACATATATAATACAAAATAGTTAATAAAACAACAAAATGAATCAAAAAAAAAATACGAATAGTTACAAAACTATATTTTTATAGAAAAATATAGTTAGAGTAATTAAAATTTAGATGTATATTCTATGCTAGTTTATAACATTTATTTTACAGTAAATTAATGGTGAAATATAATTCTATAGCTAAAATTAAAGAGTTAGTATTTAGATAATTTTAATAATTACTGATTCTTATAAAAGCTTTTTTATTTAAACCAATTTATGTTACGGGGAAGAATGATTTAAATTAGCCAAATAGATTAATACATAAAATAATAATTTTATGAGGAGGAAATAAGTATGTTATTAAGGAAGAAAACTAAGAGTTTAATTGTTGTATCATTGGCGATAATAGGCTTAGCTAGTACGTCAATAGTAAATGCACGTAGTTTGATAGCAAGTAATACATCTTTAGTTCAGATTGAATCAAAGGGAACTCATCCAACAGGTTCAGTAACTAAAGGTAACTATACAGTAAATTCATCAATATTAACTAAGCCATCAATGGGACAAGCTGCTGCAAGAGGAATTCTAACAGTTGGTTCACCTAAACCAGCAAAAGATATGGGGCTATCTATGACATTATGTGGTACGGAGTATTCATTAATAGCAGCAACACCATATTATTATAATACAAATGGAACAACTGCAGTAAGTGTAACTACTAGATATGCAGATGGTTACTCTACATTTACTACAGGTGGAGATATGAAATATAATAACTTATCTTCTAATTGGCGTTTTAAACAAGCTAAATGGATATCTCCGTATAATAAAAATAGTGATAAGTTAGTAGAGAATGTTTTTGAAAATTATAAAGATATATTAAAAAATTTAGATATACCTAATAAAAAATTAAAAGAACGTGAGTATATGTATAATGAAAAAGGAATGATACTGGCAAAAGCAACAAATGGTATAGAAGGATATGTATATGAAGAGGAGGTAAGAAAAGATAGTTCTGAGGAAAGAACTATCAATGTTTATAATAAAGATGGAAAAGTTATAGGAGATTTTAAGATTGAATTTGGAGAAGAAGAGTAGAAATATATAAGTTTTTAATATGAAAATATTTTAAATTATAAAGATGTAGGAGTAGATATTTATTTATCATTAAGTGAAATAGCTAGGAAGAAAAAATTGACTAGAAAATACAAATAAGAAGAGTTTAAGTATTTTATGATCACACTTAAACTCTTTTTTTATGTACTTAATAAAAAATACAATTATATTTAAAATTTAATATAAAAAATTACAGAAATGACTTAATAAGTAATATATAATATTACAATAAGTAATATTTATTGGAGATGATAATATGAACAAGGAACAATTCAAAAACTTAGATATATTAGCTCAAATAGAGTATGTAAATAACATACTAAAAGAAGGTAAAACATTAACTGCTTTTTCAGAAGAAGTTGAGATATCACGAAAGACTATAAGTAAGAATTTCTCTAAATTTGGGTATAAATATAGCCAGAGTAAAAAGCAGTATATCCTTGCAAATACTGATGTACAAGCGGGGGGACGAAAGAAATATTACAGTAATATTACAGAAAGTAATATAAAAAGTACCCCGAAAAAAGAAAGTAGTATTCCAGTAATAAATAATATTACAACCAATTTAGAGATATCAAATCATCAAAAAAATAGCCTTATATATTTAATGGATAATGTAGATAGAATAAAGGCAATACTAGATGGTCAAAATGAATATTACAAAGATATTACAGATAGTAATATTGAGAAAAAAGAAGATATAGTAAGAGATATATATAACTTCAAACAAGCAAAAAGGGACTATAGAGCAAAGACTTTAAAGCTAGATGTAGAAGTTCAAAAAGGATTTGAGAAAATTGCAGAAGATCTAAAAGATAGTGGAGTTACTCAACAAGAGCTACTAAACTATATTCTAAATCAATATATTAAGTTTTATGAAAATATAAAATAAACCACCTTAATTAATTGCAGCTTAATTAAGATGGTTAAGATGGTTTAGATATATTATTAATTTCAGAAAAATATATATTTATATTATATACTTTTAATCAATACATTAATATAGTATATTAAAAATTAAGGCGGTGAACTAATGAAAAAGCCAAATTATGAAGATTTTATAATGAAAAGAGCAATGGATATATTCGCAGAAGAAGGTCTTAAGTTCTTTGGAATAGATAAAAAAGTAAAAGATAATGGTCCAACGGAATTAGTTGTTTTAGAAAGTAAAAACATGTATATGGATTATACATTCTTAATGGAAGATGATAGCTATATACATTTTGAGTTTCAAACAACTGATAAGGGAATAGATGATTTAATGAGATTTAGAACTTATGAAGCACTACTTAATCATCAAACTAAAAAAGAAGTTATCACATATGTTGTTTACTCAGGTGATATCAAAAATCCAATTAGTGAATATAATTGTGGTATAAATACTTATAAAGTAAATGCTATATCTATGGTTAATGAAGATGGCGATAAAGTTTTTGATGAAATAATAGATAAGCTATCTAGTGGGAAAGATATAGATAAACAAGATATTATAAAGCTTACATTTACACCAGTTATGGGTGGAAAAATGGATAAAAGTGAAAAAATATTAAAGGCTATAAAGTTAAGTAAAGAAATAACTAGTCCATATAAAAGTGATATGGAATCTATTTTATATGCTTTTGCTAATAAATTTTTAAGTGGTAAAGATTTAGAAAGAGTAAAGGAGGAGTTAAGAGTGACTGAAATAGGAAAGAGTCTTATTGAAGAAGGAAAAGAAGAAGGTATAAAAGCTGGAGAAAAAAAGAAGGCTATAGAAATAGCAAAGGGGCTACTTGATATACTATCAATAGAAATAATAGCTCAAAAAACAGGATTGACAGTAGATGAGGTAAAAGCTTTAAAAGATGAAGTTAAATAAATCATAGATGGAGGGAGTATCCCTCCATTTTTATGTATTTTTATATATTCGACAAACTTTGATAAATAAATTAGAATAGATTTATGAAAAATAAAAAAATAATGAGGATATTTTAAAGTTTAAATGTTGGTATTACTTAAGTATAAAAATTATTTCAAATCTAAAAAGTCAAGTTTGAGCCGACAAACTTGACCTTTTTTAAGTAAAATTATAATATAAAATTACCTTAACAAAACTTTAGATTGAAAATAAAAGCCTAATTAGCTATATTTAAATAAAATAAAAAACTTTATAAAAGTATATAAAAATATAGGAAGTGATAAAATGGAAAGACTAAGACCACTCAATGACTTCATATTTAAAAAGTTATTTGGTGAGCCTGAGAGCAAAGAAAATTTAAGAGCATTTCTTAACGCAATTTTATACAACAATATAGGAAATATAAAGGACATTGAAATTATAAAAGACAAAGAGCTTACAACAGATGAAATAACTAATAAAACAGGAATAATAGATGTATTAGCCAAAATAGATGATGGAACGCATATAAATATTGAAGTTCAATTAACAGATCAAAAGAATATGGATAGAAGAACATTGTTTTATTGGTCAAGAATTTACAATAGAGGAATAATAAAAGGAGAAGACTATAGTAACTTAAATAAAGTAATAACTATAGGTATTGATAATAAAAGTGATTATATGGCCAAAGATATAAATAATAGTACCTTTATAGTAGAGAATAATAAGATTACTTCACCAATTAATAAAACAGCCTTTATCTATAATAGCCTAGTAGCATAT
>ENA-ORLU01001589-ORLU01001589.1-human-gut-metagenome-genome-assembly--contig:-NODE-1589-length-16213-cov-3.113101_pt1 | contig 16213 bp, 10 predicted proteins | sample MGYA00243009_ERZ508833 | MGnify/ENA primary metagenome ERZ508833 (study PRJEB26277, sample SAMN04329763) | human gut metagenome | biome: human-associated habitat | host: Homo sapiens | place: USA...
CACCAGCATACAGAACAATAACATACCTCCACAAAAGAACAACCAGTTCGTATCGTAAAACAGATATTTAAACCAGGAATCGCTGAAAGTCGCTCCCGAGGTATAATACACTTTAGCCCCCAAACGGGTGATACCGATAATAAATCCGGCGATCAAGCCCCACATACCACCCTTCGGAGTTGCTTTTTTCGAGCAAATACCCAATAAGAAAGCCGCTGCAATACCCGGTGCCAGTACAGATTGTACATCCTGCAAATAGTTATACAACACCGATCCTACACTTTTAATTAACGGAATCCAAAGAATACCTAACTCGACTACCACTCCCGTAGCGACACGTCCGACATAAAGCAAAGTCTTTTCGGAAGCCTTCGGTCTGTATTTTTTATAGAAATCGATTGTAAATAACATAGCGGAAGAGTTGAATAAAGAAGCCAGCGAACTCATCAAGGCTGCCAAAATACCGCATACGACCAACCCCTTAAAACCGGCAGGCAATAATTTAGCTACCAAAGTCGGGAATGCAGCATCGGCGGAACTCATCGTAAATGTTTCCCCATTCACGGTAATACCGTGTTTTTGCATAGCAAAAGCAACCATTCCCGGAATCAGGAATAAAAAGACAGGCGTCAGTTTCAGATAAGCACCGAATATAGCCCCCCGCCGAGCCTGAGTTTCATCTTTACCCGACAATACACGCTGTACGATAAACTGGTCGGTACACCAATACCAGAAACCGATAACAGAAGACCCGATGAACACCCCTAGCCAAGGAAAATTGGTATCCCGGTTACTCCGGATCAGATTGATCATCGAATCACCATATTCATTTACCGGAGTCACCCGACAAGCTTCCAACACCTGATCCCAGCCTCCGACAGCTTTCAAACTCAACACCAGAATCACCAAAGAACCGATCAGCAAAATCGGAGTTTGAAGCACAGAAGTATAAAGCACCGATTTCATACCACCGATCACCGTATACAAAGCAGTCAACAGCACCAATCCGATCGCAGCGATCCAGAAGAAATCGATTCCCCATAGTTCCTGAATACCGAACACTTCTTTGAAAACCAAACCTCCGGCATATACCGTCACGGCTACTTTAGTCAAGACATAACTGACCAAAGAGATTACCGATAAAATCGTCCGGGATTCTTTATTATAACGTCTTTCAAGGAATTCGGGCATCGTAAGCACCATACTTCTGGAATAAAAAGGCACGAACACCCAACCGAGAATCAGGATCATCCAGCCCTGAATTTCCCAATGTGCCATAGCCATTCCACTCGAAGCACCGGCACCGGCTAAACCGATCAAGTGCTCGGAACCGATATTCGAGGCAAAAATCGAGGCCCCGATAGCCAACCAGGTTGCATCACGTCCGGCCAGAAAAAAGTCGCCGGAACTTTTCTGTTTTTGTTTGAAAACCCAGACAACGATTCCAATCATGGCAATCGCAAAAAGGGCAATTACGATATAATCTAATGTTCCCACAATAATGATATTTAAAAATGAATATTTAGCGATACACTTTATTTCTCTACAGAAAATTTATAGATACAACGACTGGAATAAGTCTGCCCCGGTTCCAGGTAAACAGACGGCCATCGGGGTTTGTTCGGAGAATCGGGAAAATGTTGTGTTTCCAGGCAAACAGAAGCCCGTTGGTTATAAACGACCCCTTTTTTCCCTTTCACAGTTCCATCCAGGAAGTTGCCGGTATACACCTGAATACCGGGCTCATCCGTATATACTTCGAGTACTATACCGGACTCAGGCGAAGACAAACGGGCAGCGACAGTAGAAAGATCTCCTTTAGTGTTCAATACAAAATTATGGTCGTAACCGTTTCCATTTTTCAACTGAACAAAATCATAACGGTCTATCTCCCGTCCGATTTCTTTCGGTTGAATGAAGTCCATAGGCGTTCCGGCCACCGGAACGATCTCACCCGTTGTCATAAAGGTACTGTCGACCGGAGTATACCCATCCGCATTCACATACAACAAATGATCCGTAGCGGCAACAGCCGGATTACCCGACAAATTGAAATAAGAGTGATTCGTCATATTGATCACCGTTTTCTTATCTGTCACAGCCTCGTACTGAATATCGATAGCATTATCATCTGTAAGATGAAAGCGCACTTTCGCCCGTACATTTCCAGGGAAATTCTGATCGCCATCCGGAGAAAAACGGGTCAGTTCGAGAGTCGTACCATCGATCTGATTAGCTTCATACATCTGATATTGCCAACCTTCCGGCCCCCCGTGTAAACAATGTCCATAGTTATTCTGCGGCAATTGAATAGTTTCGCCATCGATTTCGATTCTTCCCTGTGCAATCCGGTTAGCATACCGACCGATAGAGGCGCCAAAATCACTGGGTATATTCCGATAATCTGCCAAACTATCGAACCCCAATACCACATCTTTCCTATTGCCATGTTTATCCGGAACCAAAACAGACACGATACGGCCACCGAAATTAGTAATACAAACTTCCATTCCGGCCGAATTCTTCAAAGTATAGAGACCGGCCTGTTTCCCATCGATCTCTGCCTGAAACTTCTTCGGATTCAGTCCGGAAAGAGTTGTCTCTTCCTTCGCTTTTGGGGAACAAGAACTCATGATTCCTGCAACAACCACCAAACCCAATACAAACGTTTTCATAATCTTTGCTATAATTTATGATTTAGATTTCATTTTAGTATGTTCAAATTTTCAGGACTATTCACTTTTGAAACGCCCATATAAGTGTTTAAAAAACACTTCAAATATAGTGTATACAAAACACTTTAAAAACATTTTTTACAACTTTCTTTGAAATATTTTCAATAAATCACTGTATATCTACTGATTACCAAAAGTAATTTAGACTATTTTTAAATAAAAACCCGGATATCACCGACGCCATCGTCGTACTCCTTATTATTAAAAGTACGATAAATTCAGATCCCGATGAACATTTGTAAAATCTGCTTTTTTTACATAAATTGCGCTCCTTTATGATAAAGCAAGAAGCCTGACGCAAACGATAACTTTTTTCGAAAGCAACAGGCAACAGATTAAGACACACCATTAATAAATTTATAACAATAAAGAAATCATGGATACTCGTATCGTAAGAAATCTATTCAAAGAAAAATTCGGAACCGAAGGAATGTTGTATTTCTCGCCCGGTCGTATCAACCTCATCGGCGAACATACAGATTACAATGGAGGATGTGTTCTTCCAGGTGCCATCGATAAAGGCATCTTAGCAGAAATCAAACCCAACGGGACAGACAAAGTCCGGGCCTATTCGGCAGACCTGCAAGCTTATGCCGAATTCGGCCTGAACGAAGAAGATAAACCCGAAGCTTCCTGGGCACATTATATCTTCGGAGTATGCCGCGAAATGCTGAAACGGGGGGCACAAATCAAAGGTTTCGATACCGTTTTTTCAGGTGTTGTACCTCTTGGAGCCGGTCTTTCATCATCGGCAGCCCTCGAGAGTACTTTTGCTTTTGCTCTGAATGAGATTTACAAGGCCGGATTCGATAAAAAAGAATTGGTACTGACCGGACAGAAAACAGAACACCATTATTGCGGGGTAAATTGTGGTATCATGGATCAATTTGCATCGGTTTTCGGTAAAGCAGGCAACCTGATCCGTCTGGATTGCAGTACGATGGAATATGAATATATCCCTTTCGATCCACAAGGCTATAAATTAGTATTGATCGATTCTGTCACCAAACACGAACTGGTCGATTCACCCTATAACAAACGCCGCCAATCCTGCGAAAGGGCAGCAGCAGCTATCGCCGGTAATCATCCGGAAGTAAAACTGCTCGGAGATGCAACCCTGGAAATGCTGGAAGAAGTTAAAGATAAAATCAGTGAAGAAGATTACATGCGGGCAACCTATGCCATCCAGGAAAACAGCCGGCTTGCCGATACTTGCGAAGCTTTAAAACGAGGTGATTACGAAACCGTAGGAAAAAACATATACGCTACCCATCATGGCATGAGCAAACTTTATGAAGTCAGTACCGAAGAATTGGATTTCCTGAACGATGTCGCCAAAGAATGTGGGGTAACCGGTTCACGGATCATGGGAGGTGGTTTCGGCGGATGTACGATTAACCTGGTAAAAGACGCTTATTACGACCGATTCATCGAAACAGCGATCAGTCGTTTTAAGACAAAATTCGGTAAAGAACCGAAAGTATATCCGGTAACCATCAGTGACGGAGCACGCAAATTGAATTAAAACAAAATCATCCTAGCTAAAAAATTCATGGAGAGGGACTCCCCGGAAGGTTTTTCCTCTTCATGAAGAGGAAAAATAATAACAATGACAACCTATCCGATCCGGGCTGCCCAATCGGTAACAATCTAGCGTAACACAGGAGACAGGGGATAAACCAACACCCCGTCCCCCGTGAGCTATTTTATTTTTTCAGGAAAGCCTGGTATTCTTCCCACAAGCTATCTGTCGTCACTTGCTCGCCGAAAATATGTTTCATGGCTTTATCGAAGCTCCAGGGAACGATCTCTAAAACCGATTTATTGAATTTTCTCAGGAAATCCGGATCTTTGCCGGTCAACCACTCCAGGAAAAAACCGGTCGTCCGGTACCCATCCATCCAGTGTCCGCCCGGTTTACGGCTATCCACCGGGAAAAAGCCATTATGATAACGGACTGCATCGGCCATTCCTTCGATAAATACCCAGAATTCGGTTCCGGGTTTATAACCGCCGATCCCCTGAGGTTCCAGTTGGTAAGCATGAGTCCGCTCGTGATAAAGCACTCCCCGGGTTTCATAGAGCACCTTATCGTCTCCCTGGCTATCCTCCGATTTTTCCACCCACCGGGAACTATAGAAAATATTGACCACCGGCGGTTGTCCCCCTTTGGCCGGAATACCGTCGGTATCCTCCAGGTTGTATTCGATCTTCTCTACTCCCGGCATAGAATCCGTCGCCGACCAATAAAGCGTCTGAGCTACCCATAAAGCATGTTGCTGGATGAAAGCTTCCGGTTCGGGTACGATCCGTCTATAAATCCGAGCCCCCTTCGTTCCGGCCGCCTTATCTTTAAAATCAATGACAGGATAAGAGAAATTCTTCCAATTCGGAGCCTCCCACTTCTGAGCCCATACTCCTTGCGAACAGAATAAAACGAACAGAACAAACAAAACTTTGAAGTCCTTCATATCATACAAAACTTTGAAATCTAAAAAAATCATGAAGGCGATCACTTCGACAAAGTAAAACAGTCGATATCCGGAGCCCAATTATAACTGTTCCCCATCCGGACCGTATTGTATCCGGGTTTCAGAGTCACCGGAACAGTCACAGTCCGCAGCCCGTTATCGTCCCCCAGTTGTTTCAACACCTGTTTTTCCCCATTGACCGTCAGTTCCAGCTGCCGCCCGGCACCCTGTGTATATTGAACGGTCATCCGGTATTGTCCTCCTTTTTCGCTATATACCTCTTTCCATTCTGCATAATTTTCCGGTTGTCCCCCCAAATACCCGACGATCATTTTCCCGGAAGTACCTTCTTGCGGAGTATATCTGACTGCATTCGGATTTTTACCCAAATCATCGAATAAAGGCAGGTAAGCCCATTCGGCTTCGTACACTGTCGGTTCGATCCGTTTTTTCCCTTCGATCCGTAAAATCATCGCCCCATGGGCCGGAACTTCCTGTTTCAACGCCCCGTCCACTTTACCCAAATCGCGGTGTTTCACCAAATCCCTCACCTTTACTGTACCCTCGAACTCGAGATCTGTCAAAGGTACGGTGAAAGAACAAGGCTGCTCAGAAGGATTGTAAAGCGCTACAGCACGCACCTTCCCCCGTTTTTGTTCGATATCTTTTACCAACACATAACCTTCATTTTCGTGCTGAACGACATAAGCTTGCAAACCCAGCGGATCCTGATTCAGGGCTAAAAGTTCCTTATTTTTCAATAGCTCTAAAGTGGCATCCGACATTTTCTCCAGATTACATCCGATCAGCAAAGGCGAACTCATGATACACCATAAACCGAAATGAGCCTCTTCTTCGGTTTGGGTCAATCCTTCTCCCCCTACCGGGCTGGCTTCCCGGAATCCGACCACCATCATGTCCATATCGTTATAATGTCCGTCTCCTGCATAAGCCGACAGATAAAGATTTTTCCCGACGACATATTTTATCGATTCCCATCTGGCCTGGATATCACCGCTAATCCGCCAGGAACCGGCCACTTCTTTCGCCCAGGTACCCGGATAAGCCCAACGGCAAATGTTAAGGGCGACCTGCCGGTTTACGATATCGATATGCTGACGGATATCGGTATACCGGTCTCTTTCGTTCAACCCCAGATAACTGCCCCCGCAATAATCGATTTTAATAAAATCAAAACCCCAGTCCCCGAAATACAGCTGGGCATCCTGTGCTTCGTGCCCGTAAATTCCGGCCCCGATCCCCGCTTTATCCTGATCCGACATAGAACCACAGGTATTATTCCCGGCATCTGTATAAATACCGGCCTTCAACCCCAGATTGTGGATATGATCCACGACGACTTTCATACCGTTCGGAAACCGCTGTGCATGTTCATGCATCTTTCCGGTTTCATCCCGATAACCGAAAAATCCGTCATCGATATTTATAAACCGGTATCCTGCATCTTTTAAGCCCTTCTCCACCATCAAATCGGCCTGATGCTTGATAATATCTTCGCTGATATTTACGCGGTAGGCATTCCACGAACTCCATCCCATTAAAGGAGGTTTACAAGCCGGCTCCTGAGCCGTCGTTCTTCCGCCAAGCAGCGATAGCGCCGCTAAAGCCATCAAAAATTGTTTTTTCATGTGTAGTTATTTATGTGTTACTGTCTCTACAAACAAAGCCCTTAAAATTTATAAAAGCCGGCTTGACTTCATAATTCGAAATATCCTTGATAGCCCAACAAACAATAAACAAAATCGGGCGGAAATGACTCTAAAACATCCAGTCCGCTATATCGGCAAAGCCGGATACGAATTTTTACTATCGCTTTTCATGTCATTGGTCCTGAAAAGCATTGAAAAAGCTACGGTTTCAGTTCGTTGACATACTTCGAATAATTCAGCTCAAAGTTAGAATAATTATATTTATTTAGCAATACCGTATGGGATTCCGTCCCGGAATCCCATACCACTATAAATATGAATGTCTACTTACTTCACTTTCTCCAACATCTCCTCATACGACTGGCAGTAATACTCCATGACAGGCATTCTTTTTCCCCCTACCGTCATGGTCCGGCCGGAAGTGTCTTCTTTGCCTTTCAATGCTTTGACACGCTCTTCCAGCAGAGCGGCGAACTTCTTGCGTTCTCCGGCATTTTTCCATCCTTCCGCACCCTGTCCGTAAAACAACGCGTTACAGGCATAAAACATCTGATCTTCCACCATGCGGCTAAAACGATTATACTCGGTCATCGCTTCCAACAGGGCTGCCCACTCCGCCGTGCCGATAGTTCCATCCACCAAAGCGGCAGCACGAATACCCTCCGCTTCCGGCACCCGGTATTCTTTCATGAGGGCATAATAGGCTTCCAGTCCGGCAACATCATACCCAACGATTTTCTTCGCCTCCCGCCTGAGGTATTTCCTTGCACCGGCTTCCCACACCCTCTCCAGATGCAGACCGGCCTTTTCACCGTAACGCTTCACCAATTCTGCCTTGCGGGCATATACCGACCGGAAGACAGCATAATCCGGAGTAACATAACCACAGAATATCCGATATACATTTGTATCCGTAAACACAGCGTCCGTCTTGTCTTTCAGGAAATCATCAGCTACGGAACGAATAGTCCCCGACATGGCGGCATCGTCGAGTAAAGCCAGGTATTCTCCGATAAATTCCGATGAACGTTCACCAGCGGCATAGCGTTTGTGCATACCCGCTAATCCGCCTCCCTTCACACCATTCTCCGCAAAGTCTATCAATTCGTCTACACTCAGATAGCCGGCATGACGGCATAGTAACTCGCCCTTCACATTCAACACCAACAGGGTGGGATAAGCATTGACATCATATCTCTTCCGCAATTCCACGCCCTCGCCTTTCTCCATGTCTATTTTTACCGACACGAAACGGGGATTGAAATACTCACCCGCTTTCTCCTGGACAAATTCTTTAGACGCCATCAATTTGCAAGGACCGCACCAACTGGTGTAACAATCCATAAACACCAATTTGTTTTCGGACTTGGCAGCCTCCAAAGCTTCGGCAAAGCCGCCCTCGCGGAAGTTGATCTGTGCCGAAAGAGATAAAGCCATTGCAGCCATAAATACAGCTAATACTATCTTTTTCATTCTATTGCAAATTTAATCGTTTAATACGCCGGACCGACATACCCGACTATCAGTCCGGCACTGTATCAGGAATAAAACCATTATCTCATCAATACGGGAAATCAGGTCCCATTCCATATAATTCCGCATACTTAGTAAAGGCATAATAATTCGGGCTCGCATAGTCCTGTAAAGGACAGGCATAGCATACCTTCTTCAGGATTCCGGTTCCGGTTACCGTATGCACCGGTTTGCCCGAAGGTTGTCCACCGGCAATCTTATACATCGACAACGTATATTCATCGCCATTTTGTATACCGATAACGATATAATCAAAAGATGAACCGTAAAACAAATCGGCCATATAAGTAATCGTTCCCGCCGGTAACCCTTCCACCGGTATGGCAGAAGTTTCGGTACCTTCCGTAAGGCTATAACGATACAAACGGTTGTCGTCTACTCCATAAATAGAGGTAGAAGTCAGTGCATTTCCGGCAATTACATCTGCCTTGGCTAAATGAAGGGAAGCATCTAACCGGATGACCTGATCGATACCTCCTCCCGGTTGTAACACAACCACATAACGTCCTTCCCCGGCAACGTCGAACAAATACCAGATCGTATTTTTACCGGCCCGGTGATTCCAGCCCGATGCCACAGGAGCCGCCTGTTCCCAATCCACTTTAACTCCCTCATAACCATCCTTGTACTTAATTTCTTCCATATCCGAACCGGAGGTATACATCAACCGCCGGGTTTCTCCGCTCCAAAAAGAAAGATTCTGCCCGTCGTAAGCCTGAATGAATGAACTGGTCCCTTTTCCGGCAGGATAACCTAATTTTCCGGTGCTGTATTCACTAGCGAACCTTCCACCGCCAAGATCATCCAGTCTTACTCCCTTATTCGAGAACAGCATATTCCCTCTCATTGCAGAAACCATAGCATAAGGCACTTCTTCCCCGTCCATCTCAGAAAAAAGCAACGAAGACCGGTCGAAAAGTGTCGACATATCTATCGTAGAATAAATCGAAAACTCATTCTGTCCGCTAGTGACAAAAACACCCGTAGCATAGGTCGATTTTGCCGTTGCGGGATCGATATAAATTTTGTTATATACCGGGCACATATTGCAAGGTTTCCCGCTTTGTGCTTCTCCCTGTACTGAAGCAATCACGTCCGGTATGACCGTCTTTTGACGGTCATTGTAAAAATCCATATCCGTGTTTCCGTCCGTCGTTTCTTTTAAAATATAAAATCCTTCCGAAAAGGCCGAAGTCACTTTCAAAGAAAATTCTGTCAGGTTGAAATAACCGGTTTCTTTATTCGTCACTTCGCAAACAACCGTATAAGTTCCGATTTTCAACTCCACAGGATAGGAAAGCTTTTTTTCCGCACCGATTTGCACGGTACGATAACCGTCTTCCGTACGGTCGCTGAACTCCCCGCCGTATATATACCACCGGTATTCCAGTTCCGTATCGGAATACCCTGTCACTTTCGGTGTCAATTCCAATACTGTCGAATAAGCGACGGCTGACGTATCGGCAAACTCCTCTATGGTTATTTCATTCACCATACTTTCCGGGGTTGCCATCGTACTGTCGTCTTCATAACAACCGGTAATCCCAAGTATGCAAGCCCAAAACAGGCCAATATATATTTTTTTCATCTTCTTACTGTTTAAATCATTCATATTACCTTCCCCATTCTTTCGGTGTAAAATCGACCGGCTTCCCGGTATCACTTTCCTTCCAGACGTCGAGCTTATTCTGCAGGCGTTCTACATTCTCCTGCTCCAACTGTTCGGCAAACCACCCGGCCAGCCACTCAATGTAGTTGGGATCTTTCGGTGATAAAGTTCCGAATCCGTATATATCTGCGAAAAGACTGTTGATATATTCGTCATCCCAACTTTCTTCCGTCCATTTCATCATCAATTCATGCTTTTTCTCCCCATATTCTCCGAAATAATAATCCAAAGACGCCAAATCCCAGGCATTCGGTTTAGACAGACGGTCGGAAACCGTCAGCGTATAAGTAGAAAATTCCGGATAGCCTGTTTTGAAATTTGCATTTTCTCTAAAAGTGATTCGCAAAACGACATTCCCTTCTGCCAAAGAAGGATCACGTTTCAGGATCACCGGAATATGAGCGGTTGCCGAATGGGCAGGAACAACATAGAACTCCGCCAGTACCGGATCGTCAAATGCTATATAATGCGTACCTGCAACGGCATTCTTCGTTCCTTCCACCATCACTTGCTGCAAGGCCAGCGGACGGTCTTCCGCTGAAAGTTTTCCCATAATATCCACATCTAACCATACCGTATCGCTCAATTGTCCTTCCGGTGTTTTCAGTTTGAAAGAATGGCTCCCGTTTCGCATCATCTCAGTGACCTCTTCCGTACTGAGCTGGCTACCATAATTAAAATTCAACAAACAATCCGGATCTTCAAACACCGGTAAATCTTTTTCACAGGCAGTAATACACAACAACATGCTGCATAACCATATATTCAATCGTTTCATCGCTATTCGTTTAAAAAAATTAAGGATTAAATTCCGTATTTACACAATTCCACAAGATATAATCATCCTCCGTCATTTCCTGAGTCTCCAACCACAGTATATCCTTGACCTGATTTCGCTTGTAGGTATAAAACAACTGTCCTTCGGCAAAAAACTCCCGCCGGTATTCAGCCATCAGCTCACCGGAACGATCGTTTAAACCGTCAAATACATCTTTATCCAAAGCGACACCACATTCCAACATATAATCTTTATACAAAGCATTGGCCTCACTGAGCGAAGGTGTTGTCTCCACCGCAATCAAATACATCTCGGACATCCGGAGCATGGGTATAATCTGATAATACAACGCTTTATTCTCCACATCATCGGCAAAATAATATTTCAGAATAGTTACATTCTTCTTCGAAGTTGAAGATTTGGCATTTTTGTTCCACATGAATGCATAACGGTTGTCCGAATCCGTCGGAACTCCCTCAAAAAGCCGGGTCAGACGTTCGGGCGTAATATAGAGATAGTTTACTCCGGTTTGTACATCAGCCCCGCCGATCAGAATCGAAGCAACATCTTTCACATTATATTTACTCAGATAAAAAAGACACTCGTTCGGGCAGGCCTTATAACCGTTGGTTTCACGATCACTGCTACCGCTCAGTGTCATCACCGGATTTCCATCCCGGTCTTTGGCATCGATGACCGCCTTCGCTGCATCGTAAGCCATTGCCAGATATTTCGGATCGGCTTTCCCCAGATAAAGATACATCCGGGACTGCAAAGCCTTTACAGCCCAATAGTTCAGACGGGACTGCCGGTAACACATATAGGTATCTTCAATCTCCACCGACGAAGGTGCATTCAATTCTTCAAAAGTATATCCGAAAATCGGATCATTGTCTTTGAGCAGCTTTTCAGCTTTATCAAGGTCGGCGATCAATTTTTCGCTATATCCGGTGAAATCATAGCGGGTGGCTCTCTCGTCGAAGGCCGTCACTTCGGAATAAGGCAAGCTTACTTTTGTTCCTTGTCCCCCGGGGACTTCACCGAACAAACGTAAAACATCCAACTGACAATAGGCACGGATAGCATAGGCTTCACCGAGGATTACCGAACGGGTTGCTTCGTCGGGGAAAGCGGCTGCATTATCTTCTGCATGTTTGATAACCAGATTGGCCTGAACAATGATATTATAAAGCTTGGAATAAATAGCCTGGACAGCCTGCCGTGCTCCGTCATTGTCGTATTCGTGCAACATCAGGTGATAATCCTGATACCGATCGCTGGTAGACGAGGGTTCATCCGGCATATGCCACAATCCGGCCAAAGCTTCCGTACAACTCATCGTCAAACGGCAACCATACACATCTTCGTTAGCCAAAGCCATATAGCATCCGGTGAGAGCATCCCGAAAACCTTTGTAGGTCGAAAACTGATCTTCTTCTTTCTGTTCCGTATCGGGACGCACATCCAGCCAGTCGTTGCAAGAAACGGCCGACCACCCCAACAGGGCTATAAATCCTATAAATTTATATATTTTCATATCTATCGTTATTTATCCTGTCGTTAAAATAAAAATTTTATACTTCCCTGAATATTCCGGGCAAAAGGATAACTGGTACCCCGTTCCATCTTGATTGTCGAGAAATGCCACAAATCGGACATATTCACACCGAAGGTCACCGATGTCGCCCGCATGTATTTCTTTACCCACGCAGAATCCCATTTATACTGAAGCCCGACAGACTGAATCTCGAACACCTTATCGTCCATGACAAAGCGGGAAGTGGCACGGGTCGAACTATCGTCGTATTTCCTGAATGGAACGATATCCCCCGGTTTCTGCCAGCGGTCGTACAGAGCCCGGGCATCCACATTCTGTGCCATCAAGGTGGTACGCCCGACTTCTACCCGGTCGATAATCGTCGAATTGTACCTCTTCCCACCCCAATAGAAGGAAGCCGATACATTTACCGTCAATCCTTTCCACATAAACATCGTATTGGCAATACCCCGGTACCTGGGATCTGCCTGACCGACATAAACCTTATCGGAAGCCTTCCAGATATCCGTCCGGTTACCGTCTTTATCCAAAAAAATCTCCTGTCCGTTGGCCGGATCGATTCCCAGAGAACGAACGACATAAATACCGTTTTGCGGACGTCCTTCATAAAACAGATTGGCGACATCTACATCCTCTTTCAGATAAGCCTCGTTCTGGGCTTTAATGGCTTCCGACAGCTTCGAAACATAATTCTTATTGTAAGTCAGCTGACCACCGATAATCCAGTTGATATCCCGCTCAGCATTCCGGATAACATAAACACTGGCAGAGGCTTCCCAACCGTTGTTTTTCACTTCTCCGACATTGTCGACGTAGGAAGCAAAACCGTTGGAATGCGGCAGATCCATATTGGAAAGCAAATTAGAGGTTTTCTTGGTATAAACGTTGAATTCCCCCTTCATACGTCCTTTCCACAATCCGAATTCCACCCCGAAGTTGAATTCATCGGTTTTCTGCCAGGTCAGATAAGGATTACCCAATCCCTGCAATTCCGCTCCGGTCCAATACATATACCGGTTGTCCGTAATATATTTATACAACGTATTGGCACCGTCGGATCCCTGCTGTGTACCGGTCTGTCCGTAAGAAGCTTTCAACCGCAGAATATTTGCAAAACTACCCTTCAGGAATTTTTCATTGTGCAGGTTCCAGCCGATACCGGTACTCCAGAAAGGAGCATATCTCTTTTTCGAACCGAAATCGGATTTCCCATCCACCCGATACGAAAAATCCACGAAATAACGGTTATCATAGATATAATTGACATTGGCTGTCAATCCCAACCGACGGCTTTTGGATTTGGATCCGCCGGGACCTTCGTCTTTGGCATATTGCCGGGCACTGGCCAGAAAATGGATATCCTCATTCGTAAAACCTTCGGCAGCGATGGCATAATTATACCCCTCGGATTCATTCAGCGAATAATCCAAACCGACATACACCTGATGTTTATCGGCAAAAGTCCTGGTATACGAAAGCGTTATATTCCCGGTATATTCATTCGTACGTCCGGTGGTATAATCATAAGTTCCCCGGCGCAGGAATCCCTCGTCGGTTTCATATTGCGAATCGTCGGTGAAAGTGGAATGTTCTGCGGGCAAAAACCGATCAGACGTATTGTCCGTAGCCGTAATCCCGACTTGTCCGCGTAAGGTCAAGCCTTCGAACGGATTCCATTCTATGGCGAAATTATCCGTCAGCGTACGGTAACTACTCTTATCGAAACTGTTCAGGGTGGCTTCGTACAACGGATTTTGATATCCTTGGTAATGAGCATGAAAACCGTCGAACATCCGCACCAGTTTTCCATTCTCATCATACGGAGCATTATAGGGTTGTTGTTTTACATAATCACTGAACGTACCGTATTTACTCTCTTTACTTTTGGTTGTCCCGTAAGAAGCCTGATTTTTAAAGGTGAAATTTTTCACTTTATACATTAAGGTCAGAGAGGTGTTCAGACTTTTACGCTCGGAATCCCGCATGGCTCCCTGTGTATTTTTATAGCCCACACTGGCACTCCAGCGGAATTCGTCGCTTCCACCCTCCATACGTAAATTATAATGCGAACCGACCCCTGTGTGCAACGGTTTACTCAACCAATCGGTATCTGTGCCGGAGGCAATTGCCCTTTTCCGTTTGGCATAAGCCTCTTTATACCATACATCATTACTCGGCAGGCTTTCATTCTTATACAATCCGAGATCCCACTCCAACTGCAATTTTTCAGCCGCATTCAACAAATCGTAAGAGGTCAGGTCAGGAGCTTCGATATCGATCCCTATTTCTGCATTAACGCGCAATTTACCGGCTTCCGGTTGCTTTGTCGTCACCACAATCACTCCGTTAGAACCCCGCGAACCGTATATCGCCGTAGCAGCAGCATCTTTCAGGATATTGATCGATTCGATTTCCTCGTCGTTATAGTCCATCAAACGCTCCAATGCTATTTCAAAGCCATCCAGGATGATCAACGGGGTATTCACCTCATTGCTCAGGCTTTCGTTATACTCCTGTACACTCATAGGCAGAGAAGAATTACCCCGGATATTCACTTGCGGCATCCGGTTGGGATTGCTACCGTTAATATTATCCACAGCCAGATTAATGGACACATCTATATTTTTCAGTGTCTGAAGCAGATTCTGGCCTTTATAGATTTTCAATTGCTCCTTATCGATCGATGAAACAGCTCCGGTATAACTCTCTTTCGCTTTCTTGAAAATACCGGTCACCACTACTTCCTCCATCTCTGCCACCTCTTCCTGCAGGGTAACGTCCAGTTCGGTACGTGTGCCCAAAGGAAACTCCTGCATTTTCATACCGATCATCGAGAAAACCAGAACGTGTTCACCTTCGGGTAACGTCAGGGTATATTTACCGTCGATGTCCGTAGAAGTTCCCAGCGTCGTCCCTTTCAATACTACCGTTACTCCGGGAAGTACATGGCCGGCAGCATCTCTGACGACCCCCTTTACCACTTTTCCATTCACTTGCTTCCGGCTAACTGCCGGACGCACGATAACGGTCTGGTCTTCAAAAACAAATTCTACATTCTTATCGGCAAACAAACGTTTCAGCAATCCACCGACCTCTTCATCGTCGGCCCGAACCGTCAAAACATTTTGTCCCTGAAAATGCTTCTGATCGTAAAAGAAAAACAAACGGGTCTGTTGCTGAATTTCTTCAAACAACTGCATCACCGTACAATTCCGCAAGTTCAGGGACACCCGTTGGTTTTGTGCAACCGACCTGGCCGATACACTCACACACCCCAAAATCATAAATAAAACCATTAATTTCATCATCCTTCCGATTTGCCTTAATTTCCCGGACCTGGGAAATCGTACAATTTCTTTTTTTTTCATAAATTTGTGAATTGGTTAATACTATTATTTGCTATGATAGTTTGATCTCCGCCGGAAGAGGGTGGCAGCCCTTTTCCGGTTTCTTTTTTTATTTCACTTGAACCTGGTAAAAAATTAAATGTTTTTGGGCATTCTGGAATTATAACATCAACATTATTTTTTCCGTATAGTTTTAGTGCATTATATAAAGCTAAACTTGTTCCAACAGCATCTCCATCAGGATTTTCATGTGTTAATATTACTATTGATTCTGCTTTATTTATTTCTTCAAATATTTTATCTAAAGTACTCATTATATCAATCCTTTCTGAAATTCAGGTGCATTGTTAGTAAGTGTCAGTGTTAACAATGTTGTTAATTAACTTTGTCCCCACTGACAGACTTATCTTTTACTTATATAAATTCTTATTATTGTTCACCTTTTATTTCTT
>ENA-ORLU01001591-ORLU01001591.1-human-gut-metagenome-genome-assembly--contig:-NODE-1591-length-16205-cov-3.084573_pt1 | contig 16205 bp, 14 predicted proteins | sample MGYA00243009_ERZ508833 | MGnify/ENA primary metagenome ERZ508833 (study PRJEB26277, sample SAMN04329763) | human gut metagenome | biome: human-associated habitat | host: Homo sapiens | place: USA...
GACGATGATTTTAACATCCGTTCCCAACAAGAACTGAACTCGATGATGAATTCCACAACGGACATGATGACGATGTTGTTGGCGTGTATTGCGGGGATCTCTTTACTGGTCGGCGGTATCGGGATTAAGAACATCATGTATGTGTCGGTAACCTAACGTACCCGGGAAATCGGACTGAGAATGTCTATCGGAGCGAAGGGGCGGGATATTCTGGCCCAGTTCCTGATCGAGGCGATTCTGATCAGTGTGACCGGTGGATTGATCGGTGTGGTGTTCGGTATCGGAGCCTCGTGGGTGGTCAAGTTGGTTGCGGGATGGCCGGTATATGTGCAGCTGTATTCTGTCGTACTGTCGTTTGTGGTCTGTACGGTGACGGGAATCTTCTTCGGTTGGTATCCGGCACAGAAAGCTTCTAATCTCGATCCGATCGAAGCGATCCGGTATGAGTAGTTTATTTACCGGTTGATCCGGTAAATAAACAAATAAATCTTTATCTTTGTAATATGAGTGACAAGAATAAAATTTTAAAGTTTCTGATCCAGGTGATCGGCTGGGGATTGGTATTCGGCTTCCCTCTTTTTTTCACCTGGAAAGAGGGAAATCCGATGACCTGGGTTAAATTTCTGGGGTATGTCGGTGTTCCCATCGCTTTTATTACTGTATTTTATGCCAATTATTTTATTTTTATCGATCGCTTGTTGTTCCGGAAAAGGTTATTGGTATTTATTATTGTCAATTTATTCCTTTTTGTGTTGCTGAGCTTATGTTTACATGGATGGCAGGAGTATTATTTTATTCATTTTGTCAATGAGGGACCGAGGCATTCGAGACCTTTTCCTCCCCGGAGTGTTTTTATTATCCGGGATGGAGTGATGATGGCTTTGGTGTCGGCTCTGAGTGTCGCTATCCGGATGACCGAAAACTGGTATATCCTCGAGCAAGAAAAAAAAGAATTGGAAAATGCCCGTTCCGAAGCGGAATTGCAGAATCTGAAAAGCCAGCTGAACCCTCATTTCCTGTTCAATACCCTCAATAATATTTATTCCCTGATCGCTATCGATCCTGACCGGGCCCAGTTTGCCGTCCATGATCTGAGCCGGCTGTTGCGGCATGTGTTGTATGAAGACAATCAGAAATTCGTATCACTCGATCATGAATTGAATTTCATGAAGAGTTACATCGAGTTGATGAGTCTGAGGTTGTCGGGAAATGTAGAGTTGAAGGTCGATTTGCCGGACGATGGGAAAGGTGTGCTGGTCGCTCCGTTGTTGTTTATCACTCTGATCGAAAACGCTTTTAAACACGGAGTGAGCCCCACGGAGCCTTCTTTTATTCATATCCGTTTCAGTTGGTTGGAAAATTCGGGAATCTGCTGTTACATTGAAAACAGTTATTTCCCTAAGAAAGAAACCGACCGGAGCGGATCGGGGATCGGACTGGAAAATTTAAAAAAACGACTGGATTTATTGTATCCCGGAAAATATGATTTGCGGACAGAACGGGAGGGAAACAAATTTGTCGCTCAATTAAAGATCGGAAGTTGAAACGGATGGAACTGAATTGTTTGATAGTCGATGATGAGCCTTTGGCTTTGGATTTGATGGAGAGTTACGTCAAGCGGACACCTTTTTTGAAATTGGTTGCCCGTTGCTCGAATGCTTTGGAGGTGTTGCAGGTGTTACGCGAAGAGGCGGTGGATCTGATCTTCCTCGATATCCAGATGCCTGAACTGAATGGGTTGGAATTGTCCCGGGTGTTGGATAAACAGATCAAAGTGATTTTTACAACCGCCTTCGAACAGTATGCTTTGGAAGGTTTCCGGGTGGATGCGCTGGACTATTTATTGAAGCCGGTCAGCTATCCTGAATTTTTAAAGGCCGCTAACAAGGCGTTGAATTGGTTTGAGAAAACCCGTGAAACGCAGGGGGACAGTCTGGAAGAGGATTGTATTTTTGTAAAATCGGATTATAAACTGGTCAAGGTCGAATTGGCTAAAATTTGTTATATCGAGGGTTTGAAGGATTATGTAAAAATATACCTCGAAGGGGTGACTTCGCCTATCGTTTCGCTTATCAGTATGAAATCGCTTGAAGAGATGTTGCCGGCTTCTTTTTGCCGGGTACACCGTTCTTTTATCGTCAATCTGAATCGGATCACTGTCATCGAGCGAAACCGGATCGTTTTCGGAAAGACTTATATTCCGATAGCAGATTCCTCGAAAGATAAATTTATGGAATTCCTCAATAAGCGGACGATCAAGTGAACGGAATTAGGGTTTAAATGCTAATTTTGTGGCCAAATTACGTGGTTTATGTCACACTTACCTACATTAATTACGGATCTGGCTCTTATACTGGCTTCTGCCGGATTGATGACCCTGATATTCAAGCGTCTGAAACAACCGTCGGTATTGGGGTATATCGTGGCCGGTATTCTTGCCGGACCGCATATCACGTTAACCCCGACGGTTATCGACAGCGGAAATATTCAGACCTGGGCAGATATCGGGGTGGTATTCCTGTTGTTTGCTTTGGGATTGGAATTCAGTTTTAAAAAGTTAATGAAGGTAGGAGGTCCTGCTATCATCGCTGCCCTGACTATCATTGTGGGTATGGTGGTTTTGGGTTTTATCGTCGGGGTAGCGATGGGGTGGAAACAGATGGACAGTATCTTTCTGGGAGGTATGCTGGCCATGTCGTCGACTTCGATTATCTATAAGGCTTTCGAGGATTTGGGATTACGGACACAACGTTTTACGGGGCTGGTGTTCGGAATTTTAGTCATCGAGGACCTGGTCGCTATCGTCTTGATGGTGATGCTTTCTACGATGGCTGTCAGTAAGAATTTCGAAGGGATGGAAATGGTGTATAGTATCGGGAAACTCTTGTTCTTTTTGCTGTTGTGGTTCCTGACCGGGATTTATATTATTCCTACTTTTTTCCGGCGTACCCGTTTGCTGATGGGTGACGAGACCTTGCTGATCGTCTCTCTCGGTTTGTGTTTCCTGATGGTAGTGTTCGCTACAGCCGTCGGTTTCTCTTCTGCTTTGGGGGCTTTCGTGATGGGGTCTATTCTGGCCGAGACGATCGAAGCGGAAAAAATAGAACGTTTGGTGAAACCGGTGAAAGATTTGTTTGCCGCGATATTCTTTGTTTCAGTGGGGATGATGGTCGATCCGGGGATGATCGCCCAATATATCTGGCCGATTGTGATTATTACGCTTACCGTTTTGATCGGACAGTCGGTATTCGGTACCCTGGGAGTGGTATTGGCCGGTCAACCGCTGAAGACGGCTTTGCAGTCGGGATTTTGTCTGACGCAGATCGGGGAGTTCGCTTTTATTATCGCCGGCTTGGGCATGACGATGCACGTGACCAGTAATTTTTTGTACCCGATCGTGATCGCTGTAGCCGTCATAACGACTTTTCTGACTCCTTATATGATCCGGGCTGCCGAGCCGGCTTATCAATATTTCGTAAAGAATTTGACAATTAAATGTAAGGGTTTTATCGTTCATTATTCTTTCGGTACCCGGGTGGTCAATCATGAAAGTAACTGGAAGCGTTTACTGACCTCGCTGATCCGGATAATGGTAATTTATTCGGTGATCATCATCGCTATTCTGATTCTCTCGTTTCAATTTCTGGTGCCCTTGATCCGGGGATCGCTGCCCGGCTTTTGGGGAGGGTTGTTGTGTGCCGTTCTGATTTTGTTATTGATCGCACCTTTTTTGCGGGCTATCGTAGCCAAGAAAAACCATTCGGCCGAATTTCAGTCTTTGTGGAACGATGGTTATTTCAGCCGGGCTTATTTGGTGTCGCTGGTCATATTCCGTTTCGTGATAGCGATATTGTATGTCATGGTAGTGATTGTGTCGCTTTTTAAAGCTTCTATCGCTTTGTTACTGGGAGTGGCTTGCGTGTTGGTGGCCGGGATGTTTTATTCCCGTTACCTGAAAAAGCAGTCTATCCAGATCGAACGGCATTTTTTGCGGAATTTCCGGGTAAGAGAGGTGTATGCCCGGCATGCCGGAACACAGGTGCCTCCGAAATTTGCCGGGCATCTGCTGTCACGGGATTTACATATGGCCGATTTTATAATTCCGTCCGAATCGTTGTGGGCCGGATATACGTTGGCCGATCTGGCTTTGGGAAGTCGCTTCGGGGTGATGGTCGTCGCTGTTTTCAGGGGACAGAGTTGTATCAATATTCCGGGTGGTAAAGAACGCTTGTTTCCACAAGACCGGGTACAGGTGATCGGTAGTGACGAGCAGCTGGAACGTTTTGGGAGTAAACTGCAGTCCATGACCTTGCCACCGATGGATTCAGACCTGACACAGAGCGAAGTATGCCTGAAACAGTTTGTGGTCACCGAAGATTCTCCTTTTAACGGAAAGAGTATCCGGGATTCCGGTATCCGGGACAAATACAAATGTGTCGTAGTCGGTGTGGAACGGGGAGCGGCCTCGTTAAGAAATCCGGATGCCGATACGGTGTTCGAAGCCGGCGATCTGGTTTGGGTAGTGGGGGAGGAAATGAATGTATACGAACTGATCCATTAATCCGCTTTCCGGTCGGTCCGCCATAAGAAAAAGAGGGCGATCAGTGTGGCCATCAGGTCGGCGAAGGGGATGGCCAGCCAGATGCCTGTCAGTCCCCACCAGTGTGAAAACAGTCCCAGGGCCGGGATCAGAAATAAAAATTGACGGGAAATATTCATGGTGATGGCTTTAGGTGCCTGCCGGATCGACTGGAAATAGCTGGTGACGATCAGTTGAAACCCTAACAGGGGCATGGCGAGAAAAGTATACCGCAGCCCCTCTTCGCTGAGTTGTAGCAGCGTCGGATCGGAAGTAAAGGCTTTGACCAACCAGGGAGCGAATGCTTCGCCGATTATAAAGCCGCAACAGGCGATCAGACTTCCCGTACGGATGGCTTTCCGCAGGATATGGAGCGTCATCTGCCGATGGCCCGCCGCATAAAAATAACCGATGACAGACTGCATGCCCTGGCATATTCCCATGAGCAACATAGAGACCTGGATGGAATAACTACTGATGATCCCGAAGGCTCCGATAGCGTAATCTCCTCCGTTGTTTTCCAGATAGCGGTTCATAATGATATTCACAATACCTGTGGTGATGTTCATGATAAAAGCGGCCATACCGATTCCGACGATGGAAACTAAGATCGGAAACCGGGGAGAGAAACATTTACTTTGGAGTTTCAGGATATTGGACGGACTTCTGAAATGACGGATCACCAATACTGAGCTGATGCACATAGATAGGGCTGTTGCAATGGCTGCTCCTTCAATGCCCAGGCCGAAACCGAAAATGAAGATCGGGTCCAGGATAATATTGGCAATCACTCCTGCGAAGACGATGGTCATCGATTTGCGGGAAAAACCGGAGGCACGGATGGCATGGCAATAGGTGAAATTCAGATTCGTCAGCAAGCTGGCCGGGATCAGAATAGACATGTATTTACGGGCATAGGGGATAGTTTGCCCGCTTCCTCCGAAGATATCCAGGATAAAGTCCAGATGATACAGGGAGTAAACGATCAGAATCGTAGATAACAGGATATTCAATACAGTGGCATTTCCCAGGATACGGCAGGCCAGGGAACGGTTGCCTAAAGAAATCGAAGTGGAAATGCGGGCAGCAGCTCCGACTCCGGTCAGGGTGCCGACGGTACTCAACAAAGAAACACAAGGAAGCGTCAGGGCCAGTCCGCAGATAGCCAAAGCGCCGGCTCCCTGCCCGATGAATATCCGGTCGACTATGTTGTACAAGGCCATGACCACCATGTTGAACATAGCCGGGTAAACATAGCTCCTGAAGAACTTGCGGATGCTTTGTTTTTCTTCGGTATAATTGGGAAACAGATCTGCCAAGATAGATTTCGTATGATTAAGTCCACAAAAGTAGTGTAAATTCCATAAAATGTCATACATTTATCTACAAACTGATTATTCTCTCTGCAAGTCCTTGAGCCTTTGGAAAAAATGTCAGGTTTTCATCGGTTCCGTTTGGAGAAATGGTAACTAATGTTATTTTTGCAAAAGAAAAATCAACATTTTATTCTATGACTTACGATTACGCACATCTCATTTGTTTTTCTCCGACTCATTCTTCTCATATGATTGGTGAGACCGTTTTGCAAGGTCTGGGAACCGGGCACGTTTCGGAAACCGATCTGACTTATGAAAAACCGGAGGAAAACCTCACGATTCATTCCGGAATCACGGTGATTGTCGTTCCGGTATATGGGGGACGTATCGCAGAAACAGCTTTGGAGCGGATGGAAGGCATTTACGGACAGGATTCACCTGCCGTTGCGGTGGTCGTTTATGGTAACCGGGATTACGACGATGCTTTGCTGGAATTGAGGGATTGGTGTGTGGCTCACGGGTTTGTGCCTGTTGCCGGCGCTGCTTTTATCGGTGAACATTCTTATAGCAGACCCGACCGGCCGATAGCCGGAGGAAGGCCGGATAATCCGGATTTACAGAAAGCGCGGGCTTTCGGAGAGCAAGTAGGGCGGTTATTGAACCGTTTTCAGACTTTGGATGAAGTGGCCCCTATCGTGGTAAAAGGAAATTTCCCCTATAAAGTAAAAGGTCCCAAAACCCCTCAGACTCCTGAGACGGTAGCTGAATTATGCACGCAATGCGGATTTTGTATCGGGATTTGTCCGGTGCAGGCTATTCGTTTGGAAGAAGAGATCGTCAGCGATGCCGGGCGTTGTATAAAGTGTTGTGCGTGTGTAAAGCAATGTCCTAATGAGGCGCGTTTGTTCGAGACTCCTTATACCGATCTGTTGTTTAAGAATTTCAGTACCCGACGGGAACCGGAAATATTTCTATGACATGAAACGTTTTTTATTCTGGCTGGTGGTAAGTTGTTGTATCGTCGGATTCACAGCTTCGGACAATCCGGATTTTTTTACCCGGGTCGTTCACAACTTTATGGTTTTACGACAGGCCAGAATGCAGGAAAAGGTTTGGTTGCATACCGACCGCCCATCTTATCATGCCGGAGATACGATCCGGTTCCGGGCTTTTCTGGTCGATGCGGCTACCCACCGGCCTTCTCCTTATAGCCGTTTCGTGTATGTCGATCTGGTCAACCGCCGGGATTCGGTGCTTAAAAAGGTGAAGCTGGCCTTGATCGATTCTGTTTTTGCCGGCTATTTAAAGGTACCGGAGGATATTCGTCAGGGGGAATATTTTTTGCGGAGTTATTCTTACTGGATGCAGAATCTGGGGGAAGACTATATTTATAAAAAGAGAATCCATTTAATCAATCCGTCGGATTCGAAGGTGTTGACCGGAGTCACTTACCAGGAAGAACAAGGAGAAAAATATGCGGTTGTCCGGTTGTCGAATTCCCGGAAGGAACCTTACCGGAAGCTGGCTGTCGATTATCAGTTGATCGGTAAGGACAAAGAGGGCAAAGTACACCGCCGGCGAACGGATGAATCCGGAAAGGTCAGGATTAATATAGGGGAGTTGGCAGATCCTTCGGATGTCCGGATTCGTTTTTCGAACGATATCCCTTATGAATTCAGCCGGACTATTCATTTGCCTGCCGATACGCTCGATTATGCTGTGTCGTTTTTTCCTGAAGGCGGGGAGTTTATTCCGGGGACAAGGCAAACCGTCGCTTTTAAAGCGATCGGTAAAGATGGGTTATCTGTCGATGTGGAAGGCTATCTGTATGACGAACGGGATAGTATCGTGGATATTGTCCGGAGTATTCATCATGGTATGGGATGGTTGAACAGTCCGTTGGAAAGTGGGAAAACGTATTACGTGAAGGTGAAGTCTGCTCAGGGACTGGAAAAAAAATTTTTTCTGCCCGAAGAGAACCGGTCCGGTATAGCTTTGAGTATCCGGCAAAATGGCCGTGAACTGTCTTATCGGGTGATCGGAGGAGAACAGGCGGTATTGCCGGATAGTCTGTATCTGATAGCCCATACCCGGGGGCAATTACTAGTGTGTACTCCCCTGGAGGGAAAGTTGCATGGAAAACTGTCGGCCGTTAATTTCCCGGAGGTGAAGTAGACTTAGATAATCAACAATAATTATCGGAAACCAAATCCGTGTAGCTCAACGAGTTACACGGATTTGTCATTTTAAGGGGTTTGGAGTTTGTTATCAATTCCTATCGATTTCTATCCAAGACATGTTCCATATTTGTACCGCGACAGAAAAGTCGTAAACAAGCGACTAAAATATACTTATAAATAACAAACATTAAATTAGTTCAGAATTATGCCAGGTATTGCATTAGAAATCAGACGGAAATGCAAAGTGTATGGGAAAGTCTTCATTGCTAAGACCGTAGTTTTATGTCTTCTTCAGACAGTGCCAGTATATTATCCATATGCAACTTCCGATAAGAGTATATTATGGGAATATGGCACAAAGGTACTCAAATTCCCTCAAAAAAGTGAAGGTTTACTTATTAAATAAGGTGAAGATAGCGTTTTTGCCCCCTTTTTTGCGTCAAAATACCACCTTGACCTTATCTTTTCCTTACCTTTTTGGCTTATTTGTGCTATAACTATTTGTCTGGCGACACATGAACATTGGAACTATTGGTTAATGTATTCAGCAACACTCCTTTTTCACACGTTGAATAGTGCTGATGCCTTTTTCTGACGACTTTCCCACGTCCCTGATGGCATAGTCTTTCTTCAAAAGGGAAATGGCTTCCCTGTATTCTTCTTTCTTTTGGTCGGCTGATTTCTTTGAGCCGGGCTTGCGTCCCAGCTTGTCACATTAAGTGATATACTGCTTACTGCCTGACTGTAGGCGGTAGGTGATGCTATCTCTCTCCAGTTGTGTACAAGTGGAGAGCGTTGCCAACATAACAAGAACAAATATGGATGGCTTAAATAATATGAATAATACAAGTAATATGAGTAATACGCTCTTAAATCTATCTAAAACGCAAATAAAGAAGCAGAAAACCATAAAAATATGTGGTTATTTCAGAGAAAACCAGTACCTTTGCATCATAAACAACGATAAATAGGCATAATGGCACAGGACATCAATCGGCTAAAGGTGGTTTTAGCCGAACAAAAGAGAACAAATAAGTGGCTGGCTGAGCAGTTAGGAAAAGATCCTGCTTCGGTGAGCAAATGGTGTACCAATGCATCACAACCCAGCTTGGAGACTTTGGTGGAAATCGCCAGAAGCCTCAATGTTGATGTGAAGGATTTGCTTTGGTCAACGAAAGAACGATAAATAGACAACAGGAAATATGAGACTACCAATCAACATAGAAGAACTTCTGAGCGGACGAGCAGTAGAAGGTGACCGTATAGAATACAAGACAGGTTGGAACCCTGATGCTATATACCGTACTATCTGTGCTTTCGCCAATGACTTTGACGAAACAGGTGGCGGCTATATCGTGGTGGGAGTAAAAGAAGAGAACGGCCATGCCATAAGGCCCGTTACAGGCATTGACCCTAACCAGATAGAACCTATCGAGAAAGATATGGTCGGGTTCAATAACCTGATACGCCCATACTATCAGCCCCGATTGTATATAGAGGTAGCTGACGGAAAGACGATTCTTGTAATCAAGGTCTCTCCAGGTGAGCGCAGACCATACAAGGTGCCTGACCAGATAACTGCTAAGCAGAAGACGTATAACTACTACATCCGCTACAATAGTAGCAGTATCATTCCAAAAGACGAATACGAGCGTGAATTGATAAACCTTGCAAATCGTATGCCCTTTGATGACCGTGGAAACGATGACATCAAGCTGACGGATTTATCGCCATTGCTTTTGCATGATTATCTTGTAAAGGTCAAGAGTAGTCTTGCAGACATTTCGTTGACAGACCACATGGAGGATGTGCTGGAGCAGATGGACTTATTAGAGGCTGTGCCAGAAGGATGGCGTATCAAGAATGTAGCAGCAATGATGTTCTCAGAACGCCCAGACCGCTTCTTCCGTCAAGCGCAGATAGATATAGTTCTTTTCCCTGAAGGTAGAGAAAAGAATCCCAATAACTTGATAGAGGTGGAACCCATCAGGGGCAGTGTACCGCAGATGATAGAGAAAACGTTAAGCTATCTGAACATCAACATCATCAAGAAACAGATTATCAAGCCCAAGGACAGGGCACAATCCATAACATTCTTCAACTATCCCTATCAGGCTCTGGAAGAAGCTGTTGTCAATAGTTTGTATCATAGAGACTGGACGATTCGGGAACCAGTTGAGATAACTGTGGAACCTGAACGTATTTCGATTCTGAGTTTTTCTGGCCCAAACCATACAATTCCGATGGAGGCAGTCCAAAAAGGTATATCGCTACGTTCACGTCGTTATCGCAACCGCAGATTGGGAGAGTTCCTGAAAGAATTAGACCTCACAGAAGGCCGAGCTACTGGCATCCCTACTATTCAGGACGAACTACAGGGCAATGGATCTCCAGCTGCAAAGATTGAAACGGATGAAGAGAGAACCTATTTTCTTATTGACATTCCTTGCCATCCTTACTTTACCAGTAAGGAAACAACGATGGATTTAGGCGTAACTAATGATGGCAAAGTTACCAAAGATGGCGTAAAAGATGGCGTAAAAGATGGCGTAAAAGAACTAACTGAAGTTCAAGAGGTTATCGTAAAAGAAATGTTATTTGACCCATATATCACAACGAGCGAACTGGCGCAAAAAACTGGTATTAAGTTCAGGACTTTGCAACGGTATGTCTCTCAGCTACAAGCTGCTGGAATCATAATACGTGAAGGTGGTCGTAAGGAAGGCAAATGGGTAATCCTTAACAAGAAGGAATAATATGGCAAATGGTTTCTATATAGGTGATAATAGAAAGCAGAGATATGGTAAAGTTTTTCAAAATAATAGAAAAGATAGTATATGGAATTGCAGCACTGGCAATAGTTGCAGCCCTGGCTATGATGATTATTGGTGCTTTTGTCAATCTTGATAAGGTTGAGAAAGAATTGCTGTCGTACATGCCTTATTTCTATATTTGTGCCACAATTGTACTTCTTTATAAAATTGTAGTTCTCGTCTTTACTAGCTTCTATCAAATTAAGATAGAGAAACGAAAGGATTATCTTGATGTGATTCTCGCTCTACAAAGAGCAGAAGAGGCTTCTACTAAGCAAGAGGATATGCTGGAACAAGAATTAACTCCTTTCATAGAAAATGTGAAGCGTTTGCCAGAAGGCAACACAGATGCAGTCATTAGAGAGATTCAAGACCGTCTTCCAGAAGTTGTTCAAAAGTTGGTGGATCAACGAGTGGCAGAAATTAAGCAGAATATTGCCAAGGAAAACGAAGAACGTATTCAAGAAATCAATGTCCTGTCTGCAAATGTTTCTGATGTGCTGGAAAGACGGGAGCATCTGCTCAACCTTGAAGCTGAAATCAAGCGATGTCAGGAAGAAGAGCAAAAGAGGCGACTGGCTAAAACAGAAGAATATACCATGCTGGTATTCTCCTTGGCTGGCACTTCTGTAGAAAATGTAGAGAAAGTATGTGACAGTGTGAAACTATTTATTGAGACAGGACAGGTGGTAGCCAATAAGGATTTATACATCCCATTGAACAAGAAACTGCGCAATGCCGAGTTGAAGCAGTTCGTCACCAATATAATAAAGTATAACGGGAAAGACAACCTTGATGGTGACTCTTTCCTCCAAACAGCATTCTGCGAATGGTTCAGTGGAAAGAAGGAGAATATTGCCAAAAACTACTCCGTGCTGCCCAAGGATTCATTGGTGTCAAAGGAGGGCGTGGAAGCTGATTTAGTGGTTCTGAAGAATATAGTTACAAAGAATGATTGAAAGAACTAACGGTTCCCCATTATTACTAAAAGAGAACATAGGCAACTATAATGATTATTTCATATACACATCCTTACGAGTTGACACAAACTCCAATGTTTGCTGATACAGAGAAAGATTTTGAAAAAATACCAGTAAAATCATCTGGCTATATTGAGTCAAATAAATTTTTGGTTTCATTGTGGAACCAAGTGAATACACATATTTGCCCCAAACATTGTGTAGATAGAGCTCCTTGGGCTTATTTTCCAGGGAAGTACGTTGGGAAAAAAACTTCGGTCTCAGTTTTGGGGTTTTGTCAGACGAGCATAGGTGAATTATACTTCGCTTTGGAGTACCATAAGAAAGGAGATATTGACTCTTTGTTAGTAATGCGTCCTACATCAAAACTCAAACATGAAGAAATAAAGAGATTAACACTTTTAATCAATGATGCTAGAGCCTGTATTGATAAAACTAAGCTTTTTTTATGTAAAGCTAATGTATTTGCGAAATTAAAAAGAATTCGTTTCGCAGAGTATCATGCAAGCAATTTTAGTATCATTCCCCGTGATGGCGGTTTTGATTTCTTCTTTTATGTGGATGCTATAGATAAATTTGAAGCAGAGCAGCAAGCACTTGAAAGATTGTATGAATTATGTGCATTTCTTACTGTTGAAACAAATATCTACTGTTCGTTTGAAGAGTTCTCTGTGAGAGAAAATGAACTATTACCAGAAAGTAAATCATCAAGCCCATTTATAGATGACTATGTAGATTATTATCCAGCGATAGATAACTGGAAAATTTGCATTTCAAGCTATGCATATAATTTTATAGGTAAGAGATTATTGTCAATAGGACGTTTCGAAAAGAGAAGCGAGATTGAAAAATTTTTTATCTCTTCATGCAAGCATGTTCAAATTGGTATTGAAACCGAATTAAGAATGGGAGATGTAGCTATTGCTGGTATTCCATTTGGAACTATAGGATTAACTAAAAGAGACCAACGGAATAAGGTGGAATATATGACTTCAGCACTGATGTCGTATTTATCAGCAGTAGAATGTGCTACAGCAACAGAGGGGCATCATGAAACATGTAAAGAATGTGGTGCTGTTATTTATAAAATTGCAAATAGAGTCCGCAATTTGTCTGCGGAATTTTTGGGTGACGATCTTGGTAAGGTGTTTCATAAACTATATTCATATAGATCAAAGTTCCTACATACTGGAAGAATGGCGTCAGATGCAAATATTGTAAGAACCATTCCACTACTAAGTGAATTTTCAGAAACAGGGGTCAAAGAGTTTGGTAATGTTGCTATAAAGGTAGATGGCAAAATTCTTTCATTCAACGTAAGTAATATACGTGAGTGGACGACATATATTCTCAGGTGTTATTATCAAAAACGCATTCTTGGAAGAAATTCATTCGCAAATGTTTTCAATGATAGACGTGAATTTTCATTAGCCGATTTCCCATTGAGAATTACTGCTGTCAGTCCAGAAGGAGGCGAACAGATGAAGAAAATGTTCATCAAAACAGATACCCCCCAATATAAGATACGTATGTTTTTTACACGTGTGATGCGAGGATTGAAAAGATTCTGTATTAGACCTAATAAGAGTTAGTATTGGATGTCTTTTTTCTATAAATCCACATTAATCCAATAAAAATACTCTTGGATAAAGAATTTTTTGTACCTTTGCACCAACAAAAGAAAGAAATACAGAGATAAGGACAAAGAAGAATAGGAAGAGCATCGCACGGATGCTTATCGATAGTTATTGAGGGACAACATCCAAGATGCTTATGGTGTTCCAATTTTGTACCAATACTTTCGTAAATCACTGATTATCAGTACATGTTAGATTTGAGGAGGGAATATTGCATTTGTGTCTTATGGATTATCGTTGCCGGATCTATAGCCAAAGGTTATGTTTTATCCGTCATCCGGAAAAAACGGATCTTCGTATCGGAACGGATCGGGACGGATATATGAGCCGGGAAGCGGTCGATGTTGAACTTATTTTAAGCAGTGATTCGCTGAGGGAGGGGCGTTTTTCGCTGTCTGTGACGGACGATGCTGCCGTGTTGCGCGATTCCCTGCAGGACAATATTGTTTCTGAACTGCTGCTGAATTCCGATCTGAAAGGGTATATCGAAGATCCGGGCTTTTATTTCCGGGAGGTAAACCGGGCTACGGACCGTTGTCTGGATCTTTTGCTGCTGACACAAGGATGGACTCGTTTCGATGTCGGTGCTGTCACTGCCGGAGAGTTTGAACAACTCGATTATTATATGGAACGCGGACAGACTATTTCGGGGAGAGTAAAAAACTTCTGGGGAAAAGAGGCAAAAGATGCACAATTGACTTTGCTGTCGACAAATATGCAGTTCGATGTATTGCAGGCGGATAGCACAGGGCATTTTTTGGTGGAAAGAATTTCTTTCCCTGAGAATACCGGTTTCATTGTACAGGCCAGAAATAGTAAAGGGAGAAAAGGGGTAGAAGTGATTATCGATTCGGAAGTATATCTGGCGCCTGAGATTCAAATTCCGTATGAACGTCGGCAAGCGAACGGAGAAGATGAGTTTTATAAGCAATTCGGCCGTGATTTTTATTACGACCATGGCGTGAAAGTATATGTGCTCGACGAAGCTTTGGTCAGGAGGACTCCTCCGAAAAAAAATTATTCTTTCTATGATGCTTCGGCCCGGTATATGCTGGATTCTGCCCGGTTGGCTGCTATGAAACAGAAAGATATGCGTACGGCCCTTATGGAAATTCCCGGTGTTATGGTGATCGGGGAAGAAATCACTTACCGGGGCAAAAAACTATATTTGGTATTGAATGATTTTCCAGAAGAATTCGACCGGATTATGATGATGAATCCGGAACAGTTTTTAAGTATCAGCCTGTTGGATGAAAGAATGTCTTATTTTTATTTTGGGCAGGAAGCCCCGGATGGAGCGTTGATATTTACAGAAAATTTCGATTACCGGCCGGAACGGCTAAAACAGAGAGGCTTATCTGTATTCAGACCGCTAGGGTATCAGAAACCGGTAGATTTTTATATTCCCCGTTACGATGTCGACTCGGTCCGTCTGGCCATGGCCGATTCGACGGATATACGTCCCACCGTTTACTGGAATCCCAATATTAAGCTGAAAACTTCCGAACCTACTCATGTCCGCTTTTTTATGGATGATGCCTGTGACCACTGTACTTTTATCCTGGAAGGAGTATTGAATGATGGTACGGTGTGCAGAAAGGAGAAAAAGATCAGTTTGCGGCGTTAATTCAATTATTCTTAAAAAAAAGAAAAAAAGTTCTGCTTTCTTTCACCCTTTTTTTCTTAAAATCTGTTTCTCTTTACGAAAATAAAAACGTTCGATTAAATTAGTTGAAAGTTTGTAAAGTTCATAAAGTTTATAAAGTCGTTAGCCCTTGCGGAACGCTTGGTTAAGTGGCAAGGTAATACAGTACTTGGAATATTTATTATATTCTTCTGATAATCAGTGACTATGTTCTTGTTTTTATTTTTCATTCCACTTTCTTTATTCGTTTTTTAATGGAAGCAGGGGCTTCCAATCATTGTCCGTTTTCAATTTTCATTTGTCCATTTTCTTGTAGCGGATTCCAGCCAAAAGAAACGAAGGTTTTACCGGGTCGGCCACTACGGTTACGGGTGAAGAAATCAAAAAACTGACCTCCAACAATGTTTTACGTGCTTTGAGTATGATCGATCCGGGATTCCGCATGAATGTCAGTAACGTTGCCGGATCCAACCCCAATGCTTTACCCGATTTCGAAATGCGTGGACAGGCTAATATGGGCAATTATGACGGAGAGGACGTGGTGATCATGCGTGGAGATATCGACACCCGTCCCAACCAGCCTCTATTTGTATTGGACGGTATTATCGGAGTGGGTATCAGTACGATCATCGATTTGGACCCTGACCGGATCGAAAGTATTACGATCCTGAAAGATGCTGCCGCCATGGTTGTCTATGGTTCCAGGGCTTCCAACGGAGTGGTTGTGGTAGAAACCAAAGCTCCTGAAAAAGGAAAATTACGGTTCTCTTATTCCGGCAATTATAAATATCAGACTCCTGATTTAAGTGTTTATCATCTGCTGAATGCGACAGATAAGCTCGAACTCGAACGTCAGGCCGGATATTACGACGAACGCTATACGGCTTCTAATGCCAGTAATTTGCAGAATTTCTATCTGGCTAAGTATCTCGATGTACAACGGGGGGTAAATACCGACTGGATCGCTCAACCGGTGCGGACGGCTTTTAATCACCGGCATAGTTTTAACCTGGAAGGTGGTGATAATACCCTGCGTTATAAATTGTATTTCGGTA
>ENA-ORLU01001593-ORLU01001593.1-human-gut-metagenome-genome-assembly--contig:-NODE-1593-length-16189-cov-2.663481_pt1 | contig 16189 bp, 17 predicted proteins | sample MGYA00243009_ERZ508833 | MGnify/ENA primary metagenome ERZ508833 (study PRJEB26277, sample SAMN04329763) | human gut metagenome | biome: human-associated habitat | host: Homo sapiens | place: USA...
ACGGAGGATGCGGAGACCTTGGCGAACATCGTCCAGAGGGACTTCCCTATGTCCGTTCGGCATCCGGTATTTCAATACGGCATAAGTAATACCTTGCGCATTAAACCATGCGGCCATATCACGCCCCTCATGTCCGATCGAAATCTTGGAAAGTCCGCCACCCGGACACATCAAGATCGCCTTGCCATTCGGCTTCGTCGCCGGATAAACCAATAGGGAAGGATTCGATATATTGGATATGGCATTCGGGGCATCTTCCAATTCTACGCCGGCCAATCCATTACTAGTGGGCGCTCCATCCGGCCAAAGTAGGATAATCCTATTTTTCTGTTGTACTGTTTCCATTTTCTATATTCTGAATTGTGTTTATAGTATAAAACAACGTTGGCCTTTGATTAGTTTAGCATTCAAGATCTTTTCGAATCATCATCGTATATAAAAAAGTCCGGAAAAGACGAGGGAAATCACCCTCCATCCTTTTCGGACTTTTATCCTATTACATTGAAAGGTAAATTATTGCATACCTTCCGTAGTCATTTCCTTATTAATCTTTTTAACCAATCCCTGAAGAACGGCACCCGGGCCTAACTCGATGAAATGAGTGGCACCGTCGGCGATCATGTTTTGTACGCTTTGGGTCCAACGTACTGGGGCGGTTAACTGTGCGATCAAGTTAGCCTTAATTGTTTCCGGGCAAGTCTCGGCTTTCGTGCTTACGTTCTGGTAAACCGGGCAAGAAGGTTTATTGATCGTCGTAGCCTCGATAGCGGCAGCCAACTCCGTACGAGCCGGTTCCATCAATGGAGAATGGAACGCTCCACCTACTTTCAACTTCAAGGCACGCTTAGCGCCTGCGGCCAATAACTTCTCGCAAGCCTGATCGATACCGGGGATAGAACCGGAGATTACCAATTGGCCCGGGCAATTATAGTTAGCGCAAACCACTACCTCGTCCTTGATGCTTGCGCAAATTTCCTCAACCGTCGCGTCCGGCAAGGCTAATACGGCGGCCATTGTAGAGGGAGTTGCCTCGCAAGCCTTTTGCATAGCCATGGCACGTTTGGAAACTAATACCAAGCCGTCCTCGAAAGACTATGCTGCGGCAGCTACCAAGGCAGAGAATTCTCCTAATGAGTGACCTGCGGTCATATCCGGCTGGAATTGATCACCTAATGTTTTCGCGAGAATGACAGAGTGTAAGAAGATCGCTGGTTGAGTAACCTTGGTTTGTCTCAGATCCTCGTCTGTTCCGGCAAACATTAAATCCGTGATACGGAAACCAAGGATCTCGTTAGCCTTCTCAAACATCTCTTTAGCAAGAGGATTATTATCGTAGAGGTCTTTGCCCATACCTACGAACTGTGCCCCCTGACCGGGAAATACGTACGCTTTCATCTTTCTAATTTTTTTCTAATTTCAGTTTTTTAAGACGGTGCAAAGGTAATAAATTTGGAATAATGAGGCTACTATTCATTACAAATTGTATCTTTGCCCCCATAGAAACGAGAATATTAATGACTAATATTATAATATCATGAATGAATTACTATTTTTAGGAAACTTAGGTACTGGCGAGATCGTGATCATCGCCATTGTTGTGTTGTTACTTTTCGGTGGTAAGAAAATTCCTGAGCTGATGAAAGGTATCGGTAAGGGTGTGAAGAATTTCAAGGACGGTGTAAAAGGTTTGGAAGACGATATCAAATTAGACGATACGGAAAAGAAGTAAAGGAAGATGCAACAAGAAGAAATGTCATTCTGGGATCACCTAGAAGAACTTCGTAGGACTTTATTTCGTTCTGTTTTAGCGCTCTTTGTTTTTGCTATAGCCGGGTTCTCGGTAATGCCGTGGCTGTTCGATAATGTCGTGATGGCCCCGTGTAGCTCCGATTTCATCGTCTATCGGGAAATGTGTAAGATTAGTTCTCATTTTTCTTTTCTCCCGGACTTTTGTAATGATACGTTCCATGTGAACATTGTCAATATCAAACTGGCTTCCCAGTTCTTCACGCATATGACAAGTTCTTTCTGGCTGGCGTTATTATTGACTTTCCCCTATTTGATGTGGGAGATCTGGAAGTTCGTAAGTCCGGCTCTCTACGAGAATGAGAAGAAAAATGTACGTTGGGTATTCTTGTTCGGAACGATAATGTTCTTTATCGGATGCTCAGTGGGTTATTTCTTGGTGTTCCCGATGACACTACGTTTCTTGGCGACTTACGAGTTGAGTGCCGCCATTACGGAACAGGTATCCCTTGATTCTTACATGGATAACTTCTTGATGTTGATCTTCGTGATGGGAATCGTATTTGAGATGCCATTGGTGTCTTGGCTATTATCTCAGATAGGGCTGCTAAACCGCTCGTTCTTTCATAAATACAGACGGCATGCTGTTGTCGGCTTGTTAGTTGGTGCGGCGTTCATCACTCCAAGTAGTGATCCGTTTACGTTAAGTATCGTATTCTTACCGCTCTACGGTTTGTATGAGTTGAGTGCGTTCTTCGTGAAGAAAGCCCCAAAGGAAGAAGACGAGGAGAATGAGGAAGATAATAATGAGGAATAAATCCCGAAAGTTATAATAATGTAATATAAAAGAGGCGTGATCCATAACGGATTACGCCTCTTTTTGTGTAGGCCTTGCTTATCTGTTTTTCTCTAGGCTCAATATGAACCGTACCAATTCCGGATCATAATGTGAGAAAAACAGGCTTTGGGCTTTGTCTAACTTCGCGATTTCATTCATGTCCTGTTCCGAAAGTTCAAAACTGAATACGTCGAAGTTCTCTGCCATCCGTTCTTTATGCGTGGATTTGGGGATAACGACTTTGTTGCGTTGGATGAGGAAGCGCAAGGCGACTTGCGCCACGGATTTATTATATTTCTGTCCGATTCCCGTCAATATCCCGTTCGTGAAAAAGTTATTGCGCCCTTCTGCGAAAGAGGCCCATGACATGATTTGTGTACCATATTCCCGCATGATTTCCTCTGCTTTCACTTGCTGATTGAAGACGTGTGTTTCCACTTGATTCACTGCGGGTTTTATTTTTACATGTTCCGCTAGGTCGATAAAACGGTCCGGGTAAAAGTTACTTACGCCGATGGCCCGGGCTTTCCCTGCACGGTAAGCCTCTTCCATGGCACGATATGTTCCATAATAGTCGCCAAAAGGCTGGTGAATGAGCAGAAGATCAACATATTCGGTCTGTAATTTGCGCAGAGACTCATCGATGGAGGCTTTCGCCTTCTCCTCTCCGGCGTTGGTCACCCATATTTTTGTGGTGATGAACAATTCATCGCGAGGTACGCCACATTTACTTATGGCTTTGCCTACACCTTCCTCGTTATAGTACGCTTGTGCCGTGTCGATGGAGCGATAGCCTACGCTGATAGCATCCAATACGCAACGTTCACATTCCTCGGGGGCTATTTGATATACACCATAACCCAAGATCGGCATTTCTACGCCGTTGTTCAATTTTACTGTTTTGTTCATCGTAATGTTATTTTAAATTGTGGTCGCAAAGTTATGTCTGATAAGCGGATATGACGATAAATAAAAGTCGGTGCTATTTTCATTTTTTTCGGTTGTTGAGTCTCGATTTTATTTTTATATCGTGTTTTTCTGTATCTTTACTCTGTAAACAAGAGAACTGATTATGAATACGGATATCCTATTTGCTGACAACCTCGATGATATGATTTCCGGGAGTTTTGACCGGTATTGTACACATGCGCTTTGTCGTGAGGGTGAAGCTTCATTCCTGATGACGGGCGAATGGTTTCGGATGAGGAAAGGGGATTGCGTTATATTTACTCATAATGAACTTATATCTAAGATAGAGATAAGCGACGATTTTCAGGTAACGGTACTTTATATCTCGAACAGTTTTTCATTCAAGAATATCCCTCAAAATGATTATGACGTGATAGGAAAGTTGACACTACTCCGTAACCCGATCATGTCGCTTACAGAGCGAGAACAGCGGATATTTATGGAAGATATTGAACTTATCCGCAGGCGGTTGACGGACTATACGCATCGTTTTCATGACGAACTAATCGGTTGTTTGGCTAAAACCTTCGTGCTCGACCTTTACGATTTCCATGCACGAATTTATGAATCTCCCTCTGTATCGGAACAAAATGCCGTGTTGATGGAGCGATTTATAAATCTGCTAAAAGCGGGGGATTATCGAAACCACAGGGAAGTATCCTATTACGCTTCACGGCTCTGCATTACGCCTAAATACCTTACGGAAGTTTGTAAGAAAGCAAGCGGATTTACAGCAAATTACTGGATAGACCGTTTCACCATCTCCCGGATTACCCACTTGCTTTCAGACAAGAACCTGACATTGAAAGAAATCTCAGACAATATGAATTTCTCTTCTTTGTCTTTTTTCAGCCGTTACGTGCAACGATTGCTGAAAGTCTCACCATCAGAATACCGGAACGGCAATCTGATTGCTTAAGCTTTTAACAGTGGTAATTGACTCAACATATTCCTAAGCTTAATCGCTATCCGTGGCATAGGTTCGGCGACGGTAAGTCCTACTAGATCGTATTCGGACGCAATGTCATTGATGGCACGTACTACCTCGTTTATTTTCATCCCGTTCGGTTCTATGCCGACCCCGGCTATCATATCCGCCGGATCGATGACATCTATATCGAGATGGATGACAACCTTGGAAGCACCTGTCCCTTTCAACCATTCGAGGATAAGCGAGCTATCAGCCGCCACTTCTTCCGGAGATAAACCTTTTATACCTAATTCTTTCTGCCGTTCCTTCATACCCTCGTCCTATGAGCGCAGACCTACGATCAACGCATTTGAGGGCTTGAATGTGTCCGGGTAATAGATGGATGATCTCCTCATCACCCATTCCTAGACAAGCTGTAAGAGCCATAGCGTGGTATTGATGTTTTATCTTCCATGTTATCGTAGTTTTTGTACAAAGTTAAAGGATTCCACCGAATTCTCGTCTTGATGAAAAAAGATTTTCTCCTTGATGAAAAAAGATTCTCATCATAATGAAAAAAGATTTTCACCCCGATGAAAATAGAAAGTTTTCCCCGTAAACTGTTTCTCTTTCGAAATAATTTATGTATGTTTGCTCAAACTCAAAACGAATTGCATAACATGAAGCACATGTCTATATTGGCGGTCTCTTTGCTGGCACTCGTGGCCTGCACGCCTGAAAAGAAACAGGAGGCGGATTACTCGCAGTATGTGAACCCCATGATCGGTACGGATTTTACCGGCAATACCTACCCGGGAGCCCAAGTTCCTTTTGGTATGGTACAATTGAGCCCGGATAACGGTTTGCCGGGTTGGGATCGCATCTCGGGGTATTTCTATCCGGATACGACGATCGCCGGCTTTAGCCATACGCACCTTTCCGGTACGGGGGCAGGCGATTTATACGATATCTCTTTTATGCCCGTGACCCGTCCTTATAAAGAGGCCCCTGCGCCGTTAGGCATTTACTCCACGTTCTCGCATAATGACGAGGCGGCTTCCGCAGGATATTACCGGGTATTGCTGAAGGATTATAACATTAACGTGGAGCTTACGGCTACCGAGCGTTGCGGTATCCAGCGGTATACCTTCCCGGAGGCCGAGGCTTCGGTTTTCTTGAAGTTGTTGAAGGCGATGTATTGGGTCTTTACCTTGGATTCCATGATGGAGGTGGTAGTCTCTACGACGATCCGTGGATTCCGCCTATCGCAAGGCTGGTCTCCCTTGCAGCATGTTTATTTCGAGACCCGTTTCTCTAAGCCTTTCGTGGCTTGTCATATGGATACGACTTCTATCGTGACCAAGGAAAAAGGTTGGATCGGTACGGCCTATGTGGCCCGTTTCGATTTCAATACGAAGAATGATGAGGAAATCCTTGTCACGACCGGAATCTCTGGCGTCAGCATGGAGGGAGCGGGAAAGAATTTGCGTGCGGAAGCCCCGAAGGATGATTTCGATTACTATCAAGCGCAGGCTAGCGCGAATTGGAACCGACAGCTTTCCAAGATTGAGGTGAAAAGCCGGAATACGGACGATATGGTGAAATTCTATACGGCCTTGTATCATTCCATGATCGCCCCGACGATCTATAGCGACGTGGATGGTTCTTATTACGGCCCGGATCAGCAAATCCATAAAGCGGACGGATGGACGAATTACTCTACTTTCTCTTTATGGGATACCTACCGTGCCTCCCATCCGTTGTTTACGTATACGGAGCCGGAACGGGCGAATGATATGATCAAGGGTTTCTTGAAGTTCTATGAGCAGAACGGGGCTTTGCCTTTATGGAACCTTTATGGCTGGGAAACGAATATGATGATCGGTTATCATGCGGTGCCCGTTATCGTAGACGCTTATCTGAAAGGTATCGGTGATTTCAATGCCGAGAAAGCGCTGGAGGCTTGTATAGCGACAGCCAACCGGGATGACTATCGGGGTATCGGCGATTATAAGAAGTTGGGCTACGTACCGGCTTATAGCGATCCGAAAAAATGGGAGAACTGGTCTTTATCGAAGACCTTGGAGTATGCCTACGATGATTATTGCATCGCTAAGATGGCCGAGAAGATGGGTAAGAAAGAGATTGCCGACGAATTCTTTAAACGTTCACAGAATTATCATAATGTGTACAATCCGGCAACTTCCTTTATGCAGCCTCGTGATGAGAAAGGAAACTTTGCCGCTAATTTCAGCCCCGATGATTATACGGAAGATATTTGCGAGAGCAATGGTTGGCAATATTTCTGGTCCGTGCCGCAAGATCTGGACGGTTTGATCGGATTGGTAGGAAGTAAGGAACGTTTCGCCGAGAAATTGGATAGTATGTTTACCTATGTCCCCAAATCGGATGAGGAATTGCCTATCTTTAGTACAGGCATGATCGGTCAATATGCACATGGAAATGAGCCGAGCCATCATGTGATCTACTTATATAATAAGGTCGGCCAGCCTTGGAAGACTCAGAAATACGTGGCTCAGGTATTACATGATTTGTATCTGAATGCCCCGGACGGTATTTGCGGTAATGAGGACTGTGGGCAGATGTCCGCTTGGTTTGTGTTTAGCGCCATGGGATTCTACCCGGTTGATCCGATCAGTGGCCAATATGAGATCGGCTCCCCGTTGTTCCCGGAAGTGAAGATGCATGTAGGTAATGGCAAGACCTTTACGGTTTTGGCTCCCGAGGTCTCTGCGGAGAATATTTATATCCAATCCGTGAAGCTGAACGGACAACCTTATGATAAGAGTTATATCACCCACGAGCAAATCATGAGCGGGGCGACATTGGAGTTCGTTATGGGCAGCCAGCCGGGACCGGTATGGTATACGAACGAATGAAATAGCTCTCTATGATATAATGAAGAGAAGTGCCGTGGTCATATCGCCATGGCACTTTTTTTAATCCGGCTCATGCGAATCTTTCCCATAAGCCTTGACAATATCCTTTACGATGTACCAGAGTACGAACACGACCATTATGCTTCCGATCAATATCTTTCCCACTCTTATGATAGAATCGATGTATTCTTCCATAATGTTATTATTTAAGAGATTACCGTTCGAAGTAAATGTACGGATAAAAATCGGGAAATAAGTCTATGTCTCTAAGATAATTCAGATATTTGTTCTATTTTTGAACATTGTATAAATGATTAAATATAATAGCATGTTAAAACAAATGATAGCCTTGACGGCTTTGATGGTGTCATCCATTGCTTTTGCGCAAGACCGGGAGTATGTAATCGTGGTACATGGTGGTGCGGGGGCGATGGCCGGATTGGAGGAAGATCCGGTTAAGTCGGCTCAATATTACGCCGCATTGGACTCCGCTTTAATGATTGGAGATAAAGTTTTGTCGGCGGGAGGCGAGGGACCGGAGGCGGTTATGGCCGTCATTAATTACTTCGAGGGAAATCCGTTGTTTAACGCCGGAATTGGTGCTACCTGTACGGCGGAGGGAACTTTTGAGTTGGACGCTTCCATCATGGAAGGCAAGGATTTAAGCGCAGGCGCTGTAGCTGGCTTAAAACACGTGAAGCATCCGATCAATGCCGCCTATGCCGTAAAGACAAAATCTCCGCATGTCATGCTGAGCGGAGCCGGTGCTGAGGAGTTCGCCAAGGAACAAGGCTTGGAAATGGTAGAAGACAATATGTATTTCGCTACGCCCAAGACGATGGAGTGGATCGAGAAGTTAAAGCAAGAAAGTAAGAAGAACGGTACGGTAGGCTGTGTCGTTCTGGATAAGCAAGGAAACTTAACGGCCGGGACCAGTACCGGCGGTATGTTCAAGAAACGTTGGGGGCGTATCGGTGATTCGCCCGTGATCGGGGCGGGAACGTATGCGGATAATAACAGTTGCGCCGTCTCCTGTACGGGGCATGGCGAGTATTTTATCCGTCATGCGGTAGCGTTCGATGTGTGTGCCCGCTATAAATACCTTAAGGAAAGCGTAGAGAAAGCGGCAGATTATATCATCCATACGGAATTGAATACGAACGCCGGCAACGGCGGCTTGATCGCCGTGGATAAACTAGGAAATATCGCCATGCCTTATAACAGTGGCGGTATGTTCCGCGGATTCTTGTATAAGGAGAAAGGTAGCCCGGAAATTAAGAAGGGCTGCGGTATCGGAAAGAAGATCGTTGTAGTAGGGGAAAAGTAGTTTTTTGTATCTTTACGCCAAATTCAAGATAGAATGGCGAAAACAAAAACCGTATATGTCTGCTCTAACTGTGGCGCTGATTCCCCGAAATGGCTGGGTAAATGCCCGAATTGTGGGGAGTGGAACACCTATGTGGAGGAGATCGTAACGAAGGAGCCTGCCGTGAAGCGGCCAGTTCCCGGTATTATGGAGGGCAATAAGATCCGTCCGGTGTTATTGCGTGATATAACGACGGAAGAGGAGGCCCGTATCGATTTAAAAGATGATGAATTAAACAGGGTCCTCGGCGGAGGCTTGGTGAAAGGCTCTTTGGTCTTGATCGGGGGAGAGCCGGGAATTGGAAAATCCACCTTGGTCTTGCAAACCGTGTTGGGCTTGACAGGCTTGAAAACCCTATATGTCTCGGGCGAGGAGAGCAGTCGCCAGTTGAAACTCCGGGCGGACCGATTATCGCATGATAATCCGAACTGTTTCATCTTATGCGAGACACATCTGGAACAGATTTTTACGCAAGCGGCCAATATCCAGCCGGACTTGATGATCATAGATTCCATACAAACCATCTTTACGGAAGTCGTGGAATCTTCCCCCGGCAGTGTTTCCCAAGTACGCGAGTGTAGCGCCGCTATCTTGAAATACGCCAAGGAAAGCGGTGTCCCGGTCTTATTGATCGGCCATATCAATAAGGAAGGCAGTATCGCCGGTCCGAAGGTATTGGAGCATATCGTGGATACGGTGTTGCAGTTTGAAGGCGATCAGCATTATATGTATCGTATCTTGCGGAGCATCAAGAACCGTTTCGGCAGTACGGCGGAACTAGGGATTTACGAGATGCGCCAGAACGGGCTTCGTGAGGTCAGCAATCCATCCGAGTTATTATTAACCCAGAATCATGAGGGACTGAGCGGTGTCGCCATCGCCGCCGCTATCGAGGGGGTACGTCCTTTCTTGATCGAGACGCAAGCCTTGGTCAGCTCGGCGGTTTACGGTACGCCGCAACGTAGCGCCACCGGATTCGATTTACGCCGTATGAATATGTTATTGGCGGTATTGGAGAAAAGGGCGGGTTTTAAGTTGATCCAGAAAGATGTTTTCCTGAATATCGCCGGAGGTTTGAAAGTGAATGATCCGGCTATCGATTTGGCGGTAATCAGCTCCATCCTTTCCTCTAGCTTGGATATCAGCATCGAGCCGGGTGTTTGTATGGCTGGCGAGGTGGGCTTGTCCGGAGAGATCCGTCCGGTCAACCGTATTGAGCAACGTATCTTGGAGGCGGAGAAGCTGGGTTTCTCCCGGATTATCATTCCGCATAATAATCTAAAAGGTTTCGATACGGCGAAAAGTAAGATCCAAATCGTACAGGTAAAGAAAGTGGAGGAAGCCTTTCGGCAACTATTCGGTTAATATATAATAAACAATGATAAAAGAATTACAACTCCGGATATTGCCGGAAGAGGCTGTTAATGAGCAATCGCTAAGGCAAGTAGTAGCCCGTGAGACGGGTGAGGCTCCGAAAAATATCCGAGCCGTACGTGTATTGAAACGTTCGATAGACGCACGCCAGCGAACGATATTTGTCAACGTGAAACTGCGTGTTTTCATGAACGAGATGCCCAGCGAGCCGGAATATCAATCGATAGAGTATAAAGATGTCTCGGCAGGGAAACCTGTGATCGTCGTAGGAGCCGGTCCGGGAGGTCTGTTCGCTGCCTTGCGCTTGATAGAGTTAGGTTTGCGCCCCATCATCGTCGAGCGAGGTAAGGACGTGCGGGAACGCAAGAAAGATATCGCCTTGATCAGTCGTGAGCATAAGGTGAACGGAGAATCAAATTATAGTTTCGGTGAGGGCGGTGCCGGCGCTTATTCTGATGGAAAGCTGTATACCCGTAGCAAGAAAAGAGGCTCGGTAGATAAGATACTGAATATCTTTTGCCAGTATGGGGCCAGTCCCTCTATCTTGGCGGATGCCCATCCGCATATCGGAACGGATAAGCTCCCCCGTGTGATCGAGAATATCCGGGAGCAAATCAAGCGATGCGGAGGTGAGGTACATTTCGAGACCCGTATGGATGCTTTTATCATGAAAGAGAACGAGGTGATCGGCATCGAGACGAATACGGGAAAGAGCTTTTACGGGCCTGTTATCTTAGCTACCGGCCATTCCGCCCGTGATGTCTATAACTATTTATACGAACGCCAGATCCAGATCGAGGCGAAAGGGATCGCGGTCGGTGTTCGTCTGGAACATCCTCAGGAATTGATCGACCAAATCCAGTATCATCGGAAAGAAGGTCGTGGGAAATATCTTCCTGCGGCAGAGTATAGTTTTGTGACGCAAGCGAATAACCGGGGCGTCTATTCCTTCTGTATGTGTCCGGGAGGTTTCGTGGTTCCTGCGGCGAGCGGACCTAAGCAGGTCGTGGTAAATGGAATGTCGCCTTCCAACCGGGGTTCCCGCTGGTCTAACTCAGGGATGGTGGTAGAGATCCGTCCGGAAGATTATTCCGAACTGGTAGGGCAGGAGGAGCTTTATCTTCGGAATGGCGAGAAGGTAGATGCGGATTCCCCATTAGCGTTGATGGCCTTTCAAGAACGTCTGGAAGAGGTCTGCTGGCTAAACGGAGGCATGAAGCAAACGGCACCCGCCCAGCGCATGGATGATTTCATGCGGAAGAAGAACTCTTTCGATTTACCGGTTTCGTCGTATACGCCGGGTCTGCTGGCCTCTCCGTTGCATTTTTGGATGCCGGAATTTGTGACCAGTCGCCTGCGGGAAGGTTTCCGTTATTTCGGTAAGGTCTCTAGAGGCTTCTTGACCAACGAGGCAACCATGATCGGCGTAGAGACCCGTACATCCGCTCCGGTTCGTATCCTCCGTGATCGGGATACCTATCAACACGTCACGGTAAAAGGTCTTTTCCCTTGCGGTGAGGGAGCGGGGTATGCGGGAGGAATCGTATCCGCCGCCATCGACGGGGAACGTTGTGCGGAAGGAGTGTATAATTTAGAATCCAATAAATAAGAAAAATGAAAAGTGGTATGAAAATAGGAATATCCCTTTGTCTGGGAGTTCTTATGTGTTTGAATGCGGGTTGTACGGGAAAGAAGTCTGCCGCAGAAGAGCCCGAGTTAACGTACAGTAATCCTTTGTCGGTCCAGTTTGGCGATCCATACGTATTGTTGGCCTCGGACGGACGTTATTATATGTATGGTACCGGTGCCGGGGCTGTAGACGGTTTTTGCGCCTATTCTTCCGATGATTTGATCCATTGGAAGTCGGAAGGGCAGGTTTATCGGGGCAATACGCCCGATTCTTGGGCAATCGCTAATTTCTGGGCGCCGGAAGTGTACGAGCGTGACGGGAAGTTCTATATGTTCTTCAGCGCGGATTGGCGGAAGAATCCGACCAACGAGGAGGAAAATTTCCGTAACGGCGTAGCTGTGTCGGATAAGCCGACCGGACCATTTAAGGAATTGGCCGATGCTCCTTTGTTCGATCCGGGATATCCTGTAATCGACGGAAACTTGATCGAGGATGAGGATGGCCGTACCTATCTCTATTATTCCCGTTGTTGCTATAAGCATCCGGTAGAAAGCGAGATCGCCGATGAGGCAAAGAAGAAAGGCATGTTCGACTCCGTTGAGGAAAGCTGGATTTACGGGGTGGAGGTCGCTCAGGATCTTACGCACGTAATTGGGGAACCCGTACTTCTGCTGCGTCCACCCGTAAAATTGGATGATGCGCAAAGTGAATGGGAAAGTCGCTCGGTTACCAAAGGGGAGGTCGGACGTCGTTGGACGGAAGGCTCTTTCATGCTACGTCACAACGGCTTGTATTATATGATGTATTCCGCTAATTATTTTGGCGGGGCAAATTATGCGGTGGGATATGCCGTGTCCGAACATCCGTTAGGACCGTTTGAGAAGGCATCTAATAATCCGGTGCTGGAGAAGAACGTGGAAAAAGGCGGTATCGTCACGGGTACCGGACATAATAGCGTTACTTGGTCGAAGGACGGAAAACAAATGTATTGCGTTTATCACGGGCGTACCCAGAAGACAGGGGATGAGCGGGTCGTATTCATCGATAAAATGCGAATCGATGAGAAGGGCCTTCTAGTCGTGGAAGGCCCTACCATCGATCCGCAATCAATTCAATAGTTATTTATCTCTTCCAGCAACGCCACTCGTTCCAATGAGAACGTAGTGTCGTTGCGTTGGATATATTCCAATAGCTCTTTCGCTCTTGCCCGGAGTTTTTTACCTTGCGCCTCCGGCAAAAGGAAACTTTCTTCCAGCAAGGTCTTGGCCGCCAGCTCCATGCGTTGGAGGCCGCACGAATCATCACCGTCCAGATAAGTGCGGATGCCGTCGATAGGCGTGTTCAGCAAGAAATCGTTATCCAGTTTTAAGGATGTGTAGACGGATTGGATTAACTCGGGGTTCTTGCGTGCCCCATCGTTGGAATTACGATTGAAGATGATCTGGGCGATCACTTTGCCCAGTTCCTCGATCTGTACCATGATGAAATCTCTCTTTAACATAGGAGTGGTGAATTATTCGATCGTTATACTTTGGATGCGGATGTCTTTCTTCGGACGGTCATTCTGGTCTTTCGGCTGGGTAGCGATCTGATCCAGAACGTCGAACCCCTCCGTCAGCTCCCCGAAGATCGTATAGGTGCCGTCTAGATGATGGCAACCGCCTACGGTGGTATAAGCCTTCCGTTGCTCATCCGTAAATAGCAAATGCCCGGGAGTTGCTTGAATAACGGAGTCTATCTGGGCGTTGATCATTCTCAATCGCTTCTGGTATTCCCGTTTGTTACTCATCTTTATCATATTCAACTCGGCACGGACCGGCGCGTAAAACTCCTTCAGGGCCTTTTGCCGGGCCGGATAGTTGGCGGTACGCTCTAACGTATCCAGTTCGGTTTCCCTATAGATCTTCCCCTGCACGATAAAGAATTGCGACATGTCCGATTTCTTTTGCGGGTTGACATCGTCCGGTTGGCGGGGAGCGGCCAAGGCTCCTTTCTTATGGAAATATTTCTCGTTGATCTCGGGCAGGATCTCGGCGGAAGGATCGCCAAAGCCGCATTTGGCACCGGCGGGAGCGTTCTTGGAATCCGGGGCTCCTCCTTGGATCATAAACTCCGGCAGGACACGGGTGAATAAGGTCCCGTTGAAATCCCCCCGTTTCGCCCGTTCGATAAAAGTACGTGTGTGATTAGGCACATCATCGTACAGGATGGCCTTCATAGTACCTACATTGGTTTTAATAACTACCGTTTTTCCAGCTTCTTGCGCCGAGGTGGCTACCACGCAAAGGAACAATGCTGATAAAATGTAATATATCTTTTTCATGAGATTTTAATTTAAAAGGTAAATATAGGTGTTATGTTGTAAAACACAAAGTAAATGCCTAACTTCGCGTCTTTATTAATAGGTAATAAGATTTTTAAAGATTTTAGCATGGATTGGATAAACGATTTATTATGGGGAGAAGGTATCGGGCATTCTATCCTTTTACTATCTTTCGTGATTGCCGCCGGCATTCAGTTGGGAAAGATAAAGGGGTTTGGGATTTCGCTTGGGATTACCTTGGTGTTGTTTGTAGGTATTATTTTAGGGCATTTTGGGTTTACGGTTAACCACAATGTGATTCATTTCTTTAAGGAATTTGGATTGATCTTATTTGTTTATTCGGTAGGTATGCAAGTCGGGCCGGGTTTCTTCTCGTCTTTTAGGCAGGGGGGAATCACGTTGAATATGCTAGCCTGTGGAATTGTCTTCCTTGGCGTGGCTACGGCTTTGGTATTGCATTTCGTGACAGGTATTCCGATGCCTACGATGGTGGGTATTTTATCGGGGGCGGTGACGAATACCCCCGGATTAGGTGCGGCTCAGCAGGCTTATTCCGATATGTACGGGGTTTCTGATAATACGATCGCCTTGGGTTACGCCGTGGCTTATCCGCTGGGCGTGATCGGTATTATTCTTTCGATCATTTTCGTACGTTACGTATTCCGTGTGAATTTCGATAAGGAGAATGACGATTTGAATAAGGAGGATGCCTCGCATACGAATGAGGCGAAACCGATCTCGCTGGTCGTAAAGAACCCTGCGGTTTTCGGTAAGACGGTAGGGGAGTTATCCGGTTTGATGGATCATCTGGATTTCGTGATTTCCCGTGTATGGCGTAATGATAACATGCAGATCGTGATCGCTTCAGCCGGTACGATCTTGAATGAGGATGATAAGATTTTCGTGATCACGACTGATCAAGATGCCGAGTCCGTAAAGACATTCATCGGCGAGGAGATCGATATGGAGCGCAAGCAATGGATTCGTATGGAGAGCCAGTTTATCAACCGCCGTATCTTGATCACGAAACCGGAGTTGAACGGCAAGAAGCTGGGACAGTTGAAACTGCGTAAATTATATGGTATCAATATCACCCGTATCAACCGTGCGGGCGTGGACTTGGTCGCTACGCCGGGCCTGACGTTGCAAGTGGGTGATCGTGTGAATGTGGTGGGTACCGAAACCGCTGTCTCCTATGTGGATAAGGTATTGGGTAACTCCATGAAACGCTTGAACGAGCCGAATTTGATCACGATCTTTATCGGCATTGCCCTCGGTATTGTTTTGGGTAGTATTCCTATTACGTTCCCGGGCATTCCGCAACCGGTTAAGTTAGGTTTGGCGGGAGGTCCGCTGATCGTGGCTATCTTGATTAGCCGTTTTGGTTACCGTTATAAGCTGGTTACCTATACGACCCAGAGCGCTAACTTGATGTTGCGTGAGATCGGTATCACCCTCTTCCTCGCTTGCGTGGGTATCAGCGCCGGCGATGGTTTTGTGGATACGATCGTGAACAACGGCGGATTCGCTTGGATCGGTTACGGTTTCATTATCACGACGGTTCCTTTACTGATCATCGGTTGTGTAGGCCGCTATTTCTATAAGATCAATTATTTCACCTTAATGGGCTTGATCGCCGGTAGTACGACGGATCCGCCCGCTTTGGCTTACTCGAACGCTACGGCTGGAAACGACGCTCCTTCCGTAGGTTACGCAACGGTATACCCATTGACCATGTTTTTGCGGGTGCTTACGGCGCAATTATTGATCTTGTTCTTCGCTTGATGCGGTAGTTATAATGGTGCCGTCTTACACGTATACCGGCATTGCCTCACACGTATATCGACGTAGGCCTATGCGAACGTAGGCGTGAGGCGATGTCGGTATACGTGCTGGATGGAGTTGACGCCGGGGAAAATAAAAAGCATAGATGTATTAAATTTACCAGTTTAAAAGGCAATGTTATTCGTAGCATTGCCTTTTTTGTTAGCTTTGTGGGAGTATAATCTAATTAATATCGTGGAAAGAATGAGTGTAGTCAAGAAAAACGCTTATATCGGAGTGGATTTAGGGGGGACGAATATGCGTGCCGGCCGTATCGCAGGGGATCGATTAGTGGCTCAGGGGAGCGCT
>ENA-ORLU01001607-ORLU01001607.1-human-gut-metagenome-genome-assembly--contig:-NODE-1607-length-15975-cov-3.090074_pt1 | contig 15975 bp, 13 predicted proteins | sample MGYA00243009_ERZ508833 | MGnify/ENA primary metagenome ERZ508833 (study PRJEB26277, sample SAMN04329763) | human gut metagenome | biome: human-associated habitat | host: Homo sapiens | place: USA...
ACCAGAGCGGCACCCTCATGCACTGGGTGCTCCAGATGGCCCTCGACCCCCACCCCGGCCCCGACAACCCCTGCGCGGGCCTGCAGCCCTTCCTCGACCTCGACGACGAGGCCATGGCAGCGCTGGCCGGGCTGCTGGTGGATGAGTACGCAAAGCGCTACCTCCCCGAGGACACGGCCCGCTTTGCCTACCTGCTCTCCCGCCTGAAAAAGAGCATGGCAGGCCTGCTGTGCTACCTGCGGGACGAGCAGCGCCAGTCCAGCTTCCGCCCCGTGGCCTGTGAGCTGAAGATCGGCCCCGGCGAGGACGCTGTCCGAGGCCAGACCTACCGCCTCTCCGACGGGCGGACGGTGCAGCTCATCGGCACGGTGGATCGGGCGGACGAATGGGTGGAAGAAGAGACCTGTGAGTTGATCGAAATGGTGAAGCTGACTTAACTCACCCTTTCATCAACTCCTCTAATGTCACCACAAACGGCCGGGCTGACATTCTCCCTCCTTCATATCCGGACAAATGCGCCACATCCCACGTCCTGTCCCTCAATTCCGGTTCTTCTACCTCACTGATGGAATATACCAGATAAAAATGCTCTTTCACGGTTTCCTTTTCTGATGCCGGATAATGTTTTTTCAGCAAATCATGCTGACTATACAGCCGAGGACCACCGGGAACAATACGATACAACCGCGCCATATGCAATCCCCCGGTTGTATGCAATAATAAATATCTTGCAGCAATTAAAGCAGTATCCAACTGAAGAGAACCTGTCCGTGTCCCTGTCCGGACGTTGTATAACCGATGCTTTAAAATCCAGTTCAAATGCTCTTCACTCTTGTAAAACCCAACCAACACCCTCGTCTCATCCGGGAATAATCCCCGGTTGGCACCAATATACTCCGGATACGGTTCCTTTACTATCGCTGGTTGATTTTCTTTATAGATTTCATAAGTACGCCAGGCCATTTTTTCACGCTGGGAGGTCCGGTTAAGGAAATGTTCCACCACCTCTTTCAGGAAATCTTTCAAGTCTTCTACTCCCTGACTATATTTGGAAGGATTAATGGCAAATGCCCCGACACCCGGCAAGATTTCATGAAAGCCTCTTTTTTCAAAAGAACCACTCCCAGGATATAAAATATAGGCTCCTGCACTGCGCCGGATAGCATCATGGTAGGCATGCATTTTCCAGATATCTTCCTTTCGGCAATACTGAGGATCGTCACCCGTTTTCTGCTTCACATCAAACAATTGAGTTGCTTTACCCAAACGATATTTTGCATCAAAATGCAAATGAACAATCAGTTCTTCCCGTTCGGCCTGCTCCTGCGTAATCCCCACAGGCCAGATCGTTAACGTATAATCAGGCCGCATCTCCAACGTCCAGCTTCCTCCTTCCGGATAGGTCGTACCCCCTTTAAAACGCCGGTTATAGCTAAATTCAATATTCAACCGCCGTGATTCACATTCATACACTCCGGATAGAGCAACATGCTGTCCCTCTTTCAATTGCAAAGCTAACCCATCCTCCGAAGGAACAATCAGTTTTTCTACGTTTTGCAACTTCAAGTAAAAAACCTCCTCCACCAAATGCAGCAACCTGAAAAACAACCAATATTCGTACAATTTAGCGACATCTTTTTTACCGGCCTTGTACACATCATCTCCTCCTTGCCATACCAACTTAGCTGCCAGGTCAAACATCAGCCATACCCGCAAAACTTCCCGATACCCTTCTTTACGCTGTAGCACTGGACTATTCAGCGGTAACAAATCGGGCATCCCGACCTGTTTCAACAGACTATGATTCAAATACTGCGACAAGAAAGCAATCACTCTTTTCCCCTCTTTTTTCAATCGATCACCCGCCGCTTTATGTGAAACGAAAGTATTACAAAAAGTATAGAAAGTAGAAAGGGCATATTTCACAAAACGATTTTCAGGAGTATCCACCGTTTCCCTCAAACTTCTGGTTTCAATCTTTTCAGGTAATGTACTGAACCTTCCGTAAAGCGGATGTCGTTCGGGAATTCCTATACGCTGGGCAGAACACCTTATTTGCTTCAGAGCCTGACGATCCAATCTTCTTACTCCGCATACGCTTCTTAATTCTTTGTTTTCATCCCAGCAAGTCACGGGAGAAGAGAAAATCTGATGAATAGCGTTGGCAAATTCCGCGGAATCAATGAGCGATTTGATAAAGGCAAACCGTTGATATAAGATTTGCGCATCACCCGATGGGCTCGGTTCAAAATACTGACAGACCGGAGAATTACAATACATCAACAGTTCTGTGGAATGTTCCGTGATCTCCTCCAGCATCTGGCGATAATCTTCCCGGTAAGTCTCTTTAACAGAGCGAACTTCCAACTGAACTTCTCCGCACCATTTCTCTCCCCGGCAAACTGCCACAGATAACATCCCCACCTGGTTCCCAGTCTGTAAAATCCCTGTGGATTCGTTCAACCGGGAGGAATAAACGACCTCTCCTTCCAGGTGATAACCGGCATCTATCCCATACTCATAGCTCTTGCCTTCCACCAATTGACAACACGATTCCCCATAGGCCTGCGCTTCCTCCTGCGATATTTCAAATAAGGTCCCCTCTTGTCCAAACAGTACCAGGGAAACTGTCTGACCATCATTCAACGTTACGGATATATCCAGCCTGTTCATCCCCTAAGCCTCTGCATAACTGACAAATCCATTATTCACTACCCCTTTGTACATTCTGGCCAATTTATCCAAAGATAAAGGATATTTTACCCCAGCTATCGGCTTATCCTTTACAAAGTAATCTTCCACATTCTGCCCCTCATTCAGGCACAATTCACCCAGAGTACGCAAAATACCTTCCAATTTCCGCTGGGAACCATGTAATTTAGGCAACAATTTCTGCATAATTGCCGCATCAATCACTTCATCTTCCGTCCACGCCGGAACAAGCCGATCAGCAATAGCCACAAAAGTACAGATTTCATTAGCACTCCGGAATCCAAACTCCGCCCCTGCATTTTTCAACCGACTGAAAAAATGAAGCAACGTTTCATTCAGTTTTTCACTCTCTTTGGGTTGCAATCCCTTATGAACAGCCATCTCCACAAAAGACTCCCCCATTACAGCTCCTTCACCCTGAATCTTTTTTAAATCAACCGGGACTTTGTATTTTAAGAATTGCTCCATTTCTCTGGCTGTTACCCGAAACTCAATCACATTGGCCCGGTCCAGTACTTTCGGACTAAACATATAAGTCGTTTCGTCAATGTTCACCGTACCGATAATAAACAAATTCGACGGCAAGCTGATTTTAGCAGGAACCCTGCATTTTTTCCAAATTTCGGTATCCGGATGTAAAGGAATAGCCTCTTGCGATTCCATCACACTGAGGAAATCAGCAAAATAGCGTTCCACATGGCTTAAATTCATTTCGTCCAGAATCAGGAAATAAGGTTTATTCCGGTTCTCCTCCTTACCGGCCTGAATCAAAAGCTCCAAAGCCCCGTTTTCAGGCATTACATATTCTCCTTCGCTCAAAGCATTCGGATATCCCAGCAAAGGTTCCCGGTTGGTCCAATCCGCCCCCACCGGCACCATACACACTTGCTCCTTCTTCTCACAAATCCATTGAGCAAACACCTGAGCTAATTTCGTTTTCCCTGAACCCGCCAATCCCGTCAAGATCACAAACGGCTTAGCCAACAGAGCCGTCACAAAACGGTTGAGTAACTTATCTTCAAAGAGCAAACCCGTTTGCAGCAAAGCTGTTTTTAACAGTTCTATCTTAAACTCCTTATTCTCATTTTTTTTCATTGGCCCACCCTCCATCAGCTGTTTGTATTCTCCAATAATTTGCAATAAATCGTCTTCCATACTCTCATAATCTAACTTTTGAGAAGTATCATATACTTTAAAAACATAAGATTCTCCATATCTCTCAGGAACAATATCAAATTTTTCAAAATAAGTGTTTATAGTCACCGCCTCTTTGGGTACAGCCCATTGTTGGTGAGCCAGATAAGTTTCACTCACTCCATAAGCCAATACCAACTTTTGATATTTTTTGTAATATAAATAAACCGGATAAATTCCTTGACTAGTAGTCTGTCCTTCATATAAAAAAGAAATCCAAGGTATTCGTGCAAAACCTCCCTGTCCAAAACTTACCTTAACCTTCAAACCCTGGAAACTTTTCCTATATCCTTTTGTACTCAATTCCCCTGCTTGTGACTGTGCCAAAAATTTCTTCAAATCGCTCGAAAAACTTTTCTCCTGATCCACAACTACTTTCTTTTTCTTATCTACAATTTGAAAACCTCTATTTTCCAACAGCTTAAAACATTTGGATTCCTTCCCTCCAGAAAAATTATTCCGATCCAATTCCTCCCCATTAGCAAAAACATTAGCATAAGAAACCACCAATTTCGGAGGAAATCGTTCACCTTCGTATAAAACGTCGTAAGTCGACGACTGTGCATGATTAGGTACTCCTTCTTTCCGAATTTTTTGAATAGCTTGTAAAATATGCTCACGAGTGATCGTACTAAATTCTTTCATAATAATCGACTCTGTTTTGATTCCATTTTTCAAAGATAGATAATATAATTTTCAAAATTATTACTTTGATTCATATTTTACCAATATGATATATAAAAAAACTCTCCCCTCAGCCAGATTCCCAAAAATGGTCGTATATCTGATATACACCTCTGTTCCTGCGTGATAAAATCCTTTTCGAGCAGGCCACGCAGGGCAGACTGTACGGAACTTGGATAGGACAGACGGTAATTCCGGACAAACTCGCAGGAAGTGACAGCACGGACCTTGCCTTCCTTAGCCAGAGCAATCAGCAATTCCTTCTATTTTCCAGGCATCCGGTACAACATTTCCAGATAGGTATATTAAAAAAATCCATTACACTGTCGAGGGCCGGAAAAATCATATCCCGCGTATAATTCCCTCCCGGAGGAGTCGAACTGTACAAAACATTCAGCATCTTTTACAGATACCAGGTGATTCCTTCAAATTGCCGATAGATCGCTTCCACCACTTCCGGTACAATCATTTTTCCTCCCTGTTCGAAATGCCGGATGGCAAAAGCCGTGTATTCAGGCAAAGCAATGCTTTCCAGATACATCATCGAAACACGCTGATAAAAAGGACGGGAGGCACTCAGGAACATATTTCCCATGACATGCCGCCGACTGCCCGCAAAAATAAAACAGGCTCTTTTACCCTTGGCTTTAAACCTTCGAGAATCACCTTACTCAGTAGAAAAACGAAATCCCGCAACGCAGCTATCGCATAAATATCCACAAAAAAAAGTATAGTATGGACGGACTATAGACTCATTTCTGAATCAATGTTCTATCAGTCCGCTTTTACCGCATTCTGCGGGTGGAAATCAAAGCCAGATTATTACCATTACTGATCTCCCGGATCAACTTTTCCATCTACCGGTCACAAAAATATTCGGGAGAAACATGCCCGCTGGTTACGAAAAGATTTATCAGAATGGTCACACTTCACAAAATTAATTGATACAAATACAATTATTATAAAGCAATAATCAAAATCCAATAAAACACAGAAACCGACAAAAAGAAAAACCGCGATGGCCGCTAATAGCCATCGCGGCAAGGTTTTCTCTATCGCTAACCTTCTTCTCTACTTCCGGAAGCAGCCGTTTCGGCAGCAGGCTCCACCACTATCGTGTATATCCCCGGCAACACAAAGCTACGTCCCAGGTTCCACACCCGGAGGTCGGCCCTGTATGTGCCCACTGGGATCGTATGCTCCTTCGCGATCCGGAACACCCCGGTCAATACCACCTCCACCTGCGAGGCGATCCCGGCCCTCACTTCCCGGCCCGAGTCATCCCGCAAGGCTGCCAACTCATAGTATATAGGGAAAGTACCGATCACCCCCTGTATCTTCTCCGATTGATAGGGTATCGTATCCCTGCTACCCGGATCGGCGGCAATCCGGAGCGTATCGGTGACATACCCGGCTTCGCCCGTTTCCAGATATCCCTTGGTGATATCATCGCAACTGTAAAATCCGATCCCTGCCAGGATCAGCATTCCTAATATTCCTATTTTCATAATATATTCTTTTATCATTTGAATTTTAACCGAATTTCCCTTCAACGTCCTCCTGTCCTCTCCTCACCACCGTCTACCACCGGGTCGACCATCTGAAAGGTGGTCGACAACGAATGCACCACAGCATTATCGGTCATGATATCCCCCGAGGCCACGTGCCACGTATGACCCGATTCCAGGAAGTGGAAACCGATGCCGTCCGCTCCGATGTCCGGCATCCCCTGCCAGCTGCCTTTCACCCGGTACACCCGCAAATCCAGACCGTTCAGGGTTTCAAAAACCGTTCCCCCTTCCAGCGTACCCTGCACCTCATACGGGAAATCCACCCGCACATGCCGTCCTGCAATCACATACGACAACAGAATCTCCCGGCACAATGCATCCGGCATATCCGCCACCGAGCGGTAAACCAGCTCCCCCTCCTCATCCGTCGTTCGCAAAAGGAACTGCACGATACTCAGATTCGTCAGACCGAACACCGTCATCTGCGGACAATCCGGGTCTTTACCGTCGAACAGGTCCGCCAACCCGGCCTTCCGGACCATGATCACCAGCGAGTCCCAGTTGCCGTGCCCCGCCTGCATATATTCCCAGGCCGTGCCGTCGTAAACCCCGTTAGCCAGACCTGTATCGTGGAACGTATCTTTTTCACAACCGCCTGTTCCGCAAGCGATGACGAACATTATTCCTATCATATAATTTTTCATATTCCATATATTTTTTATTGTTTTCCCGCCGGGAAGGCATCCCCCGGCAGGAAAACACAGATTATAAATCGACGGCTCAAAACTTTCCTACCCAGTAAGCCGTCTGTTTCACCTTCGGGTTATTGTTCATCGCATCCAGAGATACCGGCAGGAACAAAGCCCCGGCCGCCACATCCGTTTCCGTCAGATCACGGAAGCCCCCTTTCAGCAGGTTATAAGTGTGATTGCGCATATAATCGAAATACCGCACCCCCGTCTGAAACAGCAACTCCCTGTCGCGTTCCAGCTGTATCGCCCGCCGGAGGTCACCCTCCGCCTCCGAATAACCGGCCACGCCCGCACGGCGGCGGACAACATCCAGGTCGGCAACGGCCCCTTCACGGTCACCCGTCGCCGCCTTCATCTCCGCCCTCAGGAGCAGGATGTCCGGCAGGCGGATCAGTATATCGTTCGCTAACAGCGTACGCGGCGTACCGTCATAAATTCCGCCCGAGTAGTATTCCACCTCCCGCCACATCCGAATATAGGCAGCTCCTTGTGTCACAGACACCGGCTCTTCCTTCATCCGGAAGAAATCGGCAAAATAGGCCTGTAAACGCAGATCCTCCGGCGTGTAAAGCCTTTCCACCGTCCCGTTGCGGATAAAGAATTTACGCCGCGAGGCAGGGGTCGTCCCTTTCAGCACCGGCCATTTTTCGACCGTCCCCCCGATATAGCTCCCGAAATCCTTATACTCCCCCCGGCTGTCGTCATAGCACACCTCGAAGATCCCTTCCGCAGAATTTCCGGCAAGCACCTCCGTACATACCTCCTCCGGGCTGGCCACCAGACGGTAATTCGGGTCCCCGATCACCTTCCCGGCAGCTTCGATCCCCAGCGCATAATATTCCGGTTCCTGCCCGTAGCCCGCTATCCACGCATACACTTCGGCCAATATGGCATACGCCGTCCCCCGCCCCGGGATCTGACGGGCCGTAAGTGGTTTACCCTCCGGATCCTTCAACTGATCCGCAGGAGGCAGGTATTCCGCTGCCAGCAGCAGGTCCGCCACGATATGCCCGGCGATCTCCCGCCAGGGCGTGCGCCCCTTCTCCGAGATATCCTCGTATTCCAGCACCAGCGGCGCATCCCCCCACAACCGGATAATCTGGAAATACAGGCAGGCACGGATACACAGCGCCTGACCCATATAAAAACGGTAACGCTCCTCCGGAAGATCGGCCCGGTAAAGATTACCGATCACCAGATTGGCCGCGCTCACGGCTTTGTATTCGTACATCCAGCTGAACTCCACGGCTGTAGCCGTATAGCCCGAAAGGTTATGCTCATTGGCCTCCCGCCACCGGGCAAGGCCGAAATTATCCAGTAGCAGACCGCGGTCGCGGTAGTCCTGCGTAAAACTTCCCAGTACCTCACGGAACTGGGCGTGCATGCCATAAACCGCTGCTTCCACATCCGCTTCGCTACGGAAATGGTTCGCTACCGTCGTATTATTCTCCGACAACTGCGTCAGGAAACTGTCACATCACGACAGGATGAATATAGCCAGTCCTGCGATATTTCCGATCATGTTTTTTCTCATCGTTTATAAATTTACGGTTAGTCCGATTGTACAGCGGCGCGACAGCGGATAGGCGTTGTAATTGTCCACTCCCGTATACGGGTCCACCGTCTCCGGGTCGCCGCCCCGGTAATCCGTCAGCGTAAAAAGGTTCTCACCGCTTATGAAGATCCGCGCACCGAAACCCGTCGCTTTCCGCACCGCTTCCGGCAGCGTATACCCCACCGTCACCGCCTGCAGTTTCAGGTAGCTGATCCGCTGAGCGTTCGAGGCCAGGTTGGTGGCGAAATTATACAGCCCGTTCTCCATCCGGTTGGCCGGATAAGGCGCACCGTCGCCCGGATGCTCCCAGAACAGCCCGTCGAGACTCTCCACCAAATAAGGACGAGCCATATCGGCCGGGTTCAGCGCAAGGTAAGTCCCCAGCGAAGCCCCCCGGGCAGCATCCAGCACCCACTTGCGGCAAACGAAATTGAACAGCACGGTCACATCCAGCCCCTTCCATGTCAGATCCGTGGAAATACCGCCCTGAAACTGTGGCAGGGGGGAACCGATATATATACGGTCCTCCGCCAGCGTACCGTAATTATAAATCTGACCATTGCCGTCCACGTCCGTGATGATCCGGTCGCCCGCCCGGTAGTAGGCGCTCCCCTCTCCGCGGAGGTATTTCTTCACCCCGTCCTCATAATAAGAAGGCACGTCGCTCCGGCGGCCGTAAATCCCCCGGTCGTCGAAGGCATAAATCCCGTAAAGCGGCAGCCCGATCACCGAAAGGTTGTTCGCAAAGCGGGCCGCCGTATTCTGGAAATCGCGCCCGTTCAAACTCTTAGCCAGCCGGTTCCGGTTCCTGCTTACATTGAACGACAGGTTCCACTGCCAGGTCCTCCCGCGCACCAGTTCACCCTTCACCTCCAGCTCCACGCCCTCGTTGTCGATGCCGTACATATTCCGCCACGGGGCCAGGAAACCCGTATGCGTGCCGGGAGTCGGGGGATTGTACAGCAACCCGCGCGTCCGTTTCAGGTAATAATCAAAAGTGAGGCCGATGCGGTTGTCCAGCAACCCGAGGTCCAGCCCCGCATCGTATTCCGTTGTCTTTTCCCAGGTCAGGCCGCTGTTCGAGACACCTGCCCACCATTCGGGGACCACAGTCGGATGCCCCAAATAGGGAGCGCCCTGATCCAGTTCGCCCTGTGCCAGATAGGGATATTCGAAGATACGGCCCGTACGCCCTTGCGAGAAGCGCAGCTTACCGTAATTCAGCCAAGGTTTCAGCGCCTGCATAAACGGCTCCTCCGTAAACGTCCACCCCACAAAATACGAAGGGAACCAGCCCCAACGCACATCCTCGCCGAAGGTCGACGAAGCATCGCGCCGCAGGGTGAAGCCCGCATAATACCGCTCCCTGTAATTGTAGTTCAGGCGGCCGAACAGGCCCACCATCGTCTTTTTCTCATAATCCGAATAATAATCCTTCAGGTCGAGCCGGGCCTCCGCATCGTACACCTGCGAGTACCAAGGGGCGTAATGAATGGTGTTCGAGGCAGCCCCGAGCGCCTTGCCCGTGTTATTGTTCATCTCGTCCTGCTGAACGGAAAAACCGAGCAGCAGATCGGCATGGTGGCTGCCGCCCAGCGTCCGGCGGTAGGTCAGCAGGTTCTCGTTGAGCACCATCAGATGGCGGGCGATCGTGCCGCTGCTATAGGTTTTACCGTATTCGTTCACCTCCTTCGGCAGGAAAACGTTCTGGTTGTTCTGGAGATAATCGACCGCCACGCCCGATTTCAGTGCCAGGCCGTCGGCGATCTCGTACGTCAGATCGAAGGAAGTGCGCAGCTTGTAGCTGTCGTTCTTCTCCCTGGTGCTCTCATAGCGGCGGGTCAGCTCGCCGAAATAAGGCGTTCCGGGACCGGGCAGCACCGTCGAGGTGAAAAGGAAGTCCGGCAGCGTGGAATAAGCCGTCGGCGCCGGATTGAAGGCATCCACCCCTTTGCGCGAGCGGTTGTTGTCGGTATAGGCCAGGTAGAAGCGGAAATTGCCGTAAAGGTGGTGCGCAGGCTTGAAGGTCAGGTTCGAAAAGGCCGAAAAGCGGCGGTTGCCCGTACCCCGCAGCGTTCCCGCCTCATCGTAGAAGCCCAGGCCGACGGAATAGGCGATTCCCTCGGCCCCGCCCCGGACCTGGATATTCGCATTCGTGGCATGGGCGGGGCGCAGGTAATATGCCATCAGGTCGGTGGAATTGTTATAGAAAGGGTTCAGGCTGTCCTGATACACGGTCATGTCCGCGCCGTTGCCCTCGTTCCAGAAATAATCGTAAGGCTTGCCCAGGGCGTAACCTTCCGGATAGCGGTAGGAATCCGTTTCCCGGTCGTAGTACACTCCCGCATAATTTTTCATCGCCTCCAGACGGGCGCGCCGCTCGGCATTCCCGCCGATCCGCTCCGGCAGCAGGGGCTGCAGGATAAAGGTGTGGCTGACATTGGCCGAGAGCAGGGGGTGCTGGTTGTAGCGGCCCTTTTTCGTCGTGATGATCACCACCCCGTTGGCTGCCCGCGAGCCGTAGATGGCTGCCGCTGCGGCATCCTTCAATACGGTGAACGTTTCGATGTCGTCCGGGTTGAGCGAGGTGAGCGGGTTGCCGCCCACCTTGAGGCTGGCGTCGTCCGAGGCGATCACCCCATCGATCACGAACAGCGGGTTACGGTTGCCGGCAATTGCCAGGTCGTTCGCACCGCGGACAATGATGCTCACATCGTTGCCGCCCGGATCACCCGACTGGCTCGCGATATACACCCCCGCCATCTGGCCCTTGGCCAGCGTCAGCACGTTGGATGCGGGCTTGTTCTGCAGCCGGGCGGCATCCACCGTCGCCACCGAGCCCGACACCTGTCCGCGCCGCTGCTCCCCGTAGGCGACCACCGTCACCTCCTCCAGCGATTCACGGCTCTCTTCCAGCCGCACACGGAGCGTTTCTCCGGCACGGTAACCCACCGTCACCGTCTTATAGCCCACACACGAAAAGGTCAGCCTGCCGCGCTCTTCGGGCAGGCGGAGTGAAAAACGTCCACCGTTGTCGGTCACCCCGCCCGTAATTCCGTAACGGACGGTCACGCCCGGCAGGGGAACGCCCTTAGCATCGGTCACCAGACCTTTGACCGGATAAGTGGATTGTTGCTGCGGCACTCCTGCCTGCAAAGGGACGGGCAGGGTAAAAGCAGACAATAAACAGAAAATAATGGCGGTCAGCCGTTGCTTTCGTAAGCTCAGGCCAACGCTGCATGCGTTTTTTTGCATAACTTTGTCGGTGTTAATATTAGTAATAATGTTAATTGAGGCGGGAGGACTGGACGGGCACGCCAATGTCACCCAGTCCCCCGCTGTTTTTTTATGGAATCTTCATTTTTTTCCGGTTCACCTCCTTCCCTGTTTGCATTGTTTCGTTTATTTTATCGTCCCTGTATCCTTTCCGGACAGAACCGGATCTATACAGCCCGGATCGGAAGGATCGATAAGCAACATTTCCTCCAGGTCCGTTTTTACCCGGCAGAAAAAGATCAGGTCATGGGCGATCAGGTCATGCAGTTCCGAAATCTATCCCGTAAAAATGCTCTGACGGTAAAGGATATTGTTCAGGCGCCGTTTCTCCTTCTGGGAATCCGACAAATCCGTGAACAGATAAAAGCTGCAGGCCTTGATCAGGAAGGGATCGATATCGCTCCACGGATGGGTGTCGAGTAATTTTAATAGCTTGCAGCTCTTTTTTACGCGGGTATAAAGAATGTGTAATATTTCACATTCCGTTGAGTCGGCGGTAACCGAAGGACACATCATCCGCGACATTTGCAGGTAAAAGTGTTTCAATGGTTCATTATCCGTTGAAATAAAGCCTTTGGGCAGACCGGACCCGGTCATACCGGAGTTTCCCCGCCGGAAGGTTTCTTCTTCTGAAACTGAATACTGATTTACTGTCGGTTGAAAAATGTCAGGGTGTTGTTCGTTTTCCATAATTTGTAATCGGTAACTTTGCAGTGTCGAAAAATGGCAAAGTAAATTAATCACTTTCGGAAGAACAGAAAAAAGGCATCCATACCTTTGTGATAAGAAAAGCTCAATGAATATGGATGCCGAAGAACTCACAGGTTCCCTAAAGAAACTTGTAATGTGGTACAAAGTTAAAGAATTAAAATCAAAAGGCCTAAACAAAACGCAGATAGCTCGTTGTTTGGGAATTAACCGTAACACCGTTCGTAAATATCAGTCGATGAGTGAGAGCGAGTTTATGAACAGCCAGAGCTATCGTCGTAATTATAACCATAAACTGGACCCGTATGAGGATTTTGTACATAAGAGTCTGGACTCTCATCCTTATCTGTCGAGTAGCCAGATACGAGACTGGCTACGTGAACAGTATGAAGACTTCCCCGATGTAGGGCAAAAGACAGTTTACACCTACGTGCAGTACATCCGTCGCAAATATCATATCTCCAAGCGTGTCGGGCATGGTAACCGTCAATACGAGAAGCAACCAGACACAGCCTATGGAGAATACGCTCAAGTTGATTTTGGCGAACGATGGATGTATGATAAGGAGCATCATCCGGTCAAAGTCTACTTCTATGCCATTGTCTTATGCCGGAGCCGATACAAGTATATTTACTTCAGCCGGAGTCCTTTTACAACAGCCTTGACGGTTTATGCCCATGAGTTGTCGTTTGCCTATCTCGGAGGCAAACCCAAGAAGATCATCTATGACCAGGACAAGGTACTGATCGTCAATGAAAACCTTGGAGATGTCCTGCTGACCCGTGAGTTCCATGCCTTCGTGAACGAGCAGCACTTCCAGCCGGTTTTCTGCCGTAAGTCAGATCCGGAATCGAAGGGAAAGATAGAGAACGTGGTGAAATACGTGAAGTACAACTTCCTTCGTGGGCGCACGTTCCACTCGATAGATCAACTGAACAAGGAGGCGTTGGAATGGCTTGAACGTACCGGAAACGGAAACGAGCATAGCCTGACACATCTTATCCCTTCGGAGGAGTTCCAGATCGAGAGGAACTGTCTGCAACCTTACCATGGGATACCGACCGAACCACGGCAAAAGATGAAGGAGTATTATGTACGCAAGGATAATACCATCTGTTATCACAGCAACTTCTATACGCTCCCCTGCGGGACCTACAAGGGGCAGAGCACTACAGTATGGGTTCAGGAATCGGAAGAGGAACGTTTGGAGATCTTCGACAAGGAGACGGGCAAGCAGATAACCAGCCATCCGTTATGCAAGGAAAAGGGCAAGACCGTGTCCAACATGGCCCATCACCGTGTCAGAAACGTTCCCCGTGAGGATATGGAGAAACGTATCGTGGACTATGCCGGTGGTGACAGCATAGCCAGTGAGTGGATGAACGGTCTGCGTGCCGGCAAACCCCGTTACTACTGGGACAATCTTAACCACATCCTCCGTTTTATGCGAACCTTCTCCCGGGAGACATTCCATGAGGCTATGGAGATATGTCTGGACAGAGGAGCCTATACCGCCCTGATGATGACAGATACCGCCAGAAGTTTCCAGAAAAGGAAGAAAGAAAAGCCGGCAGACCTGCCACCCATGTCAACCGCCACAATCCCGACGGTAGCACAGGAGATGCCTGAAAAAACGAATATAAACCAATATAGCAGCATATTTAAATGAAAGGAAACGAACAACTGAAAGAATACGGCAAACGCCTACGGTTGTACCATCTGTGCAACCATATGGACGAACTGCTGCACGTCGCTCAGCAGGACAAGCCCACTTACCATGAGTTCCTGATGGGCCTCTTAGAAAGAGAAATCACGTGTCGTGAAAAAAAGGATTACGAGAGAAGACTCTCCGCCGCACGTCTGCCGCAAAGACATGATCTTGATCTGTACGACTTCAACTTCGCGGAAGGAATCACACAGTACCAACTGAAGGAGCTACGCCAGCTGCACTGGATGGAGCAGGCCTACAATGTCGTACTTATGGGACCTTCCGGTACAGGGAAGACCTTCATTGCGGCAGGACTGGTCTATGAGGCCGTAAAGGCCGGTCACAAGGCTTACATGATGACGATGGAGGACATAGTGACATGCTTGAAAATGAAGGAACTGTCCACCTCCGCAATGATGACCTACAACCGGATTGTACATGCCGGTCTGCTGGCTATCGATGACATTATGCTCTTCCCCGTGAAAAAAGAGGAAGCCACCGCCTTCTTCAACCTGATAAACACCCTGCATGAGAAGACATCCATCATCATCACAACAAACAAGGCTCCCACGGAATGGACACAGATGCTGGATGACGAAGTCCTGACCTCGGCCCTGCTCGACAGGCTTCTCTATCGGTGTGAAGTAGTCAAACTGACCGGTACAAGCTACAGGTTGGAAAACAGAAAGACAATCTTTAAAAAGGATAAGAATAAAACTGAACCTGTTGAGTGATTAACCCTGCTTACCGATAAACGATTAATCTCACTTTACTAAAATATGCTACTTCCTAGCTTACTGAAAAGTGGTGATCAAGTTTACCAAAAAGTGATTAAGCAACTTTACCAAAAAATGCTGCTTTTAAATTTGCTTATTACATCCATAATTAAAGTTTTATTCGGTTTATAACTAAAAATGATTAAAAACTCTCTATTCAAATTGGGTTAATAAGTCAGGCAGGAGGTTCCATACCTTTTATTTAACAGGGCGTTGATATAAATTCCACACCGCCAGGTATTTTTAATGCAGCGTTGTCTGTTTTCCTTCTCATGTAAATTCTTGTTTTCTTGCATACACCATTATTTTAATTTTATTACTCTCAATCATGCCGTGTTTGCCATATTCTCCTCTTTTTTGATTTAAAATCAGGATTTGTTGTACCCTTATCTATTGATTTAAATAACGGCTTCTTGTATTAAGCACCTATACATGCTCTTATTATTTAATAAAACGCCCTTTCTTTACTGTGTTATAAAACAAAATATAGAACATGAAATCGGCGATAGAACTGTATATCGTACAAAAAGTTAAAGAGCAGCGTAAAAAGAGAAAAATGAGTCAACGCTATCTTGCAGATTGTTTAAATGTATCTCAAAGTTTCATAAGGAATATTGAGAACGAAAATGATGATACTGCTTATAATATTGACCATCTTAATGAAATTGCAAAAATTTTTGACTGTTCAATACGTGACTTTTTTCCAGAAAAATACCTTTAACTATTTGATATAAAAATAATGCACTTATTGTCTTTATCATTACATTTTTTTGTATATATCTCAGACTCATACGTGTTACAAATAATGCTTTTTTGTCAAGCAAAAGGAAAAGCAAAATAAATACGGACAGTTCTCGCCTTTCCTGTTGACTAACACCGCTCACGGCTGCGGGTGCATTAACACTCCGACACAGGGGTACGAAAACCGCCGTATATCGAAGTTACAGGCATAAAAAATGCCTGTCATAGAATGGCAGGTTTTCCCGCCATGAACGATAATGTTAGTCGTAACAAACATATAAATTTCTATAGAGGAGTTCTATAAATTAAAATATTGTAGTACAGTTGTTTATATGGTTCCAAGAGCGTAAATTTGCAG
>ENA-ORLU01001612-ORLU01001612.1-human-gut-metagenome-genome-assembly--contig:-NODE-1612-length-15915-cov-3.353201_pt1 | contig 15915 bp, 10 predicted proteins | sample MGYA00243009_ERZ508833 | MGnify/ENA primary metagenome ERZ508833 (study PRJEB26277, sample SAMN04329763) | human gut metagenome | biome: human-associated habitat | host: Homo sapiens | place: USA...
AAAGATATAAACCGGATTCTGGGCAATCATCAGATGGCTTCTTCCGGCCTTTTTCGCATTGGAAGCCTGCAGGCAGACGATTTCCGGCTCTTCAAATGCAAGTTTTTTGAAACACGATGCTGCCTCCGCTAATGTTTCCACGGTTACTGTATTTAATACCACGCGGATGTTCGGATTCTTCCGCAGGAGCAGTTCCAGAATCTCTTTTAAGTTTCCGGCAGACCCGCCGATAAATGCATGCGTCGGAACCGGGAGTGCTTCGAGTGCTTCCGGTGCAGTTCCCTCAATAATTTCCAGATGATCCACTGCAAATTTCTTTTTATTTTCCTGCAGAAGTGCAACGGCTGCCGGATTTTTTTCTATCGCATATACCTTTCCCTGTGCTGCACGAAGCGCCATCTCAATCGAAACAGAACCTGTGCCCGATCCAATATCATAGACAACAGAATTCGAAGAAAGCTGCAGATGTGAAAGAGACGCATTGCGCACTTCCCGCTTGGTCATCGGTACTTTGTCACGCAGAAATACTTCATCTGCCATGCCGGCTGTAAACTCTGGTTCCGGATTCGGATTTTCAAACAGAAGAACCGCAAGCGGAGCAAACTCCATTTTAGCAAGTTCGAATGGGGTTCCTGTCACAATCTGTTCTTCCGGATACGACAGATCCGTTCCCACATACAGCACAATCTGCTCCCAGCCGTACGAACTTAACGTCTGGCAGATTTCCCTGACACTGCCCTTTCCGCCGGCGATCGCCAGAGTTTTCCGGTTTCGGCGGACCGTCTCCAGAAAGTTGCAGTGCTGTCCGTGCAGGCTCACAAATGCTGCATCCTCCCAGGACACTCCGATTTTGGCACAGAAATAAACCAGCGAAGAAATTCCCGGCTCTACACGGACAGAAAAATCCGCATCTTCCGCAAGGACGGCCTGAAGTTTCTTTGCTCCGCTGTAAAAGCCGACATCACCCGACTGCAGAAGAACAATCTTTTCATATTCCGGGTGCGCCTTCAGATACTCGTAAATCTTTTCCGGGCTGTATTCTGCAAGCATTGGCTTCTGATATTTTTCTACTGCTTTTGTCATGCGTCCCGCACCGATCAGCACATCCGCCTGCTCACACGCGTCTACGAGCGCCAGCGTCATCTGTGCTTCTGCACCAGGTCCGATTCCGGCGATCACGACGTCCCGTTTCACGGACAGATCAAATTTTTCAACGAGATACCGCTTGACCTCGTCCTCCGAGAGTCCTTCTTCCTCTTTCGGACGGCCGATCAGAACGACACGGACACCGGCCTTTTTTGCTGCCTCAATTTTTTCTTCAAAGCCGCCGTTTCTTCCGGATTCCTTCGTTACCATCCATTCGGCATGGACCGACTGCAGCATTGCAACGTTCATGTCCATAGAAAACGGTCCCTGCATGCCTATGGTATGTGCGGCATCAAATCCAAGTTCCGCGCAGGATGCAATTACGCCTGGCAACGGCAGCACCCGGGCATACACACGGTTTTTATAATCCGGAAGCTCTGCAAATTTTGCGAGTTCCTTGCTTCCTGTTGTCACCAGAATCTTTCCCTCTGTGCCCGCCAGATACGATACCGCTTCTTCTGTCGTGTCGACCATGACGCAGGATGGATCTGCCGCAAGCGACGGCCGCAGCAGCCGAAGGTACGTTTTTCCTGCTTTTTCACATGCAGACCGGATATTTTCCGACACAAGATCGGCATACGGATGGGTTGCATCGATAACCATTTCCGGCTGTTCTTCGCCAAAAAGCTGTTCCATCTCTTCTTCTGTCAGTCTTCCGCTTCGAACCGTCAGGGCACCGCCCTCCTCGATCCGGCACTTGCCGTATTCTGTCGCCGTACAGGCAAGGGATGCAATCTCATATTTCTTCAGAAAACTGCAGATCTCCCGGCCTTCCGTCGTTCCGGCAAAGACGATTACTTTATTCATAGCGATATCCCCTCGGCGTTACCATGTGATCCCGGATTTCCTTTGTCTGACTGTTTCCGATAAATACCGTCGTAAACATATCCACTTTTGTATTGCGAAGTTCTGCAAGCGTCATGGTCCGGCTCGTCTCCCCGTCTCTTCCGATCTGGCTTACGATTCCGCAGACGGTTTCCGGCGCTTTGTAACGAAGCATCAGATCACACGCTTTTTCCAGATAATCCGCTCTCTTATGGCTTCCCGGGTTATAAAGACAGATGACAAAATCCGCTTCCGATGCCAGCAGAAGACGTTTTTCAATTTTCTCCCACGGTGTCAGAAGATCGCTCAGGCTGATCAGGGCGAAGTCGTGGATCAACGGTGCACCAAGAACGGCAGCGCCTCCCGTTGCGGCGGTCACGCCTGGAATTACCTTAATTTCAATATCAGGCCATTCTTCCGAAAGCTCATACATCAGACCTGCCATACCGTAAACGCCGGCATCTCCGCTGCAGATCATAGCAACCTGTTTTCCCTCTGCCGCAGTTTCAAATGCTAGACGGCAGCGCTCCACCTCTTTCCGCATCGGCGTCGTCAGAAATTCTTTTCCTGCAAAATGTTCTTTTACCAGATCCACATAGACGGTATAGCCGATGATCACATCGCAGTTCCGCAGCGCATCCGCCGCCTCGATCGTCATTTTTTCATATGCTCCGGGGCCGATGCCCACGACAAAAATTGTACTCAAAATACTGCCCTCCAGTCCGCCGCAGCCAGTGCAACTGTTACACCGTCCGCTGCCTTTTTTTTCTTTATCAGTCTGCCGCCGGCGAGAACTGCGCTGCGCTCACAGACATTGTCAATTCCTGTAATCTTCTTCACAAACGGAGACGGCGTAAATTCCCCCTCCGCTGTTTCCAGTTCTTCTGCAGAAAAGGTCCGGTACTGCCAGCCATACTTTTCCACCAGCTGCAGAATTCCCGGCTCCTGCGCTTTCAGATCAATACTTGCCGCCTGTCGAACTGCTTTTGGAGAAATCCCGGCCGCCGCAAGTGCCGCAAGAACCTTTTCTTCAATCCGGCCGGCCGGTGTATTCTTCTTACAGCCGATGCCGACGGTGATCACCTTCGGGATCAGGTGAAGTGTTCTCTCATATGGCGAATCCTCTTCCGATGTGGTAATGCAGATTCCCATCGACGGTTTTGCCGCCTCTTCCGGGATCAGTTCCTCCGGTTTTGTTCCCTCCACCGGAAAACGACTGCAGAATCCAACCGTTTTTCCGTCCACCAGAAGCGCCGCTGCCTCTTTTGCCAGCTCCATCTCACAAATTTCACAATAATTTTTTACAGCAAAGACATCGACCGCAAACTTGTGATTGACATCCGTTGCCGTTGTAATGACCGGAACCGCACCCGTTACAGCTGCAACTTCTTCCGTCAGCTCGTTTGCCCCGCCGATATGGCCGGAAAGTAATGAAATCACGAACTTTCCCTGTTCATCCATACACAGAACCGCCGGATCTGTCTTTTTACTTTTCACGTACGGTGCAATACTGCGCACCGCAATCCCGCACGCCCCGATAAACAAAATCGCATCCATTTCCTGAAACATGCGCTCTGTCCATGCAGGAAGCGACGGTGCAATCGCAGGAATTCCCGCTTCTTTCCCGTACTTTTCCAGTGCATATCCTTCACAGCTGTGTTTTTTCAGTGCCGCACAGAGTTTTTGATTCCAGACGCATCCGTTTCTTGTAAAACTTGCTATGGCTATTTTCATCTTATTTTTCTGCCTCTCGGAATTCGGTGGTAAACGCCGGATTGTACAGATCACTTCTGCGGTAATTTCCCTGGGAAACGGCATTTCCGATGATCATCAGCGCTGTCTTGGTGATCTGGTTCTTTTTCGCCGTCTCGGCAAGTGTTCCAACGGTGCAGACGAACGTCTTCTCCTCCGGCCAGGTTGCTTTGTAAACGATCGCTGCCGGAGTATCTGCCGTATAGCCGCCTGCAATCAGCTCACGGGAAAGTTCCTCTAAGAGTCCCGTGCTTAAGAATACAACCATCGTTGCCTGATGTGCCGCAAAAGACGCAATGCTCTCCCGCTCCGGAACCGGTGTTCTTCCGGCCATTCTGGTGATAACAACACTCTGGGAGATATCCGGCAGCGTATATTCCATTTCAAGGGCAGCAGCCGCTCCGCAGAAAGAGCTGACACCCGGACAGTCATCGTGAGCGATTCCAAGGGCATCGAGCGCATCAATCTGTTCGCGGATTGCACCGTACAGGCACGGATCTCCCGTGTGGAGTCTTGCCACAGTCTGGCCTTTGCTTTCGGCCTCTTTCATAACATCAATCACCTGCTCCAGCGTCATGGTTGCACTGTTATATACCACACAGCCCTCTTTTTTCAGATCCAGCAGTGCCGGATTGACAAGAGAACCTGCATAAATGATAATGTCCGCCTCACCAAGCAGCTTCTGTCCTCTTACCGTAATCAGATCCGGGGCTCCAGGGCCCGCTCCAATAAAATGTACCATCTATTTTTTCCTCTTTTCTTTTACAATAATCAGTGAATAGTAACTTGCCTGGTCCGGGATTTCTTCCGCGCTGAAATACTTCTGTTCCGTATCCATGCCGCAGTTTTCTACCATCACCGCCCGGCAGTTTTTTTCCTTCAGGAACTGTTTCACAGCCGGCATCTTTTTACCCGCTTTCATCAGAACCTTTGTTCCTGAAAGTTCCAGTGCATCTTCAATCTGATAAGACGCCGGAATCACATGCAGTTCTTCGGAATTTTCCACCAGTCCCTCGGAAAGAGATGCTGCTGCCGCGCAGAACGATGTAACACCGCTTACAATTCTCGCATCGTAACCGTCTTCCAGTACCCGTCTGTGTACATAAAGGTAGGTAGAATACACAGTTGGATCTCCGAGTGTCAGAAATACTACGTTTTTTCCTGCATCCAGCAGCTCCTCTATTTTTTCTGCACCGCGCCGGTGATTTTCCTCCAGTTCTTTGGCATTCTTTGTCATCGGCATTGGAATAGCAACGAGCTCTTTTTCTGCCAGTTCCGGCACTGCCTGAACAGCAATCTGGTAGGCAATGCTCTCTTCCGGTTTCTCTCCTGGTACTGCAATCGTATCATTTTCCCGGATCAGACGGACGGCCTTTAACGTCATAAGCTCCGGGTCTCCCGGTCCGATTCCTGTTCCAAATAAAATTCCTGTCATTTTGTTTTTACTCTTTTCTGTTTTCTTTTTCTTCCTGCTCCCGCAGGCGCTCCAGAAGTTCTCCCGCTCCCGGGGTTTCCCCGAGCAGGCCCTCATTGCTTGAAAAAACAATCGCCTCCGTCTGCACTCTGCCCTCAATATGGTAATTCATGTAAAAAGCAATTTTTTCTGTCACTTTTTCCATGGTCTCTTTCAGGCATCCTGCTTCCTTTAAAATCTGCACCGCTTCTTCCGTCGTTCCGGTCTCCAGCAGTTTTTTTGCCAGTGCAAGATCCGCCCCTGCACGCACCGCCTGCGCCGTAAGAAGCTCCGCACGGCAGTCTGCCTCGTGGGAATGGGTATTCATAATTCCGCCGGACACCTTGACAAATTTTCCAAGATGTGCCACAAAAAGGATGGCGTCAAAGCCGAGCTCAGCTGCAAATTCCAGTGTTTTTCCGACGTAATTACTGCACTTAACGGAATGGTCTGCACGGACCCACGGATACGTTTTTAAGAAGTCCTGTCCGTAATTTCCCGGTGTTACCAGAAGGACGCGGTCACCCTGTGCTTTCCGCATTTCCATCTCGACGCGGATCGTGGAAATCAGCGCCTCCTCGCTCATCGGCACTACAATCCCGCTCGTTCCAAGGATTGAAATGCCGCCGGTGATGCCAAGTCTCGGATTGAATGTATGCTTTGCCAGTTCTTCCCCTTCCGGTACGGAGATGATAACCTGCAGTGCGCGGAAATCATCGAGTTTTTTCTGAATCTCCTCCACATTCTCGCGGATCATCTGGCGCGGTACATGGTTGATCGCCGCGTTTCCGACCGGCTGATCCAGCCCCGGCTTTGTCACACGCCCGACGCCGAATCCTCCATCGATTACAATTCCCTCTTCTGTTCCAAACGTCACTTCCGCGTAAATCAATGCTTTATCTGTCACATCCGGATCATCCCCGCCGTCTTTTCGGACGGCACAGCTTACTTTTTCGGCACTTCTCCGGATATCCAGCAATTCCAGATTCAGAACAATGCCCTTTGGCGTATGGATTTTCACTTCCTGTATTTCTTTCCCGGAAAGCAGCATAAACGCCGCTCCCCGCGCTGCCGCTGCAGCGCAGGAACCCGTCGTATATCCCATGCGGAGTTTCTTGCTGCCGCGCATAATATATGCATCTTCTAAGCCTGTCCTGCTCATGTTTTTCTCCTTAACAGATCCGGCGGTTTTTCTGCCGGATCACGCTATCTGTTTTATCATAACACACAATGAAAAAATGCTGAACCATTTTCGCATATTTTTTCAAAAAAGATCAATTTTTCCCGGCTGTTTTTCTATCTCAGAAACTTATTCTTTTCCCAGCTTCCTGTTGTTTCAAACTCCGCGGCTCTTCTTTCTGCCTGTTTTACAATTTTTTCATCAATTCCCATATTTCCAAGCAGCGCAATCGCATTCTTTCCTCTTGCCGGCCCCTGTTCCAGGCGATACGGGAAGGAAATACTCTGCGCGGTAATCTGCTCTTCAAAATGATAATTGGTGTAGAGATCTTCCAGCAGATACGTCAGTTCAGTATCATGTGTTGCTGCAAGACAGAGCACATTTGCACGGCGCAGGGCAGCAAGCACACTCTCTGACGCTGCAATCCGCTCCGTCGTGTTTGTTCCCCGCAGCACCTCATCAATGACGCACAGAAGCGGTGTTTTTTCACGGCTTGCCTCCAGAATCCGTTTTAAAGATTTTACTTCCACAACAAAGTAACTCTCTCCCTGTGCCAGATTATCGCGGAGTGCCATGGATGTCATGATCCGGCACACAACACCGCGATACCGCTTCGAAAGACTCGTGTTCAGTGCCTGTGCCAGAATCGCATTCACTGCCATGTTTTTCATAAATGTGGATTTTCCCGACGCATTCGAGCCGGTCAGCAGAATTCCGCCCTCCGCATACAGACTGTTTGCCACCGGATGTGTCAGAAGCGGATGATAAAGCTCCTCCGCATCGATCCGACAGCCCGCCTTTTTCTCATCCAGGAATTCCGGCCGGCAGTAATACGAAAGGCTCTCCCGGTACGATGCTGCAGACAGTGCAAAGTCCAGGAGTCCAAGATCCTCTGCCATCTGCAGAATCGCTTTTTCATACGATTTCACTCCGGAAACAACCGAAGAATACTCGATCAGATCCAGCAGAAAGAACGTGTGAAAGTATGCAAAAATCATGTTTGCTGCACCGCCCTGCGATTCTTTCGTATTCACAAGTGTTCTGCATTTTCTTGTAATCGGACGGAGTTGTTTTTCCTGTTCTTCCAGACGCTTCTGATACATTTCCAATCCGGAAATTTTTTCTTTTCCAAGTTCCCTGGCTGTCCGCTGCAGCCGCAGGATACAGCCAAACGCTTTTAATGCACTCTCCAGCTTTTTGCTCTCCCTTCCATGCATCAGTCCGTTGCCGACCATAGAAGCAAACAGAACAGCCACACCCAGCGGAGGCAGTACAAACAGCAGTCCAATTCCAAGCACAGCAATACCGGCCATCAGAAGATATTTTCCCTTCTCTCCCGGCTCCGCCTCCATCAGTACGGCTATTTCTTCTGTCGGCGGATTCATCTTTTCTTTTCCCATCAAAAGAAGTGCTTTCTGCACTGCTTCTCTGGCTTTTTGGTTCTCTGCAAAAAGCTTCATCAGCCGTTCCCGCTCTTCCCTGATTTCTGTTGTTGTGACCGGCATCCGAAGCGCCGTGTACAGATATTCTTCCCCGCACACCGACACTGTGTGGTCAACTGTGTCAAAAACCGCATCGAGATCCAGGTCATTCCAGGTAATCGCGTCCACGCAGAAGCTTTCCCCTGCTTTTCGTCTCAGACACGCTTCCAGTTTTTCTTTCTTTTCCCGTGCCGTCCGTTTCTCCTGCTTTTTTCCCCATTTCTTCCGCAGTTGTACCAGCTTCTTTTCCTGTTCATTTCTGTTATTCTGTACCATCCAAACTCCCAGCAGTATCAGAACCACAAAAATTCCTGCCGTCGTGTACAGTTCTTTCATGTCTTATCGCCATCCTTTTTCCTGCTCTGTATCATAAATCTTTTGATTCTGTCTTATTCTAGCACAGAACCCTCTTCCCTTCCAGATTTTGTTGCAAAAACCATCTCCACCGCCGCATGTACAGCCAGTCTCTGTGAACTGCTGCCGTCACCAATGCAGGTGGAAAGGGTAAGTATCTTTTGAACTTCCTTTTCCTCACCGCTGCCAAAGATAATGCTGTTTTCCTTTCTTTCCTGTACCCATGCATTCCAGTCCGCATCGCTCCATGCTCCCAGCCGGTAAACATCACTTTTGGCATCCGTCTCCTCCACACTCCAAATACGGCACTGCCATGCTTCACCCGGCAAATACAGGTACAGATACGGAAATTCCTGTTCCCACGACGCCTCACGATACTTTTTCAATCCTCCGAACATCGTTCCATCCCGCATATTATGCCCATATAAAATCGTGTGACGTTCAGAAAAATCCTCCGGTGTATCACACGGTGCAAAAATACTGCCGTAAATCCGCTCCCTGCAAAACGCATCGTGTGTCAGATAATATGCGTTATCCTGCCCGTGCGCAACCGGAACATCTAAGGCGCAGCCCGGAATCCAGAGCCACGCGCAGATTTCTCTATTTTTTGATCGAAGTCCTGCAAAATCAATTGTCCGAAACAGATTTTGATCTGTACTGCCCGGTTCCTGCTCCTGCACTTCTTCGCTTTTTTCGTTTTCCTCTTTGTTCTCTTCTTTTTCTTCTCTGACATACATCTCCACCGCTTCTTCCTGTTCTTTTCGAATCTGCCGGTTTACCTGAATCTGCGGCAGATACCAGAAAAAAAGCGCCGCCAATGTCAGAACTGCAATCCCTCTTCTTTTTCTGCTGATTTTTTCTCTCTCCATTTTGTTTTCATTCCACCACCCGAACCGATGGTGGAATGTTTTTCCGTTTTGTTATTCAACCGGAATCCGGTTTTTTACAATACTGTTGTGTCCATAATCATCCCAGCGGTATTTCTGATTTTCAAATACAACCTCACTTTCTTTGGGATGTCCGCAAAGATTTACCGATACCGAAAAGACGCGCGCAGGATCTTTTCCATATGCCGGCTCTTCTAGTTTTTTCACGGTAACATTCTTCGTACCTGTCACCTGCATAAGCGAATACCGCAGCACCTTCTTCTCCTGTACCCGGTAATCGTTTCCTGCCGGAATTCCCCGGATCTGTACCGACTGTTCCGTGTAGCCGTCCTGATCTGTCGTTTTCTCCACCTGTGTTTTTGTAAACGTAAGATAGCATTGGTATGTATGCTCTTTTCCATACAGATCCTTTCCCTTCACGGAAAACAGAAACGTTGGATTTCCATGCGCCCATGTAATCTCATCCGCCTTGATCTTCTTTGTAATCGTCAAGGTTTCACATGCAAGATCCTTCATCGTCACGGTCTGCACTTCCTGTTTTGCCTCCAGCACAAACGAAACCGGTTCTGCCGCAAGGTATCCATCCGGCGCGGCCTCCTCCACAAGGACATAAGAACCCGGCTTTAATTTTTCCAGTTCATGCGGGCCGCTTCCTCCTGAAATCCAGCTGTCCACACGGTTTCCATCCATATCTTTTAATACCAGCTTTGCGCCGGAAATTCGTTTTCCGCTCTCTGCATCTATTTTTTCAATTGTCAGATGTGTTCCATCATTTTCGACCGTCACCGACAGTTCCGATTTACCGTCAATTTTTCCGTTTTCTACCACAAATTCCCGGCATGTGCTGTCCAGCAGATAGCCCTCCGGAGATGCTGTCTCCTGATAGTACCAGACACCGTCCAAAAGTCCCGTCAGCTCAATTTTTCCATTTGCATCCGTCTTTTTTGTCTCATCAAAACTTCCATCTTTCGTCCAGATATGAAAGGCTGCTCCCTGAAGCACTTTTCCGTCTCCCTGACTTACTTTCTGCAGAACAAAACGGTTCTTCCAGTTTGTAAACGTCAGTGTGATCTGTGCGTTTTGTTCCCCGATCGTTATTTTCTTTTCCGTCGGATCCAGAACATATCCATTTGGAGCCGCCGTTTCCCGCACAAGATACGTTCCGTACTCCAGCCCGTCTTTGAACGCCTCTCCATTTTCATCCGTTTTCAGCACAGCTACTACCGCCTGATCCGGAAACAGCACTGTTCCGTTTACCGTTGTAATTGCTCCGCTCGCAATCACCTGATATGTTGCACCAGAAAGTGCTTTCCCTGAGTTTTCTTCCGTCTTTTTTATCTTCAGTGAGCCTGTTTTTCTTGTGTTTTCTGCCTCCAGATGGATCGTCTGCATGCCTTCCTTGTCAATGGAAAATTCCTGCTCCCAGCTTCCTGCATAACCAGCTGGATTCTTTGTCTCCACAACACGGAATTTTCCATTTTCACTGTCTGTATCCAGAATTCCCTCCAACAGATAAGAACCCGTTTTTTTCACCCAGTTCATCTTTTTGAATTCACTCCAGGTGTTGTTTTTCCAGCGGTACACGGTAAATTCTGCACCCGAAATAGCTTCTTTTGTCTCTGCATCCATTTTTTTCACTACAAGATCTCCTACTTTCGACAGATGACAGGGAACGTTCGCTGTGTAACCAAATTCCGAAGTATTCCACGGCACAACAGTTATTCCCGTTTCCCGGGATGCTCCATGCCAGTTGTTGTACGTACTGGAAGTATCGTTTACAAAATTATCCGGCCATTTTTTCGGTGCTTTCACTCCGCCGCCGGGACCAGTTACCGCATCGTTAGTGCCTCCATCATAGAAAATCATCGTCTGGGAATTTCCTTCAAAGGTAAATGTAACCCAGCCTTCCGAATTTTCCGGAGTTGTTCCACCGTCCGGCTCAGAGCCGCGTCTTGCCGACCAGATCGCTTCTGTTCTGGCATCGTAGACGATTCTGGCATCTGCCTCCTTCGTCAGATAGATATGTTCTGTCTCATCTGCCAGATAAAAGCCCTGCTTAAAGTCCAGATCTGAAAGTGTAAAATATCCTTTCACATTCAGCGGATTTCCTTTACTGTCGTAATAAGCAAACCGTACCTTGATCCAGAGCAGACCTTTAATATCAATGACCGGCTTATTGTGGTCAATCGCCACGACTACCGCATCCACGTCCTCATACCCTGATGGTACAACCGTGTTCTGCCAGTCTTCCAGCCAGATCCGCATCGTTACATTTTCCCCGTGGCACTCTCCAACATTCGTATATTCCGCATACATTTTTCCTTTTTTCGACTCCAGCGGCGTGAAGGAACGGAGATTACTCCATCCCTTCACATCGGCCGCCGGCCACCATGTGGAACAGCATTTCGAATGGCTCTCTCCGTTTTTGCAGAACAGATTGTCCCAGGTACTTCCATCTGTACTTCCAAAACAGATTTTTGTCTCACTTCCGATCAGCGGGGTAAAATCATATCGGCCGTCAATAACAGAGTCCGATGATACAACTTCTCCGATTCCGGCTTTCGAAAGAGAAGGAAGACTCGTAAGACTCGAAGCCAGAACATCTTCCCGAAAACAAAATCCCAACAACAGCAGAATTCCTGCGAGAAACCAGAAGCTTTTCTTTGCTCTTTTCATTCTTTCCTCCTTTCAGACCGGCCCGCGGTAAGAAACAGGAAGGCTCCTGTCACGGCAATTCCAATGGGGACCGCTGCTGACGGATCGCGCAGACCTGTTTTTGGCGCGCTGTGCCAGATAGAGGGGCCTTCTTCCTGCGGCAGATCTTCTCCTTCGACAGAAAAAATCCATTTTACCCCGCTTTTCCGAAGTGCCCATTCATTTCCAAGTTCTGACGGCACACGGATTGAAAAACAGATTTCTTTCCGTTCATCTGGACTGCATATTCCAAGACTTTTTGCTGCCCATAGTCCCTCACTCTCTAAATCACCTTCATAAATCATGCTGTCTCCCTCTCGTATTTCCAGTTTCACCTTGGAAAGCAGTTCTTTTTCTGTTTCACTGAGTTCTTCCGGAAGTTCCGTCCGCAGAAAAAATTCTGCACGGCTTGCTGTCGTGTTCACCAGTGTGAACGTATCTTCCCATTCATCTCCCGGCATCAGCACTGGAAAGTTCCGAAAGAAATTGTCGGGTGCCAAGATCAGATTCCGCGCTGCTCCTTCGTACGAAACGGTGAGGAAGCTCTGCTGCGAAACCTCCGAAACGGTATTATCCGCCTCGTGGACACACTGTTCAATTTCCAGTTCTTCTCCCCACGGAGCTTCTGCCGTAAAATCCGGCGTCACATTCGCTGCCTGTACGGCCTCCGCCTGGATTTCAACGGACAGCACCTGTCCCTCCGCCTCACTGGTCCACGCAGATGGAATGGTGATTGTACGGAAAAAATCGACAGATTCCTGCTTTCCCAGCACTTTGGGATAATAATAATACTCTCCTACTTTCAGCCAGACGTCCTCGATTCCCCCAAGGTCCTCTTCCCCCAGACGGTAATCCTGCGTTTCTTCCTCATCAAACACAGGCTTTACCCGGACATAGCATGGTTCAGCATAATTGGTGATCCGCGGAATTTTTGAAATCACCTGGGAAGGCAGTACAATGCCGTTTTCCGGTCCCTCATACTTCTTTTCTCCATCCCCGTCTTCCTCATATTCCCAGATTCCAATATTTACATCTCCGACAGCTATTTTGTTAATGGTCTCAACACTGCTCCGGTAATATGCATACGTTCCGCTGATTCCCATCAGAAGACTTGCCGCCGCACATCCGATCCTGACGCGTTTTCCTTTCATGTCTGACCACCTCTCTCATAAGCATCCCATGCCTCCCGATAGCCGTGAAATACCATATTCCCCTTCTGGATCTGCACCGATTCCTCATAGACCGAAACCTCAAGTTCTTTCTGTTCCATTTCTTTTGCAACGCGGATTCCGGTAAACAATTCCGTCGTGCTTTCGCCTTCTGAAACCGGTTTTTTGTAATAATAGTAGTCATCTTCTCCTTTTACCCAGTTTTTCGTATCAAGTCCCTCAATCGCTTCAATTGGTTCACTGAATATAAGTGCCGCTCGAATATAGCAGGCAACGGAACCTTCATTTCTGATTTTTACTCTCTTTACCACACTTTTCCCTGGCGGTACGGGCGTCGGTGTCGGAAATTCTTCATCGATAGTACTTGTATTATGTCCGAACACCATACGATTCCAGACACTCTCGTGATCTGTAAAATATGCCGAAGTTCCCGGCAGCAGCCAAATGGCTGCCGCCATCGTACACCCGGCCGCACCCGCAAGGAAAAACAGCCGTTTCGTCTTTTTCTTCATCTTTTGTCCCCCAGAAAACTGCTTAAATTCCAGGTGCTTCTGTCTGTTCCGGCTCCGACTGCGGTGCCGTTACCTGCCCCTTCTGCCCATTATTCTGATTTACATACTTCTCCCAGGCCTTTGCTGCCCGCTCGGCAGCTGTACTTCCCTCACCGGTATTCAACGCCTGGATTGCATAATAATTGATCGGAATATCGACCTCTTTTTCATCCAGCTGCCCTTCCACGATATTAGCTGCTGTCACGCTCGTAAATAAAGGATCCGTCGTTTTGCCAGCTGCGAGCACTTCATTGTAGAGATATGTATATACCATCGAATTGTTCTGTTTTTTCTTGTACATCAGCACCCATTTTTTCGAAAGCTGATTCATCGAAAACAGTTCCGTATCGACGGCTGCCCCGCCGTTTAAACGGTTTCCGGATGTATCTGCAACGATCACTTTTGCGATTGGTATGGAAACATCCATATAGACGTAAGAATCATTTTTACCTTTATTTTTGATACGTGGGTCCTTCGGAATCACCTGGGTCGGCACAATATGATTGGTCTTTCCGTCCGAATCCGGTGCGTACGATGGTTCATTTCCTTCGATATCTACTTTTCCCACAACAAACTGGTTCGTCACAGAATCCTTATCCGTCAGATACGCCAGTGTTCCGCCCGCTGCCAGGGCTCCTGTCAGAAGCAGTGATGCTGCCCAGAATACGATTTTCCGCTGTTTTTTCATAGATCAATTCCTCCTGTTTTCCTAAATAATTTTGCTAATTCTTTTTATAACTTGTTTTCCTGCATGATTTTTCTACCGCGCCAAAGCTGCCGGATTGTAAAAAGCATCACCGCTCCCACGGCCAGAAAAAAGAGTGTTCCTCTCTGCCGGAGCCAGATGATACCAAAGCCAAGCCAGGGAAGAGCTACGATCACATTCCCGATCACCTGTTTTTCCAAAACGATGCCTGCATCTTCCTCCGCGTTGGCATCCCCCTTAGTACAGTATCCTTCCTCGCTCTTTTCCACGATCCGGTGTGTCACCACCATATTTCCTCTCCGGTAGGTAATCACATCCCCCGGATTCCATTCCTTCTTCCGTCCATCCACAACCACAACAGATCCCGTCGGGATCTCCGGTTCCATGGACCCGGACAGTACGACATAGGCGCAGAAATACTGCATCAGATACCATCCCGCCGCCAGAAAAAGGAAGGAAAGAAAGCCCTGCAGCCCCAGTTTTCCTTTTGCTTTCATTTTCTCCCTTCCGTCGATGCGGACCGGACATCCAGACAGTCATTTTTGCACGCAAAAAACAGAGGATAGCATTTACCCTCTGTCTCAGAATATCCCTGTTTCATTTTCTCTAAAGTTCTTGTAAAAGTGATTTAAACTTACCACAGTCCGGGCGAAAACGCAAGCATTGTCTGCCCGTTTAATTCTAAATTTTTTCTAAAGCCTGAAACGCAGAAAATTTTCAGAATTTTTCCCGGATCTTTTTTTCTCCAAACGCAAGCCGCTTTTCCAGCTCCTGCCCATTTTCTGCCCCAAGGATTTTTCGCATTACACTCTCTTCTTCCCGGATTCCTTTTCCGTGAAGTACGCCGTATGCGCCGGCATCACTTCCCGCCGCAAGCACAACGTCCTTTTCAAATGCGAGCTGCAGACCTTTTTTCTGCGTCTCAAAAATCCACGCCAGCGTTTCAGCCGGATATCTGCCGTTCTCCAGAAGATTCGAAACCGTCACAATTGTCGGCACCCAGATTGTTGCATGCTCTGCCATACAGCAGATGCTCTCTTCATTCTGAAAGTTCCCGTGTTCAACCGAGTCCACGCCTGCCTCTGCCGCATCCATCACAGCCTGTGCGCCGTTCACATGCGCCATCACAGAAAGCCCCGCATCATGTGCCGCAGCCGTCATTGCAAAAACCTCCTCCCTGGAAAGCGGCTCACTGGTCACATGCCCCTTTGTCGCGAAATCCAGGATTCCCGTCGTCATGATCTTGATAAAATCTGCGCCCTCCGCTGCCGCTTCCCGGACTCTCTGGTGGAATTCTCTCATATTGCCAAATTTTCGTCCGACAATCCTGCCATAATGTCCTTCTTTATGGATAGCAAAAACCGGTGTCCTATAATCGATCCCATATTCTCCGGCAATCTGTGCGGCTCTTCTGGAAACTCCGCAGTTATCTCCTCCGTCACGTACAAAAGCAACCCCTGCTCTTCTGTAAGCCTCAAAATACTCCCGGATTTTTGACTCACATACAGATTCTCTGTGCAGCTTAACCGCCTCACGGTAATCGATTCCATCCATCAACATATGTGCATGACATTCACCAAACATTTATCCTACCTCTTACTGGCGGAAAAATCCGCGGATTTCTTCCTCAGATGCCTTCACTGAACCCTGTACGAAGAATGGTTTTCCGCCACCTCTTCCATTCAGTGCTGCATTCATTTCTTTTGTGAACTGACGA
>ENA-ORLU01001617-ORLU01001617.1-human-gut-metagenome-genome-assembly--contig:-NODE-1617-length-15854-cov-5.617861_pt1 | contig 15854 bp, 18 predicted proteins | sample MGYA00243009_ERZ508833 | MGnify/ENA primary metagenome ERZ508833 (study PRJEB26277, sample SAMN04329763) | human gut metagenome | biome: human-associated habitat | host: Homo sapiens | place: USA...
AATTCATAATTACTTTTCCAGTATTGATTGGAAATAAAATAATGTGCTTTCAGATTTGTCTTTAACCATATGTCAGCGACTCTATCGATATCTCCGTTCAGCAACTTTCTAATCATAACAAATATTCTCCACAACTACATCCTTTATGCTTTTCTCTTTTTTCCATTCTATCACAAGTTCACCATTAATTATCAATTTTTTGATATTTTTTCTTTTCCCTCACTGTAAAACAGCCTCTGAGCGTTTCGTTATATAGAGGGATACAAATAAGAGCAAGATCCACCCATGTTTAACGGTATTGCCATTTGACCTCCCGTCAACCTATGGGTTTTATCTTGATGGGGACTCCCGGTGGGAGGAATGATATATAATATTTGTTTACACATCTACTCTCTTATGCGAAATAACTTTTCTGAATTTTTAGTTGTTAATTCAATTATTCTTTCTTTTGTAGTTCCTCGAATAGACGCTACTTTCTCTGCAATATTCCATAAAGAAATTGATGTATTCGGCCCTATTCTCTCTGGTAGATTAATATACGGAGCGTCTGTCTCAAGAACAATGCTTTCTTCAGGCATGAAACGTACCGCTTTCCCTAATTCCTCTTCATAAAATATTTTGCCGCCAATTCCAAAATAGTTTACTCCCATATCGTAGTAACTCTTCGCTTTTGCAATATCACCGTCAAAGCAATGATAAACAGCACCAAATTCCAACGGATGTTTTTTGAGAATAGAAATAGCATCCTTGTCAGCATCTATATTACATCTATTATATTCAAATTCTTCTTTCGCTCCAGAGCGAATATGAAGTATTGCCGGAAGTTGATATTTATTTGCATAGTCAATAAAAATTTCAAAAAATTTTTTTTGTAACTTCTGATGTTCTAAACAAAAGCTTGAATAACTATAATCCAGGCCTGTTTCTCCAACCGCAATACACTTTGGACTACTAAGCAATTCCGCATACTCGTTCCACCGTTTTTCATTCCATTCATGGACTTCTTTTCTTAAATATTTAGGGTGAGAAGCATGTGCATAATAAATCCACTTATACTCTGGCTTATCAAATAACCTTTTCATTTCGAAATTCGTCCAATAATTAATTGCAGGTACGATACATTTTTTGATATTAGATTTATAAATCGCTTTTAACAATTCTTCTCTATTTATTTCATTAGGCATATTATCAAAACACTTATGAAAATAATGTGCGTGAGTGTCAAAGATATAGCAACTGTCATCTAATAAGCAACTATCACTCAAATTATTGTCTTTCATTATTTGATTACCTCTACATTTTATCTTTTCATCCAAATTATGACTGTTCTCTTTCAAACACGCTCTAACAAAAATCGGATTGCGTTAGCTGGTAATTGATCATTTTGAATGGAATTTTGTGTCACGAACGTAATTAGAAAATAACAAAAGCGTTCGTTGTCAGCTAATCCAGCTAACATTTTCGAACGCTTTGAAGCCCGTCGCCAAGAGGATTTGAACCTCCGACCCCTCGTTTAGGAGCAAGGCACTCGGCATCTTCCTCTGGGACTATTTATGTTTTATACTGTCTTTGAAAATCCCTGATTTACGGGCTTTCTTAGCTCTCGTGGGCACTTCGCTGTCAGCTTTTATATTGTCCTTGAAAGCTCCCGTTTCAGGCATAAATGTTGGCATTTTGTTGGCATGAGCTAATAAAGTTCTCAGTACCGGATTGCCAATCACTGTGTAGGCGGTGCTCAAATCCTGTGCCGATGAATCTATCGGCTACCGACTCCTTACTTTCGCGGAATTGGTAACTCTATTCAATTTTCATCTGTTATAAATGGTCTACTTCTATATTATACATCAAAACTGAGGCGTTGTGTATATAAATTTTACGTCAATGGAATACTATTTGGTCTATAACGCTGATGCCTTGCTGTTTCGTAAGCTCTCAGCAGACAACTTACATAAGTACTGAGTTAGTAGGCAAGTTGGCACCTATTTGTTTATAACTTCTATAGGCAATTGTTCTTTTATCTTATCAACTACCCAATCTTGCAAATAGTAACTATTCAGTCTGTTCTTAGAATACTTCTCAACGCCATCCGCAGTCAACGTAATCAAAATCTCTGTAAAAAACTTTTCCCAACTTTCATATTTTTCACATTCGACATATTCAGGAATATTATCTAAAATCTGAATTAATTTTTCGGACTTAAGAATACCAGATTTCAAAATCAAATATTCAAATGATTCTGGAAGCCATAATGAAATTCTTCGTTCTGTTTGTATCTGAAATGAACTTATGCAAGTTTCAATTAAAGAGCCAAAAGCAGCCCCATCAGCTATTACCAATGTATCTCCTAATCCCAGTTCTTTTACACATTTAATGAGATTCCCATTTCCATTAGAACTGGTAACATTACTATTCTTAAATGCGTGCATCCAGAACTGATATCCTGAATTACTATCCTCTGTAACAACATTCTGAATTTTGTTATTTTCTATAATAGGATAATTGCTATATATTTCTTTGAATTCATGATAAGATTCTTTTATATCTGTACGCTTTCCATCCGTAATAATTTCATAAATTTCATGAATGCTATAAGGTAGCATCTTCAATGGTGCACGAGTTACAAAAACAAAATAATTTCCAGATTCTTTTACATAACTGGCAAATTCCTTTGTAAATACAAATTCATTATTTTCTTCAATAAAAATAACTGTATTTTTTAACGGATATAATGCATCCTTCCAATCACGTCCCACCTCATCTCGAATATATACATAATATGATGCATTTGTAGAAACAGCATATCCTGACTGCCTTCCAATTCTCAAGTATTCATATAAAATACGTAAAAGAGTAGTCTTTCCTGTTGCACTGTCACCTTTTATAATGGTAATATTTCTTCTAATGGAAAATTCAAATAATACTTTTTTACTCTTAGCCTTAAACCAGTAACTTCCTTTCATCTTCCATCTCCTCTGCTTCCAATAATCCTTCTACATATTCTGCAGAATTGCATACAATCTTCCCTGTATTCATAATTTGAATTTTAAATTCACCTTCAAACCGCATTATATGTTGCAAATATACTGTCAGATCCTTTTTCTCTGCAATCTTTAAAATCCATTTTGCGCAGTTATCTCCACAATTAGACATGTTGTAAATAAAAGAATCATCCTTCAACATAAGAATCAAAACTTTCACACCACCAGACAATTCGCGTGGCGTTATGGCTCCCAGTATAGGACTGTCAATAACATGTGAACTGATAACTGTGCAATGATCCACATCCTGAATCATTTCTTTTACAAAACTATCTTCAATCCATTCATCTTCATATACATTATCAAAATACGAAGGTGCATCTTTCATGTATTCGATATTGGCATAGTACCATATTTTTAACATCCTATCACGACCTCTCTGTTCTTAATATATTGTTTATCAATATCCATCTCTATAATTGATTTTACTCACTTTTGAAATCTGCGCGTTTTATCCTTTAGTTAAATATATAACTGTTTACGCACCATTATTGATGTATATTCAAGCCAATTCTGTCCCTTACACATATTCTAATTATAACGATTTTTATCTTTCATGAAAAGTTCAATTTTCCAGATTCTATCTCATTTCTCTTTATATATGAGTAATATTTCCATTTTTCAAGTTTTATACGCCTGTTTCAGAAATTTTATTTCTAATATCGCATTATATATCTTTCTATTATGTTTTTTTAATATTCACATCACTCCTTACAAATACTATTAATTTTTTTATTATTATTTATTGATAGCTTTACTTATGATGTCGGACATGTAGTCAAGAACATGACCAAGACTGTCTTCTGTTATCTTCGTCCAATTCATTAAAGTAGACAACAGCTTCTTGCCTGTATGTATGGATTGCAAAACATGTCTGTTCTAATGTAACGACATCTTTTCTTGGATCTCCATTCTGGACAATCAGATAACATACATATCTTGACAGGTCATAATCATTTTGAGGTTTCGTGATTACTCCACCTTCAACGATTTTCTTAACCTCAGGAAAATCGTCTGTAAAATATCTTCGGTTTTCTTCCTCCTGAACTTTTGTCGAAAAAAACAACAGAAGTCTCATCTAATCTCCTGAATCAGGAATATACACAGATAATATCAATTCTTTTTTAGTTTTTCTTTTATCCTATCACACTCGCACCAAATGGCATGAAAGAGAGTCTTGCCATCTTGAAAAACTGCTTTCCAAATGGAATTCCAACTATCGTAATGCACCAAATGCAACCAACTATCAGGTTTCCAAGTGCCATTTCCCATCCAAAAAATATAATCCATATAAGATTTACCAGAAACGAAAACATGCCATTTCCATATACGATTTCTTTTCCAAACGGCCAGAATGCTAGGGTTGCAAATTTAAAACATTGCAGACCTACCGGAATTCCAATAATTGTAATACACCATATGCATCCTGCAAAAATCCATGCCAGTCCACCCAGTAATCCTCCAAATATAAACCAAAGGATATTACCTATAGTTCTCATGACAACACATCCTCCTTATCCAATGTTTAATATTCTTTTGCAATTTCCTCTGTTATCTCATATATCTCTTTGAATCTTTCCAGGTCCTCTGGCGATCTGATCAGCATACTCTCTTCGATTTTTCCAGTCCGTATGTCTTTGAACCCTGCTACTTCTTCGCCGGTACAAATACTTGCACGAATAACTGGTTTCATATGTTCTCGGTCATATGTTTTTTTCATGATTTTCTTTTTGAATAATCCCATGCTCCATCCCCCGAATAATTACAGTAACAAGATCAACTATTATAGTCCCATTCCATAATGGTTCCATCAATATGCCATCCATTGTAATCAATATTATAATGTGGTGTCAGGAATGAGAATTCTTTGCTCAGGCATCCAATATAACTGCCATTTTTATAAATCTCAAATTTAGGAAGAAAAGTAAGTACTTTCTGAACAACCATTCCTACTTCATTTCCATAGGCATCATAAATTACAAGTTTATGTCCCCAGGACAACTGACCTTTTACTACATAAACAGTGTTGCCTGCTTCATCATAGATATCATAGCTGTCAAACCATGAAAACAGCCTTTGTTTAAACAATAACTTCATAACTTTTCACCGCTCTCTCCAACAGACATAATGGGTTCTTTATAAGTACCATAATACCATGCCGGAACACCTTAAAAAATATGTAAATTGAAGAATTAACCTATCTTATTTCACAGATTATGATAAAACATAGATTTCCGGCTATAAATCTCTACTCGTTCCCCAAAAGGTACAAAAAAGAGGGTGGGATAAAAATACGGCAGATATTTTGGTAACAAATCATTCCAATGCAGACGTGAAAGTTGGATTTGTTTATAAAACAGCTGGAAATACAGATCTGACAGCAACGCTGAATGTTACGGAAAGTACATTAAAAGCTGGTGTAGAGAATGATTATGAACATGCAGATAATGTAACTTCCAAACTGACACTGTCCGGGAAACCGAATGAGACAGTCAGTGAATCAGGCTGCAAGATTGGAACGATCACAATTACTGTTTCACCGGAAAACTATGAAAATTAAAAGAGAAAGGATATGATTATATGAAAAGATTAACCGCACTTGCATTATGTTTAACAACTGTTTTTACTTTAGGAACTTCTGTTTCAGCAGATACACTGAGCAGTATAGCGGCTGGAGGCAATACAAGTAACCAGCAGGTTAAAGGAACTTATAGAGGTGATACCAATGTAACTGTTTACAGCGTGGATATTGAATGGTCTAACTTTAATTTTGAAAAATGCAGATGAATATATGGCGGTTATTTCTGTTTTTTATTTTTTATGTTTCACGGGAAGTTCTTTTGTAGGATTTTTTCGTGGTATTGGAAGAGTGGAGGTTCCGGTAATTGGAACGATTCTTCAGATTTCTATTCGCGTCGTGATGTCTTATATTTTAATAGGATTTATGGGACTTAAGGCAATGGCACTTGCGACAGGGATAGGGTGGACAGCAATAGTGGTTTATCAGATCATTACTTATAAAAAATACAAATATAGAGCGGCAGACATATTATATAAATGAAGATTTGACAAACAGAAAAAAACAGTATATACTTCTAAATAAAAACAAACAAAATTAAATAAAAACAAATAAAATAAAATACATTAAAAAGGAAAAGAGGTGACAGAATGCCAGTTTTGACAATGGCAGTAGACCTGGGAACAAGTTTTATCAAAGCAGGTGTTTATAATACGGATGGAAAATGTTTTGGTATTGTAAAAGAACCGGTCAAAGCAGAAACGCCGTCAGCAGGAATTTTTCTTCAAAAGGGAGAAAAGATATACAGATCCACTTTGTTATGTATGAAAAAAGCTGCTGAAATGATAAAAAATCCGGCAGATATAGAAGCTGTTTCCTTTGTTGGACAGATGGCAGGATTTATGGGGGTAGGAGCAGGCTGGGAAGATATTACAGGATGGTCCTGTTCTCTGGATACCCGTTATATTCCATATGCAGAAAGGCAGCAGAAGGAGTTTTTTGAAGATTTTATGAATATTTCAGGTACCAACAGTCCGCTGTTTTCTTCTAAATATGAGTGGTTTCGCAGCGAATTTCCGCAACAGGCAGCCAAAATTCAAAAGTATATGATGCTTAACGGCTATATAATCGGAAAATTGGGAAATCTTCCTGTGGAAGAAGCGGTAATTGATGTTTCCCTGCTGACGTGGACAGGACTGGCAGATGTAAAAAATGGCACATGGTCAAAAAATATTTGCAGCAAACTTGGAATATCGGAAAAATATCTGCCACGTGTTGTACAGCCATATGAAGTAGTGTCTCATTTATCAGAAGCCGCTGCCGCATTTTGTTCGCTGCGTTCGGGTATTCCTTTGGTTGCCGGTGCAGGTGATAAAATAGCAGGATGTGTAGGAAGCAATATCCTTGCTCCGGGAAAGATGATTTTTGAAGACGCATCTTTTGGCGGGCTGAGTTTTTGCACGGAAACTTATCGGACAGATCAGGAAAAACATCACTTTGATATGTTATGTGGACTGGGAAAGGGAAAATATTATGCGCATTATTATATCCCTGGATCTGGAATTACATCGGAATGGTTTGTGGATCAGTTTACAGTCGGAAAATCCGGAACAGGTAAGCAGGCATTTGATGAAATGAACCGGGAAATGGCACAGATTCAGCCAGGATGCGACGGACTGATGGCAATCGGAATGCTGGCGGGCAGTGTTATGCCATTTAACGGAGATCTGAAAGGAGTGTGGATGGGATTTGACTGGTCTCACCGTCCGGCGCATTTTTACCGGGCACTGGTAGAAAGTCATGCGTATGCGCTGGCAACGGCAATGGATCAGATGGAAAAAGTGTATCCTGAATATCCTGCACAGACTCTGTATGCAATCGGAGGAGGAGCCAGAGCTGTGGAAAGACTGCAGCTTTTTGCAGATGTCTGTGGAAAAACAATAAAAACGGCAGACAGGGAAGATGCAGCTCTTCTTGGAGCGTCACTTCTTGCCGAAAAAGGAACGGGTATGATAGAAGATCTTTCGGAAACTTCACAGAAAAATATTCATACAGATATGGTGATTGAGCCAGACATGGAAAAAAATGAAAAGTATCAGAAATATAAAGTGCAATATAATCAGTACTGTAAAGAAATGACACACTTATGTAAGGGACTGATACGATAGAAAAAGTCAGGAGTAACGTGTATGAGAAATGACACGTTATCTCCTGACTTTTTGTGTAACAGGAAATGATTTCAAATCAGGTGAGTCCCTGCTTTCATTTGCGAATATCCGTCTGACTGATGTCTATTTCGTTCTTTCATTTTTACGCTGTTATCACTGTTTTTACGTGTTCCTGAAGATATTTTAAATTTGCATCGTCGATTCCGGTATCGGTAATTACAACATCAATATCACTTAAATCTGCAAATTTCTGAAAACCAATGATATCAAACTTAGAAGAATCCACGAGCAGAATCACCTGTTCAGAGGCATCAATCATACTGCGCTTTAAAGCGGCCAGATCACTGGAAGTTGTTGTCAGATCCCCCATGGAAAAGGCTGATGTTGCCAGGAAAAACTTCTTAAAATGATAACACGACATTTCGTTTATTACCTGTGTTCCATAGGAATAATGAAATCCACTGCGGATTTTTCCACCAAGCATATGAAGTTCGCAGCTGTCGGAAGATTCAAGAATCTGTAATACATGAAGGTCATTGGAATAAACCGTCTGATGCATGGAAACATTCCGGCAGAAGATATCGGCAAAAATAGAGAGGGTAGTACCGGTATCCAGCAAAATGGTTTCGTCCGGAACCAGAAAATTTAAAGCGGCTTTTGCGATACGGGATTTTTCATCTTCGTGGTGACGTTCGGAGATAACAGGTTCTACAAACAGGTCAGAAGATTCGGGCAATACGGCTCCACCGTGAGTACGCACAAGAAGTCCCTTTTTTTCAAGGGCGGCAAGATCCAGACGGATTGTAGTTCCGCTTACCTGGTAGAGTTTGTTTAGTTCATTAACAGAAACTCGTTTCTGGCGTTGCAGCAAAGAAAGAATTTCTTTTCTTCGTTCTTCGGTGTATATGGAGGATTTCATAGTATCGTTCCTTTCGTTCTAAATAACCCTGTAAAGCAGGATTCTCTTTTATTTTACCTTTCGTATTTATCAATTGCAAGTATGAAACGAATAAAAACGAAAATAAAATAAAATAAAAGTTATCTTGACAAACAAAAGCAAATAACATAATATAAAATCATGTAAAATAAAAAAGATGTAAAATAAAAGGCCGGAAACGATAGGAGGATATTATGGAATTAACAGTAAAATATGTGGCAGGAATGGTGGATCATACAAATCTTCATGCAGACGCAACGAAAGCAGATTTTGTAAAACTCGCAGATGAGGCAAAAAAATATGGGTTTAAATCTCTGGCAATCAATACATATCCGGTAACTTTATGCAGAGAACTCTGTGAAAGCTCGAAAGTACTGACAGGAGCAGCAGTGGCATTTCCACTGGGCCAGATGACTATTGAGACAAAAGTGGCAGAGGCTTCCAATGCAGTAAAAGACGGAGCACAGGAATTTGATTATGTATTAAATGTTGGAAAACTGAAAGAACATGATTATGCATATATTGAAGATGAAATGAAACAGATGGTTGCAGTTGCCAGAGAACATGGCATTTGCTGTAAAGTGATTTTTGAAACCTGTTATCTGACGGAAGAAGAAATTATAGAGGCAGCGAAGATTGCGTCCAGAGTAAAGCCGGATTTTGTAAAAACCAGCACCGGATTTGGAACAGCAGGTGCAAAAGTGGAACATGTGAGATTGATGAAACAATATGCAGGACCGGATGTACAGGTAAAGGCAGCAGGAGGAATCCGTTCCTGGGAAGCTGCAAAAAGCATGATCGAAGCCGGAGCTACCCGGCTTGGAACTTCCAGCGGAGTTAAAATTGTAGAAGAAATGAGAGCAGCAGGCTGTAAGGAAGCGTAGAGGCGGATAATATGAATGATACAATAAGAGTATGCCTGATTGGATGTGGTCGGGCAGGAATGATCCATGCGAGAAGCTACATGGGTGGTATAAAAGGAGCAGAACTGGCAGCATTGTGTGATCCGGCAGAGGAAGGATTAAAAGCAGCTTCAGAAACAACCGGAGTTTCAAAAATCTACCAAAATTGGCAGGATGTCATGAAAGATCCTGAGATTGATGCCGTGATTGTTGTAACACCAACACAATTTCATCATGATATTGTGATTGCAGCCGCAAATGCCGGAAAACATGTCTTCTGCGAAAAACCTATGGCATCAGATGAGCAGGAATGTGAAGAAATGATTCAGGCCTGCAAAAAGAATCATGTGAAACTGCAGTTGGGCTTTATGAGACGTTTTGATAAGAGCTTTCGACGTGCAAAAGAACTGCTGGATTCCGGAGAGGTAGGAAGTCCGGCACTGATTAAATCAAACACTTACGGTCCCAGTGAACCAAAAGAATGGATGTATGATGTCCGGAAAAATTATGGACCGATCGGTGAAGTAAACAGCCACGACTTTGATACAGTTCGATGGTATGCCGGAAGTGAAGTAAAAATGATTCATGTGATCGGAAATAATTTCCGAAGTCCGGAAAAAGCACAGGAATATCCGGAATATTATGATACTTGTAGCGTGCTCCTGGAATTTGAAAATGGTGTACTTGGAATGATTACAGGCGCACAGTATGTGAAATACGGCTATGATTCCAGAGCGGAAATCCTTGGAACAAAAGGTATTATTAAAATAGGAAGTCAAAATGCAAATTCCGTAGAAGTAGCGAAAGAAGGAATGGAATTAAAGGCAGATTCCATGGATTCCTGGCGAACATTGTTTCGGGATGCTTATGTCACGGAAGATCAGGCATTTATTGAATGCATACAAAAAGATACCAAACCGCCGGTTTCCGGTGAAGATGGTAAAAAAGCATTGATTCTTGTGAATGAGGGGCTTCGTTCCCTTCTGGAACACCGTCCGGTTTATTTAAAAAATGGGATGCCATTAAAAGAAATGGAGTGAGGTAGTATGAAAGCGGTTCGTTTACTTGAACAGGGAAAGCTAGAGTTACAGGAAATTCCAAAACCAATCATAAAAGAGGATGAGATTCTGATTCGTGTGCGTGCAGCAAGCATCTGTGGAACGGATGTGCGTATGTGGAAAAACGGAGCTTCCAATGCTTCACCGGAACATCCGCTTACTCTGGGACATGAATTTTCCGGTGAAATTGCAGAAATTGGAAAGAATGTTAAGGGATATAAAGAAGGAATGAAAGTTGCTGTGGCACCGAATATGGGATGTGGTCACTGTGACATGTGTGTATCGGGAAATACGCATCTTTGCAGGGAAATGTCAGCATTTGGTGTTACAATTGACGGGGCGATGGCAGAATATGTAAAAGTGCCTTCCAATGCGATTTCACAGGGAAATGTATCTGTTCTGGGAGAAGAAATCAGTTATCAGGAAGCAGCACTGGTAGAGCCGTTGTCCTGCGTTTACAATGGACAGATGCTGCTTGGTATTCGACCAGGAGATGACATATTGGTGATTGGCCTTGGACCGATTGGCGTCATGCATATTATGACTGCGAAACTGTTTGGAGCTGGAAAAATTTTTGTCAATGATCTTTCAAAAGAGCGGATAGATCAGGCAAAGGCACTGCTTCCGGATGTAATTCCGATTTACGGAGATGTTATGGAAGGACTGAAAGAATATGGATGTCCTGGAGTGGATATTTGCATTATTGCTGCTCCGGCACCGGGAGCACAGGCGGCATCTCTGGAATATATGAATATGAATGGTCGTCTTTTATTCTTTGGAGGACTTCCAGACAGTAAAAAAATAGTACCAATCAATACAAATCTGATTCATTATCGTCAGCTTCGTATTCAGGGGTGTAGTAAGCAGAATCTCTCCGAGTATCGGAAATGTGCAAAACTGGTAAATGACGGAAGAATTCCATTGGGACTGATTGCTTCAGATACTTATGCAATTGAGGATTATCAAAAAGCATTTGAAAATGCGGCAGCAGCAAACGGATTGAAACATGTAATTATTTTCTGATAAATGAAAAGAAGGAATAAATATGAGGGCAGTAGAAAAATTGAAAGCCAGAATAGTACCGCTTCGATTTGTGGAAATCAATGAACGTGAACAAAAAGAATATAAAGAACAGCTGGAAAAACTGCAGGAAATTTACGGAGATGTAGCAGAATTTCTGGAGCCGGTTGAAGTAGGAGCAGAAATTCAAAAATGTGATGCCATAATTTTTCCACAGTTGATTGGTGCCGGATATCATTATGTAGAAGCGTATTGTCAATATAATAAACCTATTCTGGTTATCACATCCAGATTTGGAACGGTTGACATGTGGGACTGGGAACTGATCAGCTATATGAGAAGTCACGGACTCAATGTTTTTGCTCCTTATAACATTGATATGGGAAAAACTATTTTCCGTGCTCTGGCAGCAAAGGAACATTTGAAAGGGGCAAAATTTCTGATGTTTCAGGATGATCCGGGAGAAGGAATGCAGGCTTACATTTTCAAACGTTTTTACTGGTGGGAAAAAGAATGTAAAGAAACCATGGAAAAGACGTTTGGAATGAAACTCATATATTCCAGCTGGAAAGAAGTCAATGAACGTGCAGCGCAGATAGATGAAAAAGCCGCACTGGATGAGTTTTGTTCATGGAATCTTCCGTGTGATCCGGCTGTAACAGATGAGCAGAAAACGCTGATCGGACAGCTGTATCTGGCAATCTGTGAAGTGATTGAGAAACTTGGTGGCGTAGATGGAATTGGCGCAAACTGTCTGAATGAATCCATGTACTGCAAAACAACGCCATGTACGATCTGGAATGCATTGTTTGAAAAATACGGGATTGTGTGGTGCTGTGAAGGAGATACTCTGACATTGCTGTCCACGTATATTCTTTATCATTCACTGGAAGCACCGGTTCAGATGACAAATATCTATCCGTTTCTGGTTGGACAGGCAGCAATCTATCATGAAAGGATTGACAGTTTTCCGAAAGTGGATGATCCTGAAAACTATGCACTGGGTGTGCATTGTGGATATGCAGGATTTGCACCGAGAAAGTTCTGTGGAGAGAAATGGAAAGTGATGCCAAAAGTTCTGGCAATTGTAAATGAAAAAGCGACTATGGTAGACTGTGAACTTCCTGTTGGAGATATGGTTCTGGCAAAAATCAATCCATCCTTTGATAAAATCACAGTTATTCCTGGAAAAATAGAAAAATTTGTACAGTTTCCGAATACAGATTCACTGAATGCAACATTGCTTCACTATAAAAATGGGGAAAAACTGATGGAAGATCTGCCATCTCATCATCAGATGATCATTGTGGGAAAACAAAAGGCAAAGATTGCCCAAATTGCAAAAGTATTTGGATGGAATTATGAAGTAATAGAGTAAAAAAGAAGGGGCTGTGAAATAAGTCCCTAAAAGAAATAGGACCATTCGTTCATGCGAAAGGTCCTATTTTTGTGGTAAAATTAACTTGCGATGAAAACTTTACACAATAATTATTGTAATTCAAAACAAGGATATTTACCACTGTTTCTTTCAGATTGTTTGGATCTGCTGGATCCTGTTTTAACATTTGACAGATTGATGGGAGGAATCGATTTAAACAAGTATCTGACGGATATTCCGGAGTACACAACCGGACGGCTCAGATATAATCCAGTCAACATGTTAAAAACAGTACTTTTCGGATTTATGACTAGCGGCTACTGCTCTCTGAGAGAACTGGAAGACAACTGCAAAGTTAATATCAGGTTCATGTATCTCATGGATCATCAGACTCCGTCATACAGAACCTTTGGATATTTCATCAATGAAATACTTCAAGATAAGATTGAAAACATTTTTAACGACATCAATCATGCTATCTTTAACGATGAGCATGTAGATCTGCAACATCTCTACATCGACGGCTCCAAGTTTGAAGCAAACGCAAACAAGTATACCTGGGTATGGAAGAAGGCTACCGAAAAGTTCCGTTACAAGCTTTACGAAAAAATCACTGCGGAGATTGAGGAGATTAATGCAGAAATCGCATGGAGCGGGGTGCAGATCACAACAAATCCGGAGTATGTACCGGATTATCTGAATGAAATCGTTGAGCAGCTAGTACTTTTATGGGAACTGGATACAAGTACATTTGTTTACGGAAGTGGAAAGCGAAAATCCAAAGAACAGCGTCATTATGAACACTTGACTACTTTCTGTCAGAAACTTCAAGAATACATACAAAAAATTGAAATCTGTGGTCCTAATCGAAACAGTTACTCTAAAACAGATAACTCAGCTACCTTTATGCGTATCAAAACGGATTACATGGGCAATGATCAGCTTCTGCCAGCATATAATGTACAGATTGGTGTAGCAGATGAATATATTGCAGTTGTTGACGTGAACCATTATCGTTCGGATATGGATTGTTTCGTTCCTTTGATGGAGCACTTCAAACAAACTTATGGATTCTATCCCAAATATCCTGTGGCAGATGCTGGATATGGCTCATACAACAATTATATTTTCTGTGAACAGAACGGAATTGAAAAGTATATGAAATTTCCAATGTTTAAAAAGGAAACTAAGGATCAGAAATATCATGAAGATCCATTTCGTGCAGTTAACTTCAGAATTGATGAGCAAGGTGTCATGAGATGTCCTAACGATAAAGCATTCCATTTTTTATACAGAAAAAATGTGAGGGGAAATCAATACGGACGTAAGGAAGAATTGTATGAATGCGAAGACTGTAGTGGATGTCCATATGCAGAGAAATGTAAGAAGACAGATAAGAATCGAACCGTTCGGATCAATCAGGAATTAACTTCCATGCATCAGGAAGTAATCGAAAACCTGGAAAGTATCCACGGTGCGTTATTACGAATGAACCGTTCGATACAAGCAGAAGGCACTTTCGGAATTATGAAAAACGACCGTTGGTACAAGAGAATTGTCCGAAGAGGTATTCATTCAGTCAAACTGGAAGTTTTACTTGTGGCGATAGGCCACAATCTATATAAATATCAGAAAAAAAGATGAGAAACAGAACTGCCGCATAGATTCAAAAAAAGAATTTCTATGGGGTAGGGGAAGTGCGCTTTCTTTGCGCATGATTTCAGTCATTTATACACAACAGGTACAAAAAGGGAGATGCGAAAAAACTCAATCGAGTTTTTTCACATCCCCTTTTTACTATATAATCAGAAGATTACATTAGAACTTCAAGCTTATATAATAAAGCTGTACGAATGTTGTATTGGGGGATATTATTTACCAGTATATTTCTCTTCACAGTATTTACATCTGTATACCTGCTTAACAGGGTCAGAAAGAACAAATACATGGTCAAGACCCTGTTCAATAGAAGTAATACATCTAGGATTCTTACATTTGATAACATTAGTAATCTGCTTTGGTAATGAAAGTGATTTCTTATCTACTATCTGTCCGTCTTTAATAATATTAACAGTGATATTATGATCGATAAATCCTAATACATCTAAATCAACAAGGTCAAGTCCGCCCTCAATCTTGATAATATCCTTTCTTCCCATTTTACTGCTTCTTGCATTCTTGATAATAGCAACCTGACAGTCGAGTTCGCCAAGACCAAGGTTATTATATATCATCATTGATTTGCCGGCTTCAATATGGTCTAGTACAAAGCCTTCATTAAGTTGTCCTACATTTAACATAATTACCCTCCTATATTTACTTGTTATTAAGACCAAGAAGTGTCATAATAAGAGCCATTCTTACATATACACAGAATTGTACCTGTTTAAAGTAAGCAGCTCTTGGGTCATCATCTATATCTACTGATATTTCATTAACACGAGGAAGTGGGTGAAGAACATACATATCCTCTTTTGCAAGAGCCATTTTTGACTTATCAAGTATATAGAAATCTTTCATTCTGAGGTATTCATCTTCTGAGAAGAATCTTTCACGCTGAACTCTTGTCATATATAATATGTTAAGCTCAGGCATAGCATCTTCTAGGTTTTCCATTTCAATGAATTCAGCCTGGTTGGCTTTTAATACATCATCTCTTATATAATCAGGTATTCTTAATTCCTTAGGAGATATAAGCACGAATTTGACATTTTTATATCTTACGAGTGAATTGATAAGTGAATGAACAGTTCTTCCGAACTTAAGGTCACCACAAAGGCCTATTGTAAAGTTGTCAAGAGAACCGCGGAGTTCCCTTATAGTCATAAGATCTGT
>ENA-ORLU01001624-ORLU01001624.1-human-gut-metagenome-genome-assembly--contig:-NODE-1624-length-15781-cov-2.907094_pt1 | contig 15781 bp, 10 predicted proteins | sample MGYA00243009_ERZ508833 | MGnify/ENA primary metagenome ERZ508833 (study PRJEB26277, sample SAMN04329763) | human gut metagenome | biome: human-associated habitat | host: Homo sapiens | place: USA...
TATGGAACAAGAATGGTGATTTCGATTATTATTGCAACATGGAAATGGTAGAGCTTTCCTTGATCGAGGATAGCACCTCACGGAAGGAACTTCATGAATTGATCCGCAAGCATTATCATCATACCGGCAGCCATCTGGCCGGATTAATGCTCGATAACTGGAACAAGTACGTGGATGAGTTCATCCAGATCGTCCCGATCGAATACAAGAAAGTACTCCAAGAGGAACAGATGCGCAAACTCCAACGCAAGATCGCGGAGATGCAGAAAGACTACTAAATATTTACACAAAAACAAGAGAACTATGGGAAACCCAAGAGCATTTCTAACGATACATAGACAAGAGGCGGGCTATCGTCCCGTCCACGAACGTATAGATGATTTCAGCGAGGTAGAACAGACCTTGAACAGCGGCGACCGCCGTACGCAGGCCTCCCGCTGCATGGATTGTGGCGTACCCTTCTGCCACTGGGCCTGCCCGCTGGGTAACAAGCAACCCGAATGGCAAGATTTGTTATACAAAGGCCGTTACAAAGAGGCATATCACGTATTGGAGCAGACCGACGACTTCCCGGAGTTCACGGGACGTGTCTGCCCCGCCCTCTGCGAGAAAAGCTGCGTACTGAAACTTAGCTGCGACGAACCTGTCACGATCCGTGAGAACGAGGCGGCTATCGTGGAAGCCGCTTTCCGGGAAGGATACGTACAGCCTATCCAACCGGTACGCAACGGGAAAAAGGTAGCCGTGATCGGTAGCGGTCCCGCCGGATTGACCGTGGCGAACCAATTGAACCGGAAAGGATATGAAGTCACCGTATTCGAGAAAGATGAGTTACCGGGCGGCTTGCTACGCTTCGGCATCCCCAATTTCAAGCTAGGCAAGCACATTATCGATCGCCGTATCCGTATCATGGAGCAAGAAGGGATTCTTTTCCGTGTAAACACGATGGTCGGCAAAGAGATATTAGCGAAAGATGTAGTGAAAGATTTCGACGCTGTTTGCGTAGCGATCGGCGCCGAGGTTCCCCGGGATCTATCTATCGAGGGACGTCATTTAAGAGGCGTACATTTCGCCTTGGAGTTATTAAGCCAGCAGAACCGGATCTTAGAAGGCATCCCCATCCCGCCCAAAAGCCAGATCAATTGTAAGGGCAAGAAAGTCTTAGTGATTGGCGGAGGCGATACGGGTAGCGATTGCGTAGGGACAGCGAACCGTCATGGGGCGGCCTGTGTCACCCAGATCGAGATCATGCCCCAGCCACCCGTCGGACAGAATCCGGCGACACCTTGGCCCATGTATCCGCAAGTACTGAAAACCAGCAGCAGCCATGAGGAAGGTTGTATCCGCCGGTGGAACCTAACCTCTAACCGTTTTATCGGAGAGAAAAACAACCTGATAGGGGTTGAGGTAGAAGAAGTCGAATGGGTTCCCTCCCCAGACGGAGGCCGTCCGCAGATGAGACAGACCGGCAAGAAAGAGATCATCGAGGCCGATCTGGTTTTCCTCGCCATGGGCTTCCTACATCCGGTACAAGAAGGATTGATCAAAGAACTGCGATTGGCTACCGACAACCGCGATAATATCGCCGTAGATAATGCCGGATACACCGCCAACAGCAACCTATTCGCCTGCGGAGACGCTGTCAGCGGAGCGAGCCTAGTCGTAAAAGCGATGGCCTCCGGCCGTAATGTCGCCCGATCCATCGACCGTTTCTTACAAACCAACTAATTTTCAACTCTCAATTTTCAATTATCATGTGTGGTATAACAGCGATATTCAATATACACGACGGAGCGCAAGCCCTGCGTAAACAAGCGTTATTAATGAGTAAACGAATCCGTCACCGTGGACCGGATTGGAGTGGTATCTACCAAGGCAAAACCGCTATCTTGGCCCATGAACGCCTCTCCATCGTAGACCCTGCCTCCGGAGGGCAGCCTTTGGTCAGCCCCGACGGGAAACTCATCCTCTGCGTAACCGGAGAGATCTACAACCATCAGGAATTACGAGAACGGTTAAAAGGCGATTACGAGTTCCAAACCGGCTCCGATTGCGAGGTGATCCTCGCCTTATACAAGAAGAAAGGGATTGATTTCATCGAGGATCTCAACGGTATTTTCGCCTTCGCTCTCTATGACGAGGAGAAAGGGGTTTACTTGATCGCCCGTGACCCGATCGGCGTGATCCCGCTCTACATCGGATACGATGACGAGGGACACTTGATGGTATCTTCTGAGTTAAAAGGACTTGAAGGCTTCGCCACTCATTACGAGCCGTTCCTCCCCGGTCATTATTTCTATAGCGAAGACCGTAAACTCACGAGATGGTACACCCGTGACTGGATGGATTACGCCAACGTGAAAGATAATCCTACCGACGTACAACAACTTCACGATGCGCTGGAAGCCGCCGTCAAACGCCAACTGATGAGCGATGTCCCTTATGGCGTCCTTCTATCCGGAGGTCTGGATTCCTCCATCACCTCTGCTATCGCCAAGAAATACGCGGCGAAACGCATCGAGACCAATGGGAAAGCGGACGCATGGTGGCCTCAACTCCACTCGTTCGCCATCGGATTGAAAGATGCCCCGGACTTGATCTCCGCCCGTAAAGTAGCGGATGCGATCGGTACGGTTCATCATGAGATCCATTATACGATACAAGAAGGATTGGACGCTTTACGAGATGTCATTTATCATATCGAGACCTATGATGTCACTACCGTCCGAGCCTCTACCCCCATGTATTTATTGGCCCGTGTGATCCGGAGCATGGGTATCAAGATGGTACTAAGCGGCGAGGGTGCGGACGAGGTATTCGGGGGATATTTATATTTCCATAAGGCCCCGAACGCACAGGCTTTCCATGAAGAGACCCTGCGTAAATTAAGCAAACTGTATTTATATGATTGCTTGCGCGCGAACAAAAGCCTTTGCGCATGGGGCGTAGAAGGACGAGTGCCGTTCTTGGATAAAGAGTTTCTTGATGTGGCCATGCGTCTGAATCCGGCGGCAAAGATGTGCCCGGGTACGACCATCGAGAAGAAGATACTTCGAGAAGCATTTTCCGACAGCTTGCCCAAGGAGATCGCTTGGCGGCAAAAAGAGCAATTCTCGGATGGGGTAGGCTATGGCTGGATCGATACATTAAAGAAAATAACCTCCGAGTCGGTCACTGATGAAGAGATGGCGAATGCCGCCAAACGATTCCCGATCAATCCGCCCCAAAACAAGGAAGAGTATTATTACCGCTCCATCTTTGAAGAGCATTTCCCCAGCGAAAGCGCGGCGAGAAGCGTACCTTCCATTCCTAGCGTAGCGTGTTCTACCGCAGAGGCTTTAGCTTGGGACTCGGCTTTCAAAAACATGAACGAGCCAAGCGGCAGGGCCATAAAAGACGTACATGAATCCGCTTATTGACGAATATTTCTTTTCTTTAGTAGCAAAATGCACCAACTTTTATGAATAATAAACGCTGGTGCATTTAATTTTTATAATAACTTTGCCAGCTAGAGTCATAAAACACTTTAAAACAAATTTATATGAAGAAAATCTTTACATGCATTAGTTTGGCAGCCGCTACATTCATGGCTACCACCCCAGTGATGGCACAACAACAAAAACAATTAACAGATAAAGAAAAGGCTGCTGTTGTTAAAGTTATTGTTCCTGCCGTTTTTGATCAAGTAAAGCAAATTAGTGGAGTTGATTTCATGTCTCTCACAAATCCTAATATCGAAAGCATAATTAATTCCCCTTTATTTTTGCCTCAAGTATCAAGCCTACGTGCAGATCAATTAAATCCAATCTCGGTTACTCCTGATAGTTTAAAATTGGATCTTAGTTCTATGGATTTTTCTGCGATAGCACCGGGAATGGGTGATTTCATCGCAGGGATCGTTAATGACGTAAAACTGACATTCAGTGATTATAAAGAATATAACGTTTCACTTAACGGACAATCCGTAAAAATTGATTTACCAGAGAAAATTGATGTATCCGCAGCTGCTTTAGTTGACGCAGAAACGGGTAAACCCACAAATTTATTATCGGTATTAATCAAGACCGGGAACAAAGGAACCATTCTTCCTTTCAACAGCTTATCCGTAGAATTGAAATTAGGTTGGTTAGGTACCGTGGGTAGCATGATCCCTAATTTCCCGCTTAAAGATGGAAAATTGATAAGCCTAACAGAAACAGCAAATAGCTCTGGTACGATTGATTATACGATTACTTTAGAAGATAATTTACGTAGTCTAGCTGCAACGTTAGCTCAAGTCCCGAACTTCCAAATATCTCTTGATATGACAAAGTTGATGACAGAAAGTACTATCAAGGCTAGCTTATTCGGTAAACCTCTACAAGCACCTAACGCAAAATTGCCAATGGGTGACGCTGTCGTATATGCAAACTTGAAATCAACAACAGGCATGCCTGCAGATTCTATTGTCTTGACTTCATATGATGCCGCATCTAGCAAAATCAAAGGATATAAGAAGTTGACTCCGACAATTGGCGTATCTGGAGCAAATCTAGTTTTAACGACAACAGATTCAGTACGTGCTGACGTAAATACAGCTTGGACTCCAATGTCTAAACAGATCGTTACAATGCCAGCAACAATGAGCACAGCCATCAATTCTATTATGTCCTCTCTTGTTAATGGTGTCGTTAGTAATCTTAAAGCAAGCGCAGAAACCAATTACACTATTACAATCGATTCTATTTACGAAGCTAAAAAAGATGAGGTTATTCGTGTAATGGAAATCGACGCAACGACAAAAGTTGAAGCTACGAGCTTAAAAGATACAAAGATGATCGTAGATGTCAACTTCTTGAAAGGAAGCAGTAAAGAAAAAGTCATGAATATCAAGGCTACGGCTCCTACAAATGATACTAAGATTACGGTAGACTTTAGTCCTGCTGTTGATCCTAATGGCGATGGCGTTAAAGAAAATGTCCGCATGGCGACATTATATATTACATCTGACGCTATGGGTATCATCACCGATAACGAGACTATCAATGACGAGGTTCAAGAGGTTACGGTATCTACAACCGCTAGCGGTCTTTATGTAAAGAATGGTAAGGGTAATTATGTAATCGTTAATATGGTAGGTAGAGTTGTTTCTACGGGTATCATCACTAGCGATGAGCAATACATCAGCACTCCGAATATGCCGAACGGTATTTATATGATCTCAATCGATCAGTCTAAGCTCTTGAGATCTGCTCATAAGACAACTGTTAAGTTCGTAAAATAAATTATCTAGATAATTAGTTAATCTGATAAAAGGAGCTATCCGGAAACAAAACCGAGTAGCTCCTTTCTTTTTGTCAATTTGTAAACCAAACTCCCGGAGAGTTGATTTTTCTGGCCTGATGTACTTCTCGTCCCTAAATATGAGAAAAAATATTAGCAAATGATTGTTTAGTAATATATTAACCAAATACGACCTTTTGTTCTAGAGAAATAATTCATGCTAGTTCACATTTATACGGGTCAAAACATGTTTTTTATACGGATAAAAGAGGCATTTCATACGGTTGTATCGCCCGACGCGACTATATGTATCGCCTTACGCGACCTATCGCGTTGGCTAACGCCACTACTTGCATCGCCCAACGCGACCTTTCGTGTGACAAAACATGACCTTTTACGTAGAAATCAGTGGTTAAATACATATTTTCACCCATTATCTATCCCTAGTTGAGACTTCTTGAAAAAGAGGCTCGTCAGACAAACAGACTTATTTTAAGCAAATAGATAGATATATAGCTTTTTTACTTACAGTTACAGCAACCCATATTCACAAAGCATATATTACGATATAAAACCAAAACGCACACTTCTAATTATCATTTATAACTAAAAGCATATATTATAACTTCAATCTATTACAAACCTCATATTTATAAAACATTCGAGCCTCTCACCTGTTATATACTTATCAAAACGTTATATATTTGCATTACAATAAAACAAAAAGAAATAATATAAAGAATAATATCATCAAAATGACAAAATCAATCAGATTCACAAAGATGCACGGTGCCGGGAATGATTACATCTACGTAAACACGATGGCCTATCCGATAGACAATCCCGAGGAATTATCTATCGCATGGAGCAAGCCGCACACGGGCATAGGATCTGATGGTTTGGTCTTGATCGGTTCTTCAGACATCGCCGATTTCAGCATGCATATCTATAATGCGGACGGCTCCGAGGCGATGATGTGCGGAAACGCATCCAGATGTATTGGCAAATATGTCTATGAGGCCGGCCTAACGCAAAAGAACAAGGTTACCTTAGAGACCTTATCTGGTATCAAAGAGCTACAATTGAAAATAGAGCGTGAAGAGGTCACCGAGATCACGGTAGATATGGGAATGCCTGCCGTAGGCGAGATCGCCTTGGAGGTTGAGGCTGGAAGAGAAATTTACACCGGCACCGTCATCTCCATGGGAAATCCTCATTTGGTTATCTTCGTGGACGAGATGGACAAGGTCGATCTGGCAAGCGTAGGCCCGTTACTGGAATGCCTCCCGCTTTTTCCGGACCGGACAAACGTGGAGTTCGTGCAGGTGCTAAAACCGGACGAGGTACGGATGAGGGTGTGGGAACGAGGTTCCGGCATCACCCAAGCCTGCGGAACCGGAGCTTGCGCCACCGCCGTGGCCGGGGTCGTACGTGGGAAGACAAAGCGAAAGACGAAGGTCATCATGGATGGGGGCCCTTTAACCATCGAGTGGGACGAGCGAAGCGGTAAGGTCTTTATGACCGGCGGAGCTGTCAACGTATTCGAGGGATTCATCAAAGTCTGACACGGGGAACGAGACAAAACAACGAAAACAACAACATAAAAACAAAAGAACTGAGTATGGCACTAATTAATGAACATTTCCTGAAACTACAGAACAATTACCTTTTCTCCGACATTGCGAAAAAGGTAAACAGCTTCAAGGTTACCCATCCCAAGGATAAGATCATTCGAATGGGTATTGGTGACGTTACGCAACCACTTGCCCCCGCCGTTATCGAGGCGATGCATAAAGCCGTGGAAGAAATGGCGAGCAAGGATACATTCCACGGATATGGCCCCGAGCAGGGATATCCTTTCCTAATCGACGCTATCATCAAGAACGATTATGCCAGCCGGGGAGTCTTTATCGAACCGAGCGAGGTATTCATCAGCGACGGAGCGAAAAGCGATTGTGGAAATATAGGTGACATGCTCCGCCACGACAATAGTATCGGGGTGACAGACCCCGTATATCCGGTCTACATCGACTCGAACGTAATGAGCGGACGCACTGGGGTATTGGAAAACGGGAAATGGAGCGATGTCGTATACATCCCTTGCACGGAGGAAAACAACTTCGTACCGGATCTGCCCAGTCGCAGGGTGGACATCCTTTACCTCTGCTATCCCAATAACCCGACCGGAACGACCTTGACTAAGGACGAATTGAAGAAATGGGTAAACTATGCCCTTGCCAACGACGTGCTTATCATGTACGACTCCGCTTACGAGGCTTATATACAGGACCCGAATATCCCCCACTCTATCTACGAGATCAAAGGAGCGAAGAAGGTAGCCATCGAATTTCGGAGCTTCTCTAAAACCGCCGGGTTCACGGGGATACGTTGCGGATACACGGTCGTACCGAAGGAGCTGAACGCCTTCACGCTGGACGGGCAACGGGTACAGTTGAACAAATTAAGGAACCGTCGCCAATGCACGTAATTCAAGGGAACCTGTTACATAACCCAACGGGGTGCGGAAGCGGTTTATTCCACCGCCGGGAAACAGCAAGTGACAGCTACTATCAATTATTATATGACCAACGCGAAGATCATGAAAGAGGGCCTGCAAAACTGCGGTCTCACGGTGTACGGAGGCGATAACGCCCCATACCTCTGGCTAAAGACCCCAGACGGCCTCTCCTCATGGAAATTCTTTGACAAACTGCTTTATGAAGTCAAGATAGTCGGAACCCCCGGAGTGGGATTCGGACCGAGCGGGGAAGGTTATCTACGCCTCACCGCTTTCGGCGACAGGGATGACACCCTAGAGGCCATGGCTAGGCTGAGGAAGTGGCTAAGATAAGTCATTTACTATAAACAACAATAATCATCAGGTATTATGTCAAAGTTAAGATTTAGAGTCGTAGAATCGGCGTTCGAGAAGAAAGCGACCGAGCTAACCACTCCCGCCGAGAGACCTTCCGAGTATTACGGAGAATTGGTATTCAACCGTGAGAAGATGTTCAAATATCTTCCAGAGAAAGCATACGAGAGACTGGTGGACTCCATCGACAACGGTAGCCCATTAGACCGTGAGACAGCGAACGCCGTGGCCTCCGGCATGAAGAAATGGGCGATGGAAAAAGGCGCTACCCACTACACCCACTGGTTCCATCCCTTGACGGAAGGTACCGCCGAGAAGCACGATGCTTTCATCGAGCATGATGGCAAAGGCGGCGTACTTGAGGAATTCGAGGGCAAACTACTGATCCAGCAAGAGCCGGACGCCTCCAGTTTCCCGAACGGCGGTATCCGCAATACGTTCGAGGCCCGTGGCTACTCGGCTTGGGATCCTTCCTCCCCCGCCTTTATCGTAGGCGACACCCTGTGCATCCCGACGATCTTCATCGCTTACACGGGCGAGTCCCTCGACTACAAAGCCCCCCTACTGAAAGCCTTGGAAGCCGTAAACAAGGCGGCGGTCGATGTCTGTCACTATTTCAACCCGGACGTGAAGAAAGTATACGCCTACCTCGGCTGGGAACAGGAATACTTCCTAGTAGACGAGGGCCTATACGCCGCACGTCCCGATCTGTTGATGACCGGCCGAACCTTGATGGGACATGAAAGCTCCAAGAACCAGCAGTTGGAGGATCATTACTTCGGAGCCATCCCCACCCGTGTCATGGAATTCATGAAAGACCTCGAGGTAGAGGCATTGAGGCTCGGCATTCCCGTAAAGACCCGCCATAACGAGGTCGCCCCGAACCAATTCGAGCTGGCTCCCATCTTCGAGGAATGCAACCTCGCCAATGACCATAACTTACTGATCATGGCCCTAATGCGCAAGATCTCCCGCAAACATGGGTTCCGTGTCCTGTTGCACGAGAAACCGTTCAAAGGCGTGAACGGTTCCGGCAAGCACAATAACTGGTCGCTGGGAACCGATACCGGAATCCTTTTGATGGGACCGGGTAAGACGCCGGAAGACAACCTGCGCTTCGTCACCTTCGTGGTCAACGTACTGAAAGCCGTGTACACCCATAACGCATTGTTGAAGGCCAGCATCTCCAGCGCTACCAACGCCCATCGTCTGGGAGCGAACGAGGCTCCCCCAGCGATCATCTCCAGCTTCTTAGGGACACAGTTGTCCAAGGTTTTGGAACATCTGGAGAACAGCGATACGGAAGATTTCAACCTAGCGGGAAAGCAAGGCATGAAACTCGATATCGCCCGTATCCCCGAGTTATTGATCGATAACACGGATCGTAACCGTACCTCCCCTTTCGCCTTCACCGGTAATCGTTTCGAGTTCCGTGCCGTAGGTTCCTCCGCGAACTGCGCCGCCGCCATGCTGGTATTGAACGCCGCCGTAGCGGATCAGTTGAGGCAGTTCAAGGCCGAGGTAGACGCTAAGATTGCCGCCGGAAAGGATAAGTTCGCCGCTATCATCGAGGTAATCCGCAAGGATATCAAGGAATGCAAGGCGATCCATTTCGACGGCAATGGCTACAGCGAGGAATGGAAGACCGAGGCCGCACGCCGGGGCTTGGATTGCGAGACCAGCGTGCCTTTGATCTTCGACGCTTATTTGAAAGATAGCAGCGCCCGCATGTTCGAGTCCACGGGAGTCATGACCCGTAAGGAGCTGGAGGCTCGCAACGAGGTCAAATGGGAGATGTACACGAAGAAGATCCAGATCGAGGCCCGTGTATTAGGCGACCTGACAATGAACCATATCATCCCGATGGCCACCAAATACCAGTCTTCCTTGATAGACAACGTATATAAGATGCGTGAATTATTCCCCGCCGATAAAGCCGCCCATCTATCCTCCAAGAACATGGAGATCATCGAGGATATAGCGAACCGCACGATCTTCATCAAGGAAAAAGTGGACGAGATGGTCAACGCCCGCAAGATAGCCAACAAGATAGAGAGTGAGCGGGAGAAGGCGATCGCTTACCACGATCGGATCGTCCCGATGATGGAAGCCATCCGTTACCATATCGACAAGTTGGAACTGGTTGTCGACGACCAGATATGGACCTTGCCGAAATACCGTGAGCTTTTATTCATCAGATAGTCTTATTCAGACAGTAGTTTTTTGTTGATTGTTTTGTGTTAATAAGGAGAGGATGCTGCGAAGTATACCTCTCCTTCTTTTTTATCCCATACAAAATACATACCTTTGGGGCATAAATATATAGGAGGGAAATTGATATGACGACAATAGAGTTACAACAATGGAGAGAAAGCTTTATCGAGAGGTATCTCAATAAAATAGACGATATGGAAACGGTCCTAAAGATCGAGAAATATATGAAACGAATTATGTCCAAGGCGAATGCAGCATCTCCCATTTCATTCAGTTTGAAAGAAGCCAATAGGGAAATAGATATAGCCGAACAGGAGCTAGAAGAAGGTAAAGGCATCAATGAGGATGATATGCACCAATTCTTTGAGACATGGAGAAACAAGCTAAAGTAATCTGGGCACCCCGTGCGAAAAGACAAGCTGATTTAGCCATAGCCTACTGTTTAAAGCACTTTGGGAAACAAGCTGCTCTCAACTTTATCGATAAGTTGGAGAAGAATTGTATCCGGATAAAGAACAATCCTCTTATTGGTACTATAGAAGAGACTTTCGCCGATAGAGACAAGGAATATCGCTCCTTGATCGAGGGACATCATAAACTTATATATACCCAAGAAGGAAAACGTTCCATACGTATCGTATTGTTGTGGGACTGTCGTCAAAACCCCGATAAATTAAGAACATCTATCAGATAAACAATAACAAATATGAATTACGGATTCGTCAAAGTAGCGGCAGCCGTACCACAGGTTAAAGTGGCTGACTGCTTTTATAATATTCAACAGATCGAGGGATTGATGCGCCAAGCGTCCCAAAAAGAGGTCCAGATCATCGCCTTCCCCGAATTATCGGTTACGTCTTATACTTGCATGGATTTGTTCTCGCAAGAGACCTTACTCAGAAACGCCGAGAAAGCCTTGCTGGATTTAGTGAACAACACCGCCGATCTGGATTTACTAACGATCGTAGGTTGCCCGCTTGTCAGCGGAAGCCAACTGATACATCAGCTCCTGCTGCCAGTATTGATGATAGATATTGTCCATAATAGGACTCCTTTCTTAAAGTGGTTGTACACTGCGAGATATTGGGGGTAGTGCCCAAAAGTTACCTGCCCAGCTACAAGGAGTTCCAAGAAGAGCGTTGGTTCACGGCCTCTTCACACCTACAGCAATCCATGATCACGATCGGTAACCGGGAAGTGCCGCTGGATTGCTACCTGATCTTCGAGTACGATGAGGTACGTGTGGGTATCGAGATCTGCGAGGATCTTTGGGTTCCCATCCCTCCCAGCTCCGAGCTAGCCATGCAGGGGGCGAACTTGATATTCAATCTATCCGCCAGCAACGAGTTGATCGGTAAGCATGCTTACTTACGATCCTTGATCTGCCAGCAATCCGCACGTTGTATCGCCGGATACGTCTACGCTTCCGCCGGTTTCGGGGAATCCAGTACCGACCTCGTATTCGCGGGAAACGGTATCATAGCGGAGAACGGCACGTTATTAAGGGAATCCGAGCGTTTCTCCATGGAGGAGCAACTCGTTATCAGCGAGATCGATATCCAGAACTTACAGAACGACCGACGGATCAACACCAGTTTCATGCAGGGTTATCTCAACCATAACATGGATAACGGCACCGTAGTCTCATTCAGCCTTCCCAACCGGACACTGGATTTGACCCGGGCAATCGACCCGCATCCCTTTACCCCTTCCGGCGATGCCTTGAAAGAACGTTGCGAGGAAATATTCCATATACAGGTAGCGGGACTCACCAAGCGCATCCTCCACGCCCACGCCCAAACCGCCGTCGTAGGCATCTCTGGGGGACTGGATTCCACCTTGGCCCTACTGGTCACCGTCATGACCTTCGATGCCTTGAAGATCCCACGGGATAAGATCATCGGCATCACCATGCCCGGCTTCGGAACGACGGATCGTACCTATACCAATGCCTGCGACTTGATACGCTCCCTTGGCGTGACCCTCCGGGAGATCTCCATCAAGGACGCTTGCATCCAACACTTCAAGGATATCAATCACGACATCCATGTACATGACGTGACGTACGAGAACAGCCAAGCCCGTGAGCGTACCCAACTTCTTATGGACGTGGCGAACCAAGCGAACGGCCTCGTGATCGGTACGGGAGACCTCTCGGAGCTTGCCTTGGGCTGGGCTACTTACAATGGCGACCATATGTCTATGTACGGCGTCAACGGTAGCATTCCCAAGACATTGGTTAAATATCTGGTGGAATGGGTGGCCAATAACAAGGTAGACGAGGCTTCCCGCGCCACGTTATTAGATATAGTAGACACTCCGATCAGCCCGGAATTGATTCCCGCCGACGAGCATGGGAATATCAAGCAGAAGACAGAGGATTTGGTAGGCCCGTACGAGCTGCACGATTTCTTCCTCTATCACTTCTTACGCTTCGGAGCCTCACCCGCGAAGATTTATTTCTTGGCGAAGCGGGCATTCGGGGAAACCTACGACGATGCCACCCTCAAGAAATGGCTCCATACCTTCTTCCGCCGCTTCTTCCAGCAACAGTTCAAGCGCAGTTGCCTGCCGGACGGCCCGAAAGTGGGCTCCATCAGCCTCTCCCCCCGCGGAGACTGGCGAATGCCGAGCGACGCGATGGCTACGCTTTGGCTGGATGAGATCGCAGGGCTTTAACATTTTTTCAATGGTATAGTCATAGACGAGGCTCTCTTATGGGCCATAGACGAGACACCTACCCCCATAAGAGAGCCTAATCTATGACCTATGAGAGAGCCTCGTCTCTCACCCGTATCAACCGAGGCCCTAACATAGATCGTAACTAATCGAACTGCGTAATCACCCTGCGAATCCGGGTGAAGCTATCCGTATCCTTCTCCAGTTTATAGATGTGCTTATAGGACAGGGCATCCTGCTCGGTCGGCGAACCATTGATCAAGAGAATATCCCGGTCGTTGGCAAATTTCAAGATCCCCGCCACGTTATTCGGGTGCAGCTTCCCGATCTCATCCATCATGCAATGGAGCCTGAAATCGGAGAATACCGTGGAGGCGTTCCGCTTGAACACGTTCAGCAACATGATATTCACCATGGATTTGACCAAGATATCCGTACCCTCGGAGCCTACGTTCGTAAGACGTTCTACGAAGCCCGTATCATTCCGGTTCTCGATCACCCGGAATTTAAGGTCGAAGAAATCCGCCAAGCGGATCAAGTTGCCGGAATAAGCGTCCATCGACTTGATCAACTCACGTAGCAACGTCGTCGCCTTCTCCCGGGTAGCCGTATCGTCGGCTGAGGAAGCGAAGAGGTTCTGCCCCAAATCCCAGCTATATTCCTCGTTGAATCGCTTGATCTCCTTCAACAGATTGACGATCTTGTTCTGGCTCGGATCAATACGCATCTCGATACACTGGATAATCCCCACGAAGTTCTTCTCCTTGAAATCGGCGTTGATCTGATCCACCACGCCACGGATATTGCCTTCCTGAGAGACCATGCTTTTCGTGTCCGCCGTAATCTGCCGGAAGATATCGGAGTTGCGGGTATTGATACGCGATTGGTATTCCGAGACCTTATCCTCGTCGATAAACTCCTTCAAGTCGCAAGCGAAATCCATATACTCTTTATCATCCGAGAAGCTCGTCTTGAAGGCGAACACATTATCCTCGGAGAAATTGCCGGTGTAGGCGGTTATCTCCTTGCGCAGCTCGGAAAGTTTCTGGGATTGCTCGCTGATGCGGATCGTGATCTCCCGTACCAAGGAACGGCAATCGCCATCCGTATCGGTACGGTTCATGGAAGAGAAGATGGATTCCCTAGAGGTAAACCAGTCCAACAGGGTAGAGCGGTGATATTCCTCCCGGTTCTCCAACGCTTTCCGGTTGGCCTCCTTCAGCTCCTTCAACTCGGCATCTACCTTGAAGATACTCCGGTTCACGTCCGCCAGACGTTTTTTCAATTCCTCCCGTTCCCCGTGGATGATCTGCTGCAAGCGCAGGCTCTCCGTCGTCCAGTCGGATACCTTATCCAGCATCTCTCGTTTATCTTTCAGATACTCGATAATCAATGCCTTGGTCTCGTTGATATATTTAATCTCCCCACCGATATACGCCAAGCGGGAATGGATCTCCTCCAAACGTTTCGGATCGCCACCACTGGCGGTCAGGCTATCCAATTGCTCCCTGTCATATCCGGATTTGCGCTCTTCCAACTCCGCTTTCTTGCGTGCGATCTCCTCCGAGATAGCTTCCCTTGCGACGGAGAGTTCCTTATCCAAAGCAGCCAACTCATCTTTCTCTTGCTCATCCAAGGAAGCGAGTTCCCGGTCCATCTTACCTTGAAGCGTGGCGATCTCCTGCTGGATCGAGGAAAGGACGGCTTCGGCAGCGTTCAACTCCTCCTCCAAGCGCCGGATCTCCTCCTGCCTCAGACGGGTCGCCTGATCCCGCAAGGCCGACAGACGAGACTCGTCTTCCTTCTTGCGGACCGCCAGTTGCTCCAACTCATATTCCGCATGATAGATATCCTCCTTGATGGGCTTCACCGAGGATTGATATTGCTTGCGAAGATTCTCCTTAGCCGCCTCCAAATCCTGCCGCGCCGTAGCGATAAACCGCTGGATTCCGGCACGTTTTTCCTCGGCCACCTTCTTCTCCGTCAAGTAATCCTCCTTAGTCTTGACATTCCGGTGAATCCCGGAGGTGAAGCGGATTCCATAAAAGGTATCTCCCTCGCCTACCTCCGCCGTAAACTCTTTCCCGTAAAGCAGACGCTCGTCACACACTTGCCCGATCGTCTGCTCCCAGCCGGGTTTATGCTCGGACAGCCAGTTGAAGAAGCTATCTTTCTGGTTGTCCAAGAACTCCGTCAGTTCCGCTAGCTTAGCGCTCAGGGCCTCGATCTTCATCTCGTTGGATTCCGCTAGCTTTTGATAGTCCTCATCCAGATGCTTCCCGGCGGTCTCGAACTCTTTCGTCTGGTAGTTCAACTCGTACTGCAGCTCACGGATCTTCAGCACCAAGTCCTTCCGGTTCGCATCGTAATTGCCGAGACGCCCCTTGACCGCCTCCAATTCCTCCGAGGTTCCCGACTGCCCTCGGGCAGTCTTGATACGCATCTTCAAGGCGGCGACCTCCGTCGTACGTTTCTCCCGATCCACCAACAAACGCTCTTTCTCCTCCGAGGCGGCATGGCGCAATTCCTCCCGTAGCCGTCGATAATACTCCCGGCGAGCCTCCCGACGAGCATTGATCTCGGTCTCTGCCGCCAGTAATTGTTTCTGTTTCTCGTTCTCGAAGCCGGCCAACTCGTTCTTCAGATTAGCGATCAAATTGGCGTGCAAGACCGAGGCTTCTTTATTCTTGGAAGAAAGCAAATCTTTCTCCACGACTAAGGATTCCTGTTCCTGCTGTAAGATCTCCAATTTGT
>ENA-ORLU01001626-ORLU01001626.1-human-gut-metagenome-genome-assembly--contig:-NODE-1626-length-15775-cov-3.271754_pt1 | contig 15775 bp, 13 predicted proteins | sample MGYA00243009_ERZ508833 | MGnify/ENA primary metagenome ERZ508833 (study PRJEB26277, sample SAMN04329763) | human gut metagenome | biome: human-associated habitat | host: Homo sapiens | place: USA...
AGGTAGTAATGGTAAAAATGGTAAGAATATACTTGCAATAAAAATACTAAAAACATCACCAAAATCCGAACTTAAAGCCATTTTCATATATTTTATAATATTTCCATATACTTTTCTTCCTTCAACAACACCATTAAAAACAACTTTTAAATTTTTCTCCAATAAAATTATATCACTAGCTTCTTTTGCAATATCTGTCGCAGTATTTACACAAATACCAACATCAGCATTATGAAGTGATGGAGCATCATTTACACCATCTCCCATATATCCAACAACATGACCATTCTTCTTTAATATAGTAATAATTCTTTCTTTTTGTAAAGGATTCATTCTTGCAAATATATCAACATCTTCAACTTGTTTTGAAAGTTCATCATCAGACATTTTATCAATATCAGAACCAGTTAAAATTTTATCATTTGGCATTCCAACTAATCCTGAAACATTTTCGGTAGCATATTGATTATCACCAGTTAATATTTTTGTTGTAACACCATATTCTTTTAAATTTTTAATTGTAGTTTTTACATCTTTTTTTGGTGGATCAAGAAATGCAACAAACCCGATAAATACCATTTCAGATTCATCAGAAGAATTGAATATATCTTTACCAGAATATTCTCTTTTTGAAGCTAATGCAATAACTTGCATTCCCTGTAAAGCTAAATCTTTTGCATTACTATTTATATTTGCAATCATATTTTGAGTTAAGTCTTTGTGTTCACCATTTATTTTTACAGTAGTACATCTTTTTAATATTTCTTCCAAAGCACCTTTTGTAATAATTCTATAATGATCATCATGTTTTACAACAACACTCATTATTTTTCTTGTATAATCAAATGGAATTTCATCAACTTTTTCATAATCAACAATTTTTTCTTTAATATTATGCTCATTTCCATATGTAATAACAGCTTTATCAACTAAGTTTTTCATTCCAGTTCCATAATAACTATTTAAATAAGCATATTCAAGAATTGATAAATCTTCTTTACCTTCAACATTAATATATTTTTGTAAGACAATCTTGTCTAATGTTAAAGTTCCTGTTTTATCTGTACACAATACATCAATTGCACCTAAATTTTGAATTGATTGAATGTTTTTTACAAGAGTTTTCTTTTTAGCCAATGTTTTAGTACCTTTAGTTAAATTAACATTAACAATCATAGGAAGCATTGTTGGAGTGATTCCAACAGCAACAGATAATGCAAATAGAATTGCCTCTAATACATCTTTACGAATAAGTGCATATATAATAAATACTGCAATAGAAACAACAAGCATATATTTAATAAGAAGTTTTGTTATATTATTCATACCTTTTTCAAAATTTGTAATTTCTTTTTTATTATCAATTTGTTTACCCATATTTCCTAAATATGTTGAAAATCCTGTGCTGATAACAATACCAGTAGCTTTACCACTTATAACACTTGTCCCCATCAAGCAAATATTAGATAGTGAAAAAATTTCATTTGATGGTATGTAAGAATCCTTTTTCTCAATAGGAGCACTCTCACCAGTAAAAACAGATTGATTTAAAAATAAATCCTTACTCTCTAAAATCATAACATCTGCAGGAATTATTGAGCCTGCATTTAAATGAACAATATCACCTAATACAATATCTTCTGTTTTTATATTTTTTTCTTTGCCATTTCTTATAACAGTTGCAGTAGAAAAAAGTTTACTCTTTAAAGACTGATTAAACTTATAAGTAGAATAGTCTTGAAAAAATCTTATCAAAGCACTTGCAAAACCAATAGCTAAAATAATTATAGTTCCAAGAGTATCATCACCAACAAATTTATTTATAATTGCTAAAACTATAAGAATAAAAATAAATTTATCTTTAAATGAATTTATAAAAAAGTAAAACCATGAATGTTTTTCCTCTTTTACTACAATATTTTTTTCATCATTTTTATGTTTTTCTTCAATTATTTTTGAAGATAGACCTTTTTCAATATGAGAATTAAATTCATTAAGTATTTCATCTTTTGATTTTTGAGCTATATTTGTATATTTTTCAAGAATTTTCTTATCATTATTAACTAATTTTTGATTTTTAAATTTATTTTTTATAAAAAATAAACGAATCATTTATATCACTCCTTTAGACAAATTTATTATAACACAATGACAAAAAATGAAAATAATTTTATAAAAAAATTTTTATATTTAATATTTATTTAATCTTTTAAAACTAAAATACATTTAGAAAGTAAGAAATAAGACTTGCAAATAATATTAGGAGGATAAAAATATGAGTAGAAAAGTAAAAAATATAATTATGATAACAATTATAATTATAGTATGTATTGCAAGTGGATTTACAATAAATATTGCTAAAGAAAGTGGAGAATATTCATCAACAACATCAAATGAAAACGCAACATCAAAAATAAAATTAACAGGAGATTCTTACATTACATCATTAGAAGATGATGACACAACATATAGTAATATTGATTTTAATGGATATAAATTATATGTAAATGGAGTTGCTATAAACTAATGAATATGCTATAATTGAAGCGGAAAAAAGTAAGAAAAGGATATAAACAATGAAAACAATAGTATATTTAATAAGACATTCTGTAAGATTCAATAACAAAGAAATGATAGAAAGTTATAAAACTACTCAAAACGCTTTATTAAAAAATGAAAAAATAGTATTAAGTGTAACAGGAGAAAAAAGAGCAGAAATCTTAAGTAATGAAGAAGAACTACAAGATATAGATGTAGTATATACAAGTAATTGTGTAAGAACATTACAAACAGCAAAATATTTATTAGAAAAACAAAATTTAAAAGCAAATATAGATGAAAGATTTGATGAAAGAAGAGTTGGATTACCCAATGATGGAGAAGTAACAGATTGGTATGTAAGACAATATGAAGATGAAAATTACAAAACAATTGGAGGAGAAAGCCAAGCAGATGTTAGAAATAGAATGTATGAAGCATTACAAGAAGTTATAGAAGCAAATAAAGGAAAAAGAATAGCAATATTTTCACACGGATATGCAATAACATTTTTATTATTAAAATGGTGTAAATTAAATAATGTTAATAACAAGCACAAATTAGAGATTAGTTTTAATGGAAAAACAATATTTAACCAAAAACTAAATTCACCAGAAGTATTCAAACTAGTTTTAAATGAAAACAATAAAGTAGAAAACATTGAAAATATAGAATTTGCAGATTTAGAGTATGACGACTTTGACAAAAAAGAACTAGAATAGGAATTTAAGAATATAGATTTTGGAAAAAAGAATTAGAACGATTTTGTAAATATAAAAAGGAATGATATAGAAATGAAAATAATATTAGCCTCAGGCTCTCCGAGAAGAAAAGAACTATTAAGTTTAATAACACCAGAATTTGAAATTATAGTAAGTGGTGTAGATGAAAGTTTAAAAGAAGGATTAACTCCAGAACAACAAACTGAAAGACTAGCATATATAAAAGCAAAAGATGTATTCGAAAAAACATCAGGAAACAGAATAGTAATTGGTTCAGACACAATTGTAACCAAAAAAGGTAATATATATGGAAAACCAAAAAGTAGAGAAAATGCAATTCAAATGATAAAAGAACTTTTAGAAGGAGATAGAACACATAGTGTAATCACAGGACTAAGCATTTTAATTGAAAAAGATGGTGTATACAAAGAATATAAAACATTTGATGAAGTAAAAGTATTCTTAAAAGAAATGTCAGAACAAGAAATAGAAAAATGGGTTGATTCAGGAAAAGCAATGGACAAAGCAGGAGCATATGGTATTCAAAATGAATTTTGTGTATTTGTTGACAAAATTGATGGAAATTATACTAGCATTGTTGGACTTCCAACTCAAAAAGTTTATGATATCTTGAAAAATTATATTGATTAAAATAAAAAATGAGATGAAGATAAGTGAATAGTTCATTTATATCCATCTCATTTTAATATATAGGAAAGTTCTCATGTAACGTCCTATTAAGGTTATAATTGTTAGCTTGGGGTGATTTGTTACTTATACATGAAAATTAAGATTTTGTAACAAATAGCGATTATGAAGCTTTATTCGTTTTAAAGATATTTAAAAACTTCTTCAGGATATAATATTTTTGATTTATTTTTAAAATCATCAATATCAATCCATTTTGCAGAAAATTCGCCACCTCTGTCTATAATATTATATTCATCTTTGTAATCACTATCTGCAATATCAATTGAATAAAATAAAATTAATTCATGAGCATTTTTTCCATTAAAAGTAAATATATTTTCAGAAATACCAAGAAAATCTTTTACAACAATATCTGTATTAATTTCTTCTTTAAATTCTCTCTTTAAAGCATCAGAACTTTTTTCAAGAAACTCAATACCACCACCTAAACATCTATAAAAAGTTTGATTTTTTACTTTATCAAACTTTTCTTCTACAAGTAGTTTATTATTTTTTATTGCTAAACCTAATGCAATAGGTCTTATTTCAGTATATTTATCCATATGTGACCTCCTTTTTTATTAATTATGATATTAAATTATTTGAAAATATTTTATAAGCTAATAGAAATAAAGTCAAGTGAAATATGGATTAATTTATAAAAATGTGATATATTATTTTGGAAAGGAAGTAGAGAATATGAAAGCAGTTGTTATATCAGATATACATGGTTCAGGATATTATGCAGAAAAAATAAAAGAGATTAATGAAAGAGAAAATCCTGACAAAATAATATTATTAGGTGATTTATATTATCATGGACCTAGAAATGAGTTGAGTCAAGAATATAAGCCAATGAAAGTGGCAGAAATTTTGAATTCTTTAAAAGATAAATTATTGGTTGTTAGAGGAAATTGTGATGCAGAAGTTGATGAAATGATTTCAGAGTTTAAGTTTAATGACCATATTTTGATGGAGATTAATGGAAAGAAGTTTTATTTTACACATGGTCATAAATATAATATTGAAAATATTCCTTATGATGATTTTGATGTTATGATTTATGGACATATTCATCAAGGTTTTATTCAAGAGAAAGAGGGTTTTGTTTTTGCAAATCCTGGTTCAATTTCTCTTCCAAAATGTAATTCTGCTCATAGCTATATTGTGCTTGTTGATAATAAGATTGTATTGAAAGATGTTGATGGTGAAGTATTAAAGGAGTATGAAATGAAAAAATAAAAACAAGGGAGCAAATGTAAATTTGCTCCCTTGCTTTTTGACTTAGTTAGTCAAAGATTTCGCTGAGATCAATGATCTTGGCGATTTCATCGGAGTGCTCAGCCAGCTGGTTGAAGAGAGTCTTGAGCTTGTTGCTAAGCTCTTTCTTGTTTTCCTCATCAACGATACCGTTGGCTTTTGCAAGCAGTTCGTCGAGCAGGCTAACCAGCTCAGAACGAGTCTTATCACGCATCTGGACAGCATTGATAACTTTCTGAATTTCCTGAACCCATTCAATGATGTCCAGGAACAGATCATAGTTATCATACATTTTGAAGCGGACGGCCAGTTCTTTTAAAGCTTTGTAGACGTCCTTTTCAGTGGTAGCTGCGCAAAGAGTGTTCTTTGCATCGGTGATTTCGGAAATCAGCTGTTTGTAGCGTTCTTTCCGGCTCATGTTGTAACTAATCTGATACATAGTTTGCAACTCCTTATTAAATTTTTTGTTAAGGTTTTTGCCTCGAACATTTATTAGTATACCATATTATGTAAAATATGTCAAGAAAGAGGGGGAAAGGATTTGATAAGGGATTGTTAGATGGATAGCAAATTTTTGGAAAATATATACAAATTTGAGAAAATATGATAGAATGCTAGTGAAATGAATAAAAAATGAAGGAGAAATAAATGGAAGAATTAGATGCAAAAAAAGTATTCACAGATACAAAGGATTATCCTTTAAGTATAATTAAAGAAATGTTTGATGATGGAGATATAATTCCTCAGCCAGATTATCAAAGAGATTATATTATGGATGAGAAAAAGGCATCCAAATTAATTGAATCAGTTTTATTAAGAATACCAATTCCTACAGTTTATCTTTGTGAAGAAAGTGATGGTACTCTTTCTATAATAGATGGTCAACAAAGATTAACATCATTTGTAAAATTTCTAAAAAATGAAATTACTTTAAAGAATCTAGAGGAATATACAGATTTTAATGGAAAAAAATTTATGGACTTAGATAAAACAGTTCAAAGAACAATAAAAAATACAAGTATTCATTCAATAGTTATAAAGAAAGAATCACAAGAATTAAAATATGAAATATTTGCAAGATTAAATCAAGGATCAACAAGTCTAAAACCACAAGAATTGAGAAATTGTATTTACAGAGGTAGTTTTAATAATATGCTAGAAGATATTTCAAGGAGTAATAAAACATTAGCATTCCTAATAGGAGCAGAGAATAAAAGAAAAAGTTATCAAGAAATGGTATTAAGATACTTTGCATTAAAGAATTGGCAAGAATATAGTAGTTCAATAGCCAAAACTTTAAACTTATATATGGAAAAGCATCAAAATGATTCGAAAGAAGAGATCGAGAAATTAAAAAAAGAATTTAATTCAAATATAGATATTATTAAGCAAGTACTTGGAAAAGATGCGTTTTTTGGATATGATAGAGAAAAAAGAAAAATGATGAATAAATTTAGCGGTTCTACATATGATTCAATCATAATTGCTTTTTCAATGTTTAATAATCACGATATTATGGTACATTCTGATCAAATAAGACAAAAAATAAAAGAAATGAAAATGAATGATATTGAATATCAGGATTATACATATGCTTCAACAGGATCAAAAGTGAGAGTATATGGAAGAATTATGAAAGTATATGAATTACTTTCTCAAATTATTGGAAAAAAAGGTGACTATGGAGTTGAAAGAATATTTTCAGATGAGACTAAAGAAGAGTTATGGCATGAAGGTTATATTTGTTCATATTGTGGAAATGAAATACTAAGTATAGATGATGCTGAGGTTGATCATATTGAAGCATTTGTATTTGGAGGAGAAACAATTAAAGAAAATGCACAATTGCTACATAGACATTGTAATAGAGAAAAACATGATAATGATGTTGAATTTGAAAATGAGGAAGAAGAGTTGGAAAATTAAACAAATGATAAGCAAAATATTAATGTATAGTAATTCATTGTATTTTGCTTTTTTGTTTTCTGGTTAAGTTATACAAAAATAGTGTTAGTGTATTTATTAGAGGAATAATAAAGGAAATATTCAAAAATCTTGAGAATATTCACTAATTTTTACTATTTTTTTGCGGAGATGTAGATAATTTTTACAATATATGATAAAATGTTAGCATATTTGAGAATGATAGTTAGGAGTAAGAGTATGAAAGATTATAGTGCAAAATTAACAGCAGAGCCTTTCTTATATAATGAAACAAAAACAATTGCAAAATTTTTGCTTGATGGAGAAGAAGAAGAGAAACTTCGAAAAAGAAATATAGAAGAAAATTTAATAAAATATAAATCACCCAAAAGCATTGTACGAGTAAATTGTCCAATATTTAGAAGACTAGATGCTATGGATAAAGAAATGCTTGAAGATTTTGTGTATTCTGATATAGAAAATAGCAAACACATACTTTTATACGCAATAATGAAAACAGATAAACTTGTAAGAGATTTTATAATGGAAGTTTATAAAGATAAATTGATGATGAGAAAAGAATATATAGAAAAGTTTGATATAGATAATTGGTATGAAGAAAAATGTATATTAAGTAATACCCTAAAAGAAAGAAGTGAAACAACATCAGCCAAATTAAAACAAGTAATAATGAAAATTATGCAAGACTCTGGATTAGTGATAAAAGAAAAAACAAGATTTAAAATTGTAAGACCATTATTAAAAGAAAAATATATAAGTATGTTAGATAAAAATGGGGACTTAGAATATGCAAAAGCAATAGGGGGGCTATTATGAAAAGTATAAATGCAAGATTAGACGAAATGACAAAAAAATTAAGCAGTAAAGATTTATTTGAATCAAATGGACTTGGTAATGAAATAAATTTTCATGTATTTGATTATGATCCTGAAGACGAATATATTGTTAGAGAATATCTTGAAAATTACTTACTAAAGAAAGAAAAATTGAATATAAAAGTATTTGATATATATGACATAATAATAGATATTTTAAAAGAAAAGGGATTCTTAGAAAAAGTATTTGCATTTGAAAAAAACAAAGGAACAAAATATATAAATGAAATAATATCAAAAACATTAGGCATAGGCTCTAACAACGATTTGATTATGAAAAAAATTAGGGAAGATGTACAACCTGATCAAATAATACTAATAACAGGAATAGGTAAATGTTATGGAATTGTGAGAGGCCATACAATTTTAAATAATTTACATAGTGTTATAACAAATAATCCGTTGATAATGTTTTATCCAGGTAGTTATGATGGACAAAGCTTCAAACTATTCAATAGATTAGAAAATGATAATTATTATAGAGCATTCCAATTTGTAGGAAGAAAATAGGGGGAATAATGAAATGGAAAATTTAAAAAGAATTTATGCAAAAGACATAGACAGAGAAATACAAGGAGTTATAAAAGTAGATGATGAAAGCTATATAAGTCAAGAATTAGAAGAATATGTAGTAACAGATGAATTACTAAAACACTTCAACAGCTTTTTTGAAGCATATAATACTGGAATAAACTCTAATACAGAAAAAATGGGAGTTTGGATTTCTGGTTTCTTTGGTAGTGGTAAATCACACTTCTTAAAAATTATTTCTTATCTATTAGAAAATAAAATTGTAAATGGAAAACCAGCCGTTGACTACTTTGATGACAAAATTCAAGATAAAATGTTACTTGCAGATATAAAAAGAGCAGGAAGTATTCCTACAGATGTTATTTTATTTAATATTGACTCCAAAACAGAAAACACAAATGGAATGAAAGATAAAATATTAGATGTATTTGAAAAAGTATTTAATGAGAAAATGGGATTATCCATAACTCCTTTCGTAGCTGAAATTGAAAGATTTATAATTAGTCAAGGAAAATACGAAGAGTTTAAAGAAGAATTTAAAAATATTTGTGGACAACCTTGGGAAGAGATGAGAGATGGTATTCAATTCGTTCAAGACGAATTTAGCCAAGCATATTCTAATGTACTTGGAAAAACAATAGAAGAAGCAAATGAAGTAATTGATAGAACAGAAAAAAATTATTCTTTATCAGTTGAAAAATTTGCTGAAAGAGTAAGAGATTATATAAAATCAAAAGAAAATAACCATCATGTAATATTCTTAGTTGATGAAATAGGACAATATATTGGAGATGACAGATCTTTAATGTTGAATTTACAGACAATAGTTGAAGATTTAGGACTAGAATGTGGTGGAAAAGCATGGGTTATAGTAACTAGCCAAGAAGCCATTGATGATGTTGTAAAAGTACAAGGAAACGATTTTTCTAAAATTCAAGGAAGATTTGATACAAAGTTATCTTTATCATCATCTGATATTGATGAAGTTATTAAAATCATTAAAGAAGCTGAAAGTGATGTAGTAGCTAAAGAAAAATTAATAGGTAGATTTGGTTTTTCACAAGTTCAAGCAGATAATATCCTAGAATTAAAACTGCATCATACCAAAAAGTATATGAAGATGCAAAAGACTTTGCTGATACATATCCATTTATTCCATATCAATTTAAACTATTACAAGATGTATTTACAGATATAAGAAAACATGGATATGCAGGAAAGCACTTATCAAGTGGAGAAAGGTCATTATTAGGTGCATTCCAAGAAACAGCCAAAAGATTTGCAGATAGTGAAATTGGAACAATAATTCCATTTTATGCTTTTTATGACACAATAGAACAATTTCTAGAACATCAAATAAAAATTGTTATAAAAACAGCTATGGACACAGTTCAAAGTGGAGAATTAAAGGACATTGATGTAAAAGTATTAAAAATGTTATTTATGCTAAAAAATATTAAAGAAATACCAGCTAACATTGATAACCTAGCAACTTTATATGTTTCAAATATAAAAGACGATAAGATTTCAATTAAGAAAGAAATAACAGACTCTTTGAGAAGACTTGAAGCCCAAACATTAATACAAAGAAATAATGATGAATACAAATTCTTAACAGACGAAGAACAGGAAATAAATAGAGAAATTAAGCAAATAGTAATAGATCAAAACAGAATTACAGATTACCTAAAAAGAATAGTATTTGATTATATTTATACAGATAGCAAATTTACTTATAAAAGCAAAAATTTTCCACTAACAAAATATATAGACAATATAAAATATTCTCAAGAATATGAAATTGGAATTAAAGTTATTACAACATCTCCAGAGAGAGATGATACAGAAATAATAATGCAATCAGCAAGAGAAAACAAGTATGTATTTGTAAAACTAGAGATTTCAACATTAATATATGATGAAATAACAAACTTCTTACAAGTTGAAGAATATAGAAGAAGTAAGAGTGGTATTTTCCAAACACAACAAGTCGAGGATATTATTAGAGCAAAACAAAGAGAAATAGAAACTGCAGAAATTAGAATCAGAGATAATGTAAAAGAAAATTTAAATAATGCTGAAATAATTATAGCAGGGGATAGACAAAACATAAATTCAAAAGAAGCAAAAACAAGAATAAATGAAGCACTAGAGATATTGATAAATAATATTTATACAAAATTCACTTATATTAAGCATAATTATACAACACAGGACATAAAAGAACTATTTCATCAAAATATGCAAATGACAATTGGAAACGAAGTTGAATTTGTAAATAAAAAAGCTTATGATGCAATGAAAGAATATTGTGAAGAAAAAAATGCTTTTAGTATGACAATGACAATTAGAACAATATTACAAGATTTTAGTGCAGCACCTTATGGATTTTTAGATGAAGATATACTTTATTTATTAACAAGATTATTAAAAGATGAAGTAATATCACTAATCTACGGAAATGAAGTTCAAAATGTAACAGCTGAAGAGACACTTACAAAAATATTAAAAAGAGAATATTATGATAGAACAATTGTAAAAATAAGACAAAAAAAAACAATATAATTGATAAATAACTTAAAGTCAGTTGCAAGAAGCTCATTTAATGTAATTAATCTAAGAGATGATGAGGATGGAATGGTAGCAGACTTCAAAGCAAATTGTCTAACAGATACATTAAATAGATTAAGAAATATTTTGGCAAATTATGGATATGGAGCAAGAACATATCAATATCCAGGAAAAGACGTAGTTGAAAGAGCAATTAGTTTATATAGTGATTTATTAAAAATAAGAGATGTGTCAGAATTTTTCAAAGTTGTTACAGAGAAAAAAGATGAAATTAATGAAATATCTCCAAAAACAGAAATGGTATTAGACTTTTTCAAAGGTATGCAAAGAGAACAATTTGATAATGCAAGAAAAACATTATTAATATATGATAATAATAAAGATTTTGCAGATAAAACAGATGAATTAAAGGCTGTTGTAGATAAGATTACAGAAATACTATCTAGTGAAGAACCTTATAGTGAGATTCACAATTTACCAATGTTAAGAAAAGACTTAATTGATTTATTAAGCAAAATGTATGATGCAAAATCTGAACCAATAATCAATATGATAAATGATACTATTGCTTATATTGAAAATGAAGTAAAAAATGCAGAAGTTAGAGAAGATTTTGGTTCAAGTTATATAAAAACATGTAAAGATGTTATAAATACATTAGAACATTCTAACGAATTAAAAGATATATATGCTCAACAAACAAGAATAGACCAACTAAAAGACAGATTTATAAATGCTTTAGAATACGAAAAGAGTAAAGCAAAAATAATTGAAGAAACAGGAAAAGAACCAGAAGAAGAAAAGGTTGTAATTGTACCAAGAAAAGTTATAAGAACAGATGTGCTTATGAATCGTTCTTATGAAATTAATTCAAGAGAAGATATAGACATATATGTAGAAGAATTAAAAGCAAAATTGTTAAAAGAATTTGATAAAAATAATAATTTGACAATTAGATAGGAGTAATTTTATGGATAAGTTTGAAATATCTGTAAAAAGTGATGAAGATGGTTTTATATTATTACAATGCAGTTTGTGTGGCGAATTTTTTAAACTGTTAGCAAATGATTTAAATGATGAGGCTAATATAAATATATGGTGTCCTTATTGTGGTCTTAATGGTAAAAAATATTTTACAGAAGAAGTTTTAGATATAGGATTAAAAATAGCTAAAAATGAAGTAAATGATATAATTTATCAGACATTTAAAGATTTTGAAAGAAAAACAAAAAATAATAAATTTATAAGCTTTAAGTGTGGAAAAAAGCCACAAGATGAAATTATAACACCAATAAGACCAAGAATAGAAAATTTAGAAATAATAAAATATGAATGTTGTAAAGCAAAGGCGAAAATTAGACCTGTTTCTATATATACAGGCAGTTATTGCCCATTATGTGGAGGTGCAAATTTTGAGTAATTTATATAATAAAAAAGAATTAAAAAAACAAAGTAGGGATTTTAGAAGTATTGCAAGTAGAACGATAACAAGTGATTTTCAAATGTTTAATGATAATTTAAAAAGACTTATTAATTATATTGACAATAATGAAATAATATCAAAATACATAGAATCTTGTATTGATAAAGATGAAAAATTTAATGCAGAAGATGAAGTAAATCAAGTTTGTGGAAGATATGGCGTGTATTTTAATAACTACACTGATGAAAAGAAGGAAGTTTCATATATATATCAAATTCTTAAATTTATAACTGATACAAATAGAGATTGCAGAGGATACATAATGTCTTATTCTGCTTCGAATAAATATCAAGATAAGTTGAAAGGATTTTGTGATAATGTGGTTGAACCACTAATAAATCATATAGATAGTAATTACGAAAGGATATTTATTGAAATGGGATTAGATGAAGAAACATACTTTAATGTCATTAATAACGGAGGACAAGTCAATATTGCAAAAGATAATGGCAACATAAATGCTATACAAGTAAATAATAGTGAACTTGATAAATTAGTTCAAAATGTTAAAGAAAACATTGAAACAATTGAAAGTTTAGAAGAAAAAAATGAAATTATGGATAATGTAGAAGGAATTCAAGAAGAATTAAAGAAAACTGATATAAAAAAAGGAAGAATAAGGTCATTTATTGCATCATTAAGGTCAAAATTGCCTAACATTGGTAATGCAATTGAAGTAACTGCAGCAATTACAGAATTAATAAACTTTGCTCAAGGAATAATTAAATAATGGAGGTAAAAGTGTGGATAAGAATGTACTTAAAAAATTTGCAATAGAATCAAGACAAGATTTAATGCAAAGAATTGGAAATAAAATAAAAACATTCTATATTGATGAAGAATTTTCAAAACAACAAAATGGAGATGTTTATATTCTTGCTAATAGTAAACATAGCTTGAATTTGTCAAAAGAAGAATACAATAAAAGAGCGCTTCTTATAAAAAGAATTAATGAATTGGGATTAGAACAAGTTATAGAGGAAGCTGCATATACTTGGTTTAATAGAATAGTGGCAATAAGATATATGGAAATCCATGATTATTTACCACTAACAAGAGATAATCAAAGTTTAGGAGTACGAGTATTATCATCAAAAGATAATACTCCAGATCCTGAAATAATGAAATTTACAAACTTAGTAAACCCTGATCTAGATATTGATTTTGAAAAAGAAAAATATGTTGAACTAAAAGATAATAATGAAAAGTTTAAATACATTTTACTTTTAGTATGTAGAAAACTTGGAAGAGTAATTCCTCAGGTGTTTGATGGAGTTACAGATTATATTGATATTCTCGTACCAGATAATTTATTAAATGAATCTGGATTTATAAATAAAATTGTTACAGAAGTTCCTGTAGAAAATTATGAACAAGTAGAAATTATAGGTTGGTTATATCAATATTATAATCAAACAGAAAAGGATAGAGTTATATCTGCCAAAAAAGCATATAAAAAGAATGAAATTCCTTACGCTACACAACTATTTACTCCAGACTGGATCGTAAAATATATGGTTGAAAATTCACTTGGAAGATATTGGATAGAACACGGCGGGAATATGGATTTAGTGAAAAATTGGAAGTACTTTATTAATGAAAATCTTAATTTTGAAGAAAAACCACTCACTGTTGCAGAAGTAAATAAAATGACTGTAAAGGATTTTAATGCGGTATTAGTAAAAAAATTAGCAAAGTTTGATCCTAAAGATATTAAATGTATTGATCCATGTTGTGGTAGTGGACATATTTTAGTGTATATGTTTGAAGTGTTGTTTCAAATATATGAATCCTATGGATATAGTAAAAAGGATATAGCAGAATTAATATTAGAGAATAATCTTTATGGACTAGATATAGATGATAGAGCAGGACAACTATCGGTGCTATCAGTGTTATTAAAAGCTAGAGAATATGATAAATGTATTTTTTGCAAAGAAATAATAAAAAAATTAAATATTATGAGCATTCAAGAATCGAATAATATTATAGAAAATTCTATTTATGGTCTACTTAATAAAGAAGATAAAGAAAATACTAAATACTTGTTAGATAATTTTAAAAATGCAAAAGAAATTGGCTCTTTATTAATATTAGAAATTAAAGACTATACTAATCTAATAAAATATATTGAACGTGATGAGACGATATTTGGAAAAGAACTAAAAGCGAGTCTAATGCCTTTAATAAGAAATGCACAAATATTAACTAAAAAATTTGATATTGTAATTACTAATCCGCCATATTTGAACAATAGTGTTATGAGCAGTAACTTAAAAAAATACTTAGCAAAATATTATAAAGATTCAAAATCAGATTTGTGTACAGCTTTTATGGAATATAACGGGATAAAAAATACTGGATATCAAGCAATGATAAATCAACATAGTTGGATGTTTTTATCAAGTTTTGAAAAATTACGAGAGAGAGTAATAAACGAAAAACATATAGAAACAATGGTGCATCTTGGTACAAGAGCTTTTGAAGAAATTGGCGGAGAAGTTGTACAAACAACAACATTTGTTATGAAAAATAAAAATTTAGAAAATGATTCATTATTTTATAAATTAGATGAATATTCAAATGCGAAAATTAAAGAAAAAATCTTTTTAGATGAAAGAAATAGTACTAAATATACAATTAATCAAAAAAGTTTTTTGAATCTTCCAGGAAATCCAATTGCATATTGGATTAATGAAAAAATAATTGAAATATATAATAAAGGGATTCCTTTAGGAAAAATTGCATCACCACGAAAAGGAAATTCGACATCAGATAATAATAGATTTTTGAGAAAATGGTATGAAGTTGATTCAAGAAAGATAAATTTACATTCGTTTAAAATAGATATTGAAGAGTCAAAGAAAAGGAGATGGTATCCATATAATAAAGGTGGAGGATATCGTAAATGGTATGGATTTAATGAATATTTAATTGATTGGTACGATGATGCAGCAGCAATTAGAAAAATTAAGAGTGCAGTTATTGCTAACTATCAATATTTTATGAAACCAGGGTTAACTTGGTCAACAATAGCAAGCGGAGATTTTAGTATTAGATGGTTTGATGAAGGTTTTATATTTGATAATGGTGGATGTTGTATATTTGAATTACAAGGCAAAAGAGAATATTTAGCAGGATTATTGAATTCAACAGTTTTT
>ENA-ORLU01001631-ORLU01001631.1-human-gut-metagenome-genome-assembly--contig:-NODE-1631-length-15731-cov-6.508496_pt1 | contig 15731 bp, 14 predicted proteins | sample MGYA00243009_ERZ508833 | MGnify/ENA primary metagenome ERZ508833 (study PRJEB26277, sample SAMN04329763) | human gut metagenome | biome: human-associated habitat | host: Homo sapiens | place: USA...
GCGCAGGAACGCGACGGCCTCCAGGTTTTCCTTGCCGCCATCCTTGTTGGGCTCCCACTCGCCCTGCTTGCGGTTGTAATCCAGGTACAGCATGGATGCCACGGCGTCCACCCGCAGGCCGTCGATGTGGTACTGCTCCAGCCAGTACAGCGCGCTGGAGATCAGGAAGCTCTGCACCTCGTTGCGGCCAAAGTCGAACACCATGGTGCCCCACTCTTTATGCTCGCCGCGCTTGGGGTTGGGGTCCTCGTAGCAGGGCTCGCCGTCAAAGCGGTAGAGGCCGAACTGGTCCTTGGGGAAGTGGGCAGGTACCCAGTCCATGATGACGCCGATGCCGGCCTGATGGAGCTTGTCCACAAAGGCCATCAGGTCTTTGGGGGTGCCGTAGCGGCTGGTGGGGGCAAAATAGCCCGTGACCTGGTAGCCCCAGCTGCCATCGAACGGATACTCCATGACGGGCAGCAGCTCCACATGGGTGTAGCCCATCTCGGTGATGTACGGGATGAGCTGGTCTGCCAGCTCCGAGTAGTTGTAAGGGACATTGCCCTCTTTGGTCTTCCAGCTGCCCGCGTGCATCTCGTAGATGTTCATGGGGCCGTTGATCACGTCGGCTTTCTTCTGGGCGGCCTGCCAGCTCTCGTCATGCCAGGCATAGCCGTTCAGGTCGTAGACCTTGCTGCCGTTGGACGGGCGGGTCTCGGCGTGGAACGCATAGGGGTCGGCCTTATAGACCAGGTCCCCCGCGCGGGTGGTGACGCAGTATTTGTACACGTCGTATTCTTTCATGCCCGGGATGAACAGCTCCCAGACAGAATCGCCGTCTACTTTGCGCATCGGGTGGCTTCCCGGTTTCCAGCTGTTAAAATCGCCCACCACGCTGATGGCCACGGCATGCGGTGCCCAGACGCGGAACACCACGCCCGTCTCCCCGGCCCGCTGCTCAATGTGCGCGCCAAAGTAGCGGTACGCTTCACAGTTATTGCCCTGCTTGAACAAATACACAGGCAGGTCCGATGGACTGCTGTGGATCTTTTCCTCAGTCGGTTTCATAAACGCTCCTCCCCGTATCGGCTGCCGGATGGCAGTCTGATACCTTTTACTCTATTATATTAAAAAATTATTTCCGATTTTTCAAGGCTTTTTCCATAAAATGTACCATAATCTTTTCCTTAATATTTTTCTTATATATACAAACTCGCCAATTTTAAACGAGAAATATCAGCAAACCTGACAGAAACCGGACAAAAAAGAAACATCCGTCCCTTTTTGTGCGGAAATTGCACAGAAAGAAACGGATGTTTTTTCTTAAAATTTACCAGCGCTGCCAGCGGCTCAGTTCACAACGTAAACATTGACCTGGATGGCGCCATTGATGACCGACTCGGCGTAGGTCTCATAGAACAGGTCCACAAGGATGTGGCCGTTCTGCAGGGCAATGCCGGTATCGGTGGCCACCGCGTAGCCGTAAACAAAGCTGCCATCGGTGGAGGTGATATACAGCAGGGTACCGTAAGGGATGACACTTGGGTCCACGGCCACGGTGCCATAGCCCAGGCCTAAGCCGGACGAGCCCTTGCCGCTCTTGGAATAATAGCCGGTGGCCTTGCCCGTAAGCACCTGGCTGTAGGAGGACGGCGGGTTGGTGGTGCCGTCCGGGCCGGTCAGGGGCGAAACGGGAGCGCCCGCGCCGTAGGTCTTGACCACATGGTTCGTGGGCTCCGCGGTGGTGGTCACATCCACCACCATGCTGTTCTCCAGCTCGCCGTCCACATAGCGCTCACGGGTGGTAACGGTCTGCTGGCCCTCCGAGCCATGCTGGAGGGTGGTGGTGCGGCCGGTGTTGCGGAAGTACAGGCTGGTGTAGACATACTCGGTATCGTAGGGGATGGTCTGGGTCTCCACCTTGTCCTGATAATCCACACGGTGCACCACGATCTTGCTGCCCACCGTGACCAGATCGTTGAGGGCAGGCTCCGTGTAGTCGTCGGCATCCAGCGTGATGCCCGCGCGCTCCAGCGCGTCGGCCACGGTGCCGACGGCCATCTTGACGGAATACTCCTGCCCGTCCGCCTGAATGCTGACGGCGAACGCGCGCTCAATGTTCAGGGAAGCAAGGTTGCCGCTGAACGCAGTGTAGTAGACGTTGTCGCCCTCCTCGGCCTCAATGCCGGAAAGGTTCATCACGCGGGCAGTGTCACTCTCAGCCGAGGTGAGGACCACCTGCCGCGCACCGTGGGAGTCGGTGACGTAAGTCAGGCGCAGATTCGCGGCGGTCACAGCCAGCGTAAACACAAGGCACGCCGCCATGACGCAGAACGCCAGCACACGGTGAGAGACTGCATGGCTGCAGTCCGTGATTGCTTTTTTAAATTTGACGGAAGCGATACGAGACAACTCCTCTCTTTTCATCATTTTGGTTCCGGGAGCCGGATGCAGGCATCCATTGCTCCACGCGCAGGCAGTACCCGCCTGTGCTCGGGCCGTCTTCGGACGGAATTTCACTTCATCTTTGTGAATTTTTATACGCTGCAACGTCTGTTGGTTCGTTGAGCGGGCATTATTTTAGCAGACTGAGCCCGATTTGTCAAATCCGCCGTCTGGACTTTGTTAGATACTTGACATAGTTCTTTGTGCAATTTGCACAGTGTTTTCCCTGAAATATATTATTTTAGAGCATTTCTTTCTGATTTTTGCGCAAAATAGTTATCTTATTCGTTCATAATTTTTTAACATCTAAATTTGATTTTCCGGGGGTAAAATTGCAGTTTCAAAGCCCGTTTTCGTGACTGCAAACCGACCGCAAACGGCCAATTTCCGCACAAATTCGGCACTGATTTTTTGTAAAAATCAACGCCGAATTTCTTTTGAATTTCTCGCTGAAAATGGCGTTTAGCAAAATGCCGAAACGTAAAAACACGTAATAAAAAAATATGCACTTCCGCCTTGGCCGCCGCTCTGGTACAATCGGGCCAGCAACCCGGGAAGCACCGCCCTGCGGCCGCAGGCAAACCCCATGGGGAGACACATTATATAATAGAGAGGAGGCCCCATGGCCCTAAAAGTCTATTCCCTCGCCCGGGACGGAGCACTGCACCTGACCCCGCATTTCCGGGTGCGGGAGTTCGCCTGCCGGGATGGTTCCGACCCCATTTTTGTGGAGGAAGAACTGGCCGCCCTGCTGGAAGCCATCCGTCTGCATTTCGGGTGTCCGGTGGCCATTACCAGCGGGTTCCGCACCGCCGCCCACAACGCTTCTATCCCCGGCGCTTCGCCCCACAGCCAGCATCTGTACGGGCGGGCCGCTGATTTCCGGGTGGAGGGCGTCAGCGTGGCGGAAGCCGCCGCCTACGCTGAGACCCTGCTGCCCGGCAAAGGAGGCATCGGGCGCTACCCTCCCCGTAAAGGCCGTGCCTGCGGCTGGGTACATCTGGACACCCGCAGCACCAAAGCCCGCTGGACGGGCTGAGAGCGGCCCATCCAGCGATTTGAAATTTACCACCAAAATAAGAAAGGAGAACCCTCTATGAAAAAGCCCTGCAAGATCTCTGCCTCTACCATGGCCCGCACCGCCGCGCTGGCGCTGGCCCTGACCAACCAGCTGCTGAGCTGTACCGGCCATTCCGTGCTGCCCATCGAGTCCGAACAGCTGGAGCAGCTGGTAAGCACCGGCATCACGGTGGCAGCGGCGCTGGTGAACTGGTGGGAGAACAACAGCTTCACCCCCGAAGCCATTGAGGCCGACCAGTACCTGACCCGTCTGAAGCAGAAATAACGGCACAAAAAAGCACCCCGAGGCCGATATTGCCCCGGGGTGCTGCTGCTTGCACAGTAAAAAGAGCTTATTTCATTTCCAAAACGACATCTTCCGCAGCCACATGGTTTGCCTGTGCGGCATCGCGTGCATCGGCAGCCTTTGCAAAGCTGCCCGTGGTAACGGACATTGCCGCCAGCACCAGCATGGCCAGGGCGCAGCCCAGCAGCCGGATGGTCATTCCATTCACATTACCGTTCATCATTTCCAAGCTCCTTTTCCTCAGGCCGCCCGGCGGACACCATTCCGCCCGGGTCAGCACCCATTTTCCTGGCTGCGAGCCCCCTCTATTGGCCCGCAGCGATCCCAGACACGAAAAAAGCCCAGAGTGAACACACTCCAGGCTCCATTGTCTGCGTTAAGTTCATGATAGCGCTCCGGGCAGGTTTTGTCAAGAAAAATGAAGAGCTTTCACTTCACAGTATTCTTGCATTCATCTAATTTGTCTGTTCCCGCCCAAAACGCCCCGAAACCGTGCGGTCCCGAGGCGTTTCTTTTATGATTATAACGTATACATGGCAACCGAGGGCTTTTCTGCTGATACAAGCTTCATTCGATCCTGCTCCTTTCGCAAAAAAATTAGCAGCCAGGCACCGAAGCGCATGACTGCTATGTAAGGAACGGTATTCTGTTTTAGGTCTACAAACTGGGGCTTTTATGATCTTGCCACAGCTTATCAGTCTATGCACGTCAACTGTTGAAACCGCCGTGTACCGAACGGTACGCACGGTGGTGTGAGAGGACGGCGGCTAGTCACCGCCTCCTACTCGCTTGTGCCCATGTTTCGGCCCTCCACATCATCACTCCGCGCATGCGTTGTGCCTCGCCGCAACGCATTCTGCCCCTCGCTGACTCATCGCCAGGCATCGCTGATGGTGTTCGTCTGCCCATCCTCACTTCTGCAGTATCTGCTTTTCGTTCTCCTGCACACGCCGCTCGAGCGCTGTATACTGCCGGAGCTCGTCCTCGGTAAATCCCCGGAACTTCGCCTGCTCGTAGTCACGCTCCGCGGCCGCGATATCCTGCAGCACCGCATCCGACGCCGGCAGCAGCTCGAGACGAATCTTCCGCGGCTCGCGTTTTTTCTTCGTCATTCCGTTCGCGTCTGCATCCTGTGCCTCGCCACGCTTTCCGAAAAGACCGGTCGCCTCGGCTATTTCCGCCGCTTCACGTCGTTTCCTCGGCACGTCGACCACTTCGAGCATCCCGCGTGAGACCAGCTTCTGCAGCGCGGCGCGCAGATCCCCGCGGCTCATATGCATCAGCTCCGCGAGATCCTTCCGGCTCAGCGCCTTTCCGGCATCCTTTCGATCAGTCGCCTCCACGGCATCTTCCCGCGCAGGCATCTGCGCTTCAGCCCCTCGAGTGAGCGCCTTTCCCGCGTCCTTCCGATACAGCAGCAGCGACAGCTCCGCCAGCGTCATATCATACTTCAGCGCCACCGACTCGAGATAGCGCTCGAGCAGCTTCCGGTCGCGGTACTTCTCCACGATGATCCCATCCTCCGAAATCACCTCCTGCAGCGCCTGGCTCCGCTCCTCACCGAGCTTCTGCGTCCCCGGAATCGTCGTCGGGAACACGAAACCATCCTTCGCCGCATCCACTAGAAAATGATAGACCTGCAGCCGCTTCCGCTCATACGCATCCTCATCCAGCACATGCTTGAAGAAGTCGTTGTAGCACTCGAACATCGCGAGTTTCATCTCCACCGTCCGCGCGAAGCTGATCTTCTGATTCACCAGCGAACCCTTCGTCTTCACATAATAGTAGACCGGCGTCCGCAGCGCATAGAACGTCGTCGCATAGCGCACATACTCGAGATTAAACAGAAAATCCTCGCACCAGCTGAGCTTCGCATCCATCCGGATCCCGTGCGCCTCCACAAGCGAGCGCCGGTACAGCTTATTCCACAGCACCCCATAGTAGTAGTCCGCCGGGTTCTCCATCATGAAGCCAACGAACGCTTCACGCCCGATCACCTGGTCCGCGTCGATATCCCCCTTCCGCGACACCATCTCTCCGACGACACGATAGAAATCCGCGATCACCATGTCGCAGCCCGTCTCCTCGGCCGCCCGCACCATCAGCTTCGTCGCATCCGCCGTCAGCCAGTCATCACTGTCCACGAACTGCAGAAACGTACCCCGCGCCCGCGCGATCGCCTGGTTTCGCGTATCCGACACCCCCGTATTCTCCTTATGCACGACCACCACGCGCGCATCCGCCCGCGCATATCCGTCGCAGATCTCCCCGGACCGATCCTTACTTCCATCATCCATGAGGATCAGCTCGAAATCCCGAAACTCCTGATTCAGAATACTGTCCACACAGCGCGCGAGACTCTTCTCCGCGTTATACACCGGCACGATGATACTGACCTTCGGCTCCATAGGCACCTCCATCAAAAAACTACTTTTAGTTGTACCATAAAACCCTCCCGTTGACACTCGTATATTTCTGCTCACTTTTCCCGGGCCAATGTCTCGGCCCTCCGCCTGCTCACTCCGCGCCCACGCGTCCGCACCCTCCACCTTCTCACGTCGCGTCCACCCATTCGCACTCGTTGCCTTTATCGCGCCCATGCCTCCGCCCACTACCTCCTCACGTCGCATCGAAGCACCAATTCCCTCATGAAAATGTCATATTACAGCATAAATTCGCTCATGAAAGTGTAATGAAGCACGGATTATTCCCTCATGAAAGTGGCAAAATACTGAAAAGAACGCTCATAAAAGTGGCAGAGCACGGAAATCTGAGAGGAAAAAGAAGGTGCCATGGTGTTAAATTATTCTTATGATATTTCCGCTTCCTGATGATTTTTTTGAATTATCTTAACTTTAATATCGGAACTTAACTTAAAACAAGTTATAATACAAAAATAGAGTTAAATAGAAGGAGAACATATGGAATATCTCTATAAAGTTCTGGGAATTAAAGCGACAGTTCAGCGCGCAGAGTTTGACCATCTGCCCAATTATATAGCTGTAAGGTATCGTTTACAGAAGGTATCCATGGATGGACAGAAAGTGATTTTTCTTTATCCAAAGACAGAGTTGGAGCAGATCGAAGTGCTGAAAAAGCATATTGCCCGTATACAGAAAAAAGAGAACCTGCCTGTCGTGCTGGTGCTAAACGAACTCAGTTATCGTCAAAAGGAATATCTGCTTCGTGAAAAGATCCCGTTTATCGTAGATGGAAAACAAATCTATCTGCCGTTTATGAGCGTGTATTTGCAGGAGCGGTGCGATGCGGAGAAGCAGCCAAGAGAAGATCTGCTTCCGTCGGCGCAGCTGCTTTTATTGCATTTTATTTACGGCGGCACGAAAGAACTGCCGTCGAGCCAGGCAGCGAAGGATTTAAAGCTGACAGCTACGTCTATATCGAGAGCATCGAGACAGCTGGAGGAGATGGGGCTGTTGCAGATAAAGAAAGCTGGTGTGCAGAAAATTCTGCTGTCCGAAGATCCGCCGGAAGTGCTGTTTCAGAAAGCGGAAGAGACTCTGTTGAATCCGGTAAAGCGAACGGTCTATGTTCCGAAGGAGTATATTGGGGCGGATATGCTGGTAAGCGGATATTCGGCACTGGCAGAATATTCGATGCTGAGCGCACCAGCCGTCGAGTGCTATGCGACAGATAAAATATCTCAATGGAAAAACGTTATGACAAACAGACTTCAGGATTCGAAGACTCAGGTGGCGGTAGAAATGTGGAGATACGATCCTCGGATTTTAGCTACTGGACATAGCGTTGACGCGCTCTCGCTGGCTCTGACATTAAAAGACGATACAGATGAACGTGTTGAACAGGCAGTGGAAGAACTGCTGAGCGAAGTATGGAGAAAGATAGATGGTAGGAAAATATAAAGTAGTCACGCTCTGTGGCAGCACCCGCTTCAAAGAGCAGTTCATGGATGCCCAGAAGCGGCTGACGCTTGCGGGTTATATCGTCATCAGCGTCGGGCTCTTCGGCCACGCCGGCGATCAGGAAGTCTGGGACGGCATGGACGAAGGAACCCTCTCGAAAACGAAGGAAATGCTCGACGACATGCACAAACGGAAAATCGACATGGCTGACGAAATCTACGTCATCAACGTCGGCGGCTACATCGGTGACAGCACCCGCTCGGAAATCCAGTACGCCGAAGAGCACGGGAAACCGGTCCGGTACTACCAGAACATCCGTAAATAGGAGATGCTGAGTCAGCTTTCGGAGGCGAGACAGGATATCGCAGATGGAAAGTGCAAAACCGGCGCCCAGGTAGCCGAGAACCTGGGAAAAAAGTACGGATTTATATAAAGACAGCCGAAATCAGGCGTATGATGTGAAAAATTTTGTCGTAGAACAGTGCTATGATCATAGTGCAGAAAACCATCTGCAGCATATAGACAGGAGGAACGGATTATGAATACAAAGCAGATCATCGGCTTTCACAACCCGGATGAGGAATACGGATATTTGAGTAACTGGTATCGGTCGGATTTCGAAAAGGACGGCATCCGGTTTTCATCCATGGAGCAGTACATGATGTACCAGAAGGCGCGCTGCTTTCGGGACGAGAAGGTCGCCGCAGAAATCCTGAAAACCGATGACGTCGGCCGCATCAAGGAACTGGGCCGCCAGGTTTCAAACTATGATGAAAGCAGATGGAACGGCATGCGCCAGATCCTCGTCTACGAAGGCCTCCTCGCAAAGTTTGAGCAGAACGAAGACCTGAAGGCTCAGCTCAAATCCACCGGCGACGCCATCCTCGCAGAGTGCGCCGTCAAGGACCACATCTGGGGCATCGGCTTATCGATGAAGGACCCAGATCGACTCGACGTGAAAAAGTGGCACGGAACGAACCTGCTGGGGTATGCACTCATGATCGTACGAGAACGGGTGTGAAGGGCGAAAATCCAGATACCAATATAAATACGTATTTGATGATTTATAGATATGAATAAATGCAGATCAAAATGCGCAGAATATGAGCACTTATAGACATTTAATCAACACTATATGAAAATATGCCTATTATTTTTGAGAGATGCTGGATGGTAAAATTCCGAGTTGTTGAGCTGTTCTTACTTTCTATTTTATCAGATATCGCCTACAGAGTCCATAGCTTCATAGCTCAAAACAGTTCACCCACCAACCATTTGGCTATGTAAAGGGGACGGCTTTTCAGCCGCCCCACCGGTCAACGCTGCGTTAATCAGACAGGTTCATCGTCCGATTCCGCTTCATAATCCTCGTTGACATCCACTTCTTCGTCCTCGTCACCATCATCCTCCGGCAGCTGGAGCGTATCTTCATCCTCATCGTGATAATCCGCATCCGGGTCCGGCTGATTTTTCTTGGACGCAGGCTTTACGCCCTTCATCTTGATATAGAGATAACCGCCGCCTGCCGCCAGTGCAATCAGCACGACCACACCCAGAAAGCCGGATGCGATCTTTGTGACCTTGTTTTCCTTGAGCTGTTCCGTGCCGGATGCCGCCGCTTCTTCTGCGGCTTTCTTGGCTTCTTCCTCGGCTTTCAGCCTGTCCTGTTCAGCCTGCGCCGCCGCTTCCTTTTCGGCGGTATAAGCGTCCGCATCTTCTTCCTCCATCAGAGCCAACAGGTCGGCTTCATCCACAAGGTTCATAAAATGGACGGTCTGCGCCCCTTTACTATTCCTGTCAATGACCAGATAGAATGTGTTGCCGGACTTCGACACCAGCGTAATGAACTGCTGACCACTGCCATCGGAATAATTGGTGTGGTAATCGTCCACCAGTGTCAGGTTGCCCTCCGGGGTCAGAGCACCGGTTTCCTCATCGGTCACGGTGACTACATCTTCTTCATCGGTGGTAGAAGTCAGGACAGGCTGTTCCACTTCCTCCGTAGGCTCACCGCCATAGGCAAAAGCAGGAGCCGCCATGCCAGCGCACAGTGCCACCGACAACATCAGGGCACAGAACTTATTCATCATCTTCATTATCAGATTCCTCCTTGTTGAACGTAGCACCGACTGCGGACAACGCAGCCGGGGTCGGAGTGGAAGTTGCAGACTGGCGCAGCAGGGCGGCAAGCTGTTCCGGCGTAACCTTGGCGGTGCGCACCATCTCATTCACCTCGGCAGCTTCTGCTTCCTGAATCCGTCGTTCAAGGCTTTCAATGCGAGTGTTGATCTTAGGCGCTCCTTTTCCTTTTCCAGCATCGCCCGCAGCTTATCCGATTTTTCGCTCATAGTTGAACCCTCCATTTCATTTTGAAAGCCGTCCAAAACCGGACAGGTATTTCTGCCAGTAGGACGAGTGAATATCAGCATACTTTATGGGGTCTCCGGCAGACACCATCTTGCCGTTTCCAAGGTAGATGCCCACATGACTTTTCCCCGGCGTATCATACGTTCCTTCAAAGAAAACAAGGTCGCCGGGCTTTGCTTCGGTTTCGAAAATATGCTGGCTCTTGTTCCATAAACCGTTGGCGGTCGTCCTGCCCACGTTATACCCGTTCTGGGTGTAGACCCAGCAGACGTAGCCACTGCAATCGAACCCGGTTTCCGGGGTGGAGCCGCCCCAGACGTAGGGTGTGCCCACATACTTTTGGGCTTCCTTGTAGATGGCGGCGAACTCCTCATCCGTCAGGGCTTCTGCCGGAACCTGATAATCAATGCCCGGCGCGCCAGAGCCATCGGAGCCACCGGGCGGCAGACCGCCGTTAAACAGGTAAGGTCTGCCACCCAAGGTATCTTGAAAAATTTCGTACCGTTTCCATTGGTCGTTGTTCAGTTCCTCCCGGATAACGACCTCCAGCCCTTTATTCACCAGCTTTGTGTGAAAAATTCGATACTCATAGGGGACTTGCACGGTGTAGGGGATGCCAGTAAAAATGTCGATCATCACTACCGTGCGGTACCGGGTCTGGACTTCCACCCATGTGGTCAGCTTGTATTGCTTGGCAAACGTCTCCTTGAGTTTTGCCTGCACCTCGCTGCGGGTGTAGTCGTCATAGAGCGTGGTCAGGAACGAAGTCAACTGCCACGGGTCGTGCTCAATAGCATCCAGATGGTATCGGTATTCGTCATAGCCGGGGTGGTCGGTGGGGGTACGCTTGATCTTTTTATCCAGTTCCTTTTCCAGCTTCTTGTAGTCGGTTTCGGCTCCCCGGATGTCCCGGTCCTCTGCGGTGTAAATGGTCTGACCGGATACCTGCGTGGTGCCGGAAAACAGAATGGAACAGGACGAAAATGCCGACATGACCAGCAGCAAGAGCAAAAGAAAAACGCCCACGATCAAAAGAACGTGCGCGTTGCTTTTTGCAAAATTGGCAATGCCGTTGACTGCGGTGCTGACCACCGATCTTCCTTTGTCGATGACCTGCTCCACGCCGGATCGGGTGGCAGATGCACCGTTGGATGCCGCTTTGCCGCCTGCGGTCTGCGCCGCTGTGCCCGAATGGGCGGCGGCATAGTAACTTTGCCGAATGTCCTGTTTCTGCCGCCATCGGGAGAGCCAGTTGGAGCCGCCCTCGCCGGTGCCGGATGCGCCTGCATCTTGTGCCGCAGTCGGCTTCTGTGGGGAAGATTGTGCGGTTTTGGCACCCTTCTTGCCCTGCATCTTGGCTTTCTTTTTCAGCTTCCGGGCATAGATGCTCTTGGAAATATCCCGGACATTTCCTGCTGCCTTTTCGCCCTCGCTTAAAGCCTGCGTGCCCACATTATCGTCCTCGTACTGGTCAACCTCCCGATGCACCGCAGACCGGGCGGCAGCAGCGGCATACATAGCACGTTTCTGCTGCTTTGTCATGCGGGATGCTTCATCCGGGGTGATATCGGCTTTGCCAAAACGCAGGTGCTGCGCCTTTTCCGCTGCCTTGTCTGCATCCTGCTTCAGTTTCTGCTTTTTGGGCTTAGACTGTTCCACTTTAGACTTTTTCGGAGGAGAGCGCGTGGCCGTGCGCTCCTTGTCTTCCTCAAATTTCAGCCTTGGCTGTTTCTCACTCATGCTTTTGCGCCTCCGCAACTTCGGAAAGGCGGGTCGTAAGGATGCGGTAGAGTTCAAGGTCTTTCGGGAAGTGGTCAACAAAGGGCAGGATCACGTTACCGAAAAACAGCAGCCCCTCACCTTCGCCGGAGTGGGTCACATAGGAAAGCTGATGGGGCGAGATGTTGAGCTGCTTTGCGAGAATCTGCCGGTCTCCGTTGGCCTGATTGAGCATATACACAAAGTCCGAGTTCTCAAAAATATTCGATACTTCGGGACTTGCCAGCAGATCTTTGACGTTCTGCGTTAGGGCTGTCGGGATGCCGCCCCACTTACGGAAACGCTTCCAAATTTCAACGCTGTATGCCGCAGTTTGCTCCTCTTTCAGCAAAAGGTGGAACTCGTCTGCATAGTACCGGGTGGATTTTCCGGCACTGCGGTTGGCGGTCACACGCCCCCACACGGCATCCTGCACGATGAGCATACCCAGCTTTTTGAGCTGCTTGCCCAGCTGCTTGATGTCAAAGCAGACGATGCGGTTATTGATATCCACGTTGGTGTGGTGGTTAAAAATGTTCAGACTGCCCTTAACGTAGATTTCCAGCGCAGCCGCCACATGGCGGGCTTCCGGTTCGTCTTGCGTCAACAGTGCATTGTAGAGGTCTTCCAACAGCGGCATATTTTCCGGGGTGGGGTTCTCGAAATACTTGCGGTAGACCACATGGACGCAGCGGTCAATGACCGTCTTTTCCACCGGCTGCAAGCCCTCTTTGCCGCCGACCACCAGTTCGCACAGGGACAGCACAAAGTCGGCTTTCAAAGCCAACGGGTTGTCCTCCTCCGAGTAGTTGCTGTTGATGTCCATCGGGTTGATATACTGGGTGCTGGCAGGGCTGATGTGGATGACCTGCCCATGCAGACGCTCCACCAGCGGAGCGTACTCACATTCCGGGTCGCAGATGATGATATCATCGTCCGTCACGAGGAACGCATTGCAGATCTCACGCTTTGCGCTGAAGGATTTACCGGAACCGGGAGTGCCGAGGATCAGGCCGTTGGGGTTCTTCAGCTTTTTGCGGTCCACCATAATCAGGTTGTTGGACAGGGCGTTCAAGCCATAATACAGGCTTTCCCTGCCGTTGTCGAACAGCTCCTGTGTGGTAAACGGCACAAAAATCGCCGTGCTGCTGGTGGTCAGCCCCCGCTGAATTTCGATCTGGCAGTCTGCCAGTGGCAGGCTGCTCATCAGACCCTGCTCCTGCTGGAAGTCAAGACGGCACAGTTCGCAGTTGTGCTTCTGCGCAATGCTGACCGCCTGAAACACGTTGGTTTCCAGTTCCTGCTCGGTTTTTCCGGTGTTCAACACGAGGAATGTCACCAGAAACATTCTCTCGTTCTGGCTCTGCAATTCCTTCAAAAGTGCCTTGGCATCTCTGCCGTAGGTTGCCAAATCGGACGGCAAAACGTCCATATCGTATCCGGCGCGGACAGCTTTTTTCTGCTCTTCGATTTTGCTGCGATCCAGTTCCGTGATGGTGTGCTTGATGGTTTTGATGGCCTTGTTCTGGTCAACGGACTGGATGTGCATGGTAACGATCTGGCTGGAATCCATGTCCAGAAAATCCTTCAGCAACTGGTCGCTCAGGTCAGAAGCCGTGATATTCAGAAAGCTGACCGCCCCGAAGATGCCGCCCACCTGAAAGGTACGGCTGTTCTTAAACGCCAGCGCAGTGGGGGCAATGGCATCCTTTACGGACAGACCACTGGGCACAAGGTCTTTCCAGTTGAAGTGGAACTTGTTGGCTCCATCCATGTTCAGCATCCCGTGCATCAGCCGCAGACGCTCCGTACCGTCCAGCGGCTTTGCCAGAACGCCCAACCTGTGAAAGTTGTTCATCAGGTCGTTCTGGATGTGCTCTAACCGAGGTTTGACCTGCGCCATGCTGTCGCCCTCGATGCCATAGGTCAGGAATTTGGTCTTGGTCAGGCCGTTGTTGCCCTTGGAAAGCTGCTGCCGCAACATCTGGCTGTACTCGGCTCGCACATCATCAAAGCCATCCTGCTGGTACGGGATGCGGATGGACTTCTCGAAGTCCGCCGAATCGGTGGCGGTATTCACGAAGGACAACTCGAAGTGGATAGAGCTGTCGAAAAAGTTGAGAAAACTGCACCATTCCTCAAAGATGGCGGTCTTGTCCTCCTGCTGCGCCAACTGATAGTTGATATCCTGATACTGGATGGTGCGGGTGTAGTAGCCGGGACGGACACGGCAGGTGCCGTCCTCAAACATCCGCTGGAACGGGATGCTCTCCTGTGTCGTGCGGGGCACCGTGGACTTGGGCGGCTTTTTGCCGTCCTTATTCTTTTTCAGAAACGGAATCATGGGCGTCATCTCCCTTCATAAGCAGTGCATAGTAATTGCGGGTCTGGTACGGACGCACCTTCGGGCGAACAAAGCGCGCCTGAAAGTAGTACCGCAGGATCTTTTCAGCCGGCTGACCGTTCTTCTGATACATGGCCAGAAAGAACATGGGCAGCATGACCGCCATCATGCCGAGGGTAGCACCGGAATTGCCAGCGGTGTCCCGCAGAACAAAGAACAGCGGCACGCCTACGACTGCCGCTGCACCAAAACAGATAAGCTGCCGGGCGGTCAGGTTGAAGGCTACTTTGGACTTCACCTTGCTGAAATCGCGCGGCACGGAAATATAAGCTGCCAAAATTTCACCTCCGAATCAATGGGCACCCAGCAGAGTTTTGGCGACAGAGCTGGTCTTGAACAGCGAGAAGCAGAGCAGCACGGTATACCCCACGATGCTCCAGATCGAGTTGATGGCATCCCCGGATATTGCAACATTCTGGAGCAGAACAGCGTAGATCGCCACGCAGATCAGGATCAGGAAACCTTGAAATCCCAGCGCGAACAGAGAACGAAGATAGTTCTGTCCCACATGGGATTGCTCGTGGTTGCCCCATGTTGCCATGGGCACCGGGGCAAGGCTGACCATCATGTAGATCTCAATCATTCTTCCGTAGACGATGACGAAAATCACGATGGACAGGATGCGCATAGTGATGCCGATGAAGAAGGACTGCAAGAACAGTCCGAACAAGGGTCCTACGTCCATCTGCATCATACTGGATTGCAACATGGAAAGCCCGATGTCGTTCACCCGCGTGTTGCCAGAAATAATGCCGCTGGAATTTGCCACCACCTGCTGCGTCACGTCGAACACCGCCATGATGATGTCAAACGTATTCGAGATCATCCAAACCGAAATGGCAGTTTTGAAAATCCACTTCAAAATCAATGCCGGTTCAAACTGTGCCATATTGTTGTGTTCAGTAATCATCTGAATCAATTCATAGCAAGCAATGAAGGTCAAAATCACACCTGCAATGGGCAGCACCACATTCCGGGAGAGGGCTTCGATCATAGCGAAAACGCGCGGTTCAAAACTGGATGGTTTGGTGCCGACTTGCTGGGCGATGCCGCCCACTTGGGTGTTCACATCATCGAACAGGCCGGAAAGATTGGACATGATTGCCGCTGTCAGCAGTGACTTTATCCAATCAGAGATCGCTTTGAGAACTGTTTCCACTCAGCGCCACCACCTATCAAGAAAAATGGTTGATAAGGGTCTTGAGCAGGTTGAGCAGAAAAATAAGGTGAGTCAGAATCTGCATAATAGCACCGTCCTTTCAGAATAAAGGTGAATATTCGATTTGCAATGCGTTTCCTCTTTATAATAAGAATCCGTTTGCCACGGAGGGGCTGGAAATGCTTGCAAGTAAATATGTACGGGGCGGCAATCGCCGCCCGGAAAAGATCAGCCGAACAGACCGCTCAGCAGGGGGATCAGGGTGATGCCGATCAGGGCAACGCCGCCGCCAGCCATGAGCTGTTTTATCCCCAATTAGGTGTAAAACTCTGCTCGATGGCGGGCGGCGGCGTACAAAAAATCTATATG
>ENA-ORLU01001634-ORLU01001634.1-human-gut-metagenome-genome-assembly--contig:-NODE-1634-length-15723-cov-3.497124_pt1 | contig 15723 bp, 8 predicted proteins | sample MGYA00243009_ERZ508833 | MGnify/ENA primary metagenome ERZ508833 (study PRJEB26277, sample SAMN04329763) | human gut metagenome | biome: human-associated habitat | host: Homo sapiens | place: USA...
CGGACAGAGGCCAGTGTCGGAGTTCCGCCGATATCGCCTGTAACGTAATTTCTGTTTTCTGTTTTAAGAGGTGTACGGCCTGCCAGTTGTTTCAGTTGTTGGTTTTCTGTAAGGTCTTCGTCGTTCCATCTTTTGCCATAATCATATCCATGTGCCAGCATGATAGACGATCCGTCTATTCCTTTCCACAAGCCGATTGTAAACGGATGCTTGCTCTTACCATAGAACGGATGCACACGCCAGTCCAGCTTTTGTGAAGAGAAACCAATCAGGTCGCAGTGCGAAGCGATAGTAGGCAGTGTCCAGCCAAATCCGAAACAGTCGGGCAGGAAGATGTCCGTGCTTTCCACTCCGAATTCTTGTCTGTAATACTGTTGTCCCAGCATAATATTGCGGATGAACGATTCAGTCGAAGGTACCAGAGCGTCCGTTGCATCCCAGCTACTTCCGGAAATGTGCCAGCGGCCTTCCCCGATGTACTTCTTCATTTCTTCGTATTGTGCAGGATAGTACTCCTTCATCCAGGCATATTTCACTCCGCCTTCAAAGTTGAATACATAGTTCGGATACTTTTTCAGCAGAAACAGGTTCTGGTTGATCGTGTTCCATACATACTCTTTAATGGTAGTCTGTACATCCCAGTTCCACTGAGTGTCCAGATGGGCATCTGCCACCATGTAGGCCGTCGCCTTCTTTTCCGGACCCACCTCTTGTGCACACACATTGCCCGCGTCAAGTAGTACAAAAGCTAATAAGATAGTTGATAATTTCATAAGTAAAACTTCTATTATAATTGAATGTTAGTTTTCTTTGTCTGGAAACAAAGATAGGTAGGTCTATGTAAAAAAGACTATATATTTATGCCAGAAAAGTAAGCAAATGCCCCTATGGCTATTATACGGACTAAAATGTCAGAAAACCATAATCCCTTTTTTCATTTTTTCCTGTCACATTCTATGATTATTCTTTATATTTGCACTACCCAAATTAATCTAAGTAAATAGATATGAGAAGCAAACACATTATTTCCAGACTCTTAGGGATCATTGGTATCCTAAGTTGTCTCCCATATATGACTCATGCATATAGTTTACGACAATTCTCTAACAAAGATGGATTATCCAACAGTGCCATTCTTTCCCTATACCAAGATAATCAGGGAGTCATCTGGATTGGCTCATGCGATGGCCTGAATATGTACGATGGAAACAGCATACACGCATACAACCCACCTAATTCCTCTAAAACGTTACTATCAGGAAACCTGATTAATAACTTTATGGAAACTGGAAAAAACGTATTATGGATACAAACAAATTATGGACTCGACCGATTGGATCTAAAAAAAACAACAAGCCAGAGCTTTGTTGAATTCAAGGATAACAGGTTTATGACCAAAAGCAAGGATAACGAGCTTTTTACCTTAAAAGATGACGGGTATTTCTATTATTACCAACAAGAAAAAGGAACATTCCGAAAACTGGAAGTCCCCCAACCTGCATTCGAGTACATATTATCTACCACTATCGATGCAAACAATATACTGTGGGTGTTTACTTCCAACAACGACAATCGCAGTTATCAGATAAATAAAACAAAAGAAGGTCTCTCTCTAACCCCCAATCACCTCTTCAAACATTCCGAAAAACTACGATGGGCCTTCCCCGAAGGGCAATTAGTCTATTTCATCGACGAGACTTACTCACTGTATGAATATGACTTCAACAATCAGCAACAATATTTTATAGCAGATCTTAAGACGGAAATAGAAAAGCGCGGAGAGGTTTCTTCTATTATCAAACAGCAGAATGATTATTATATAGGTTTCAAAAATAGCGGCTTGATCGTTCTGAAATATATGTCCGATCAGAAAATCAAGTACCAGATACAGTCTACCGAAATCCACTCCGGTATCTTCTGCTTAATGAAAGACAAGTATCAGGACATTGTTTGGGTAGGAACCGATGGGCAAGGAGTATATATGTATTTTAATGATGCTTTCTCAATCACCAACACGCTGCTCGATACTCCTGTATACCAAATTAACAATCCCGTACGCGCTGTCTATTACGACAATGAACAAACTTTATGGATAGGAACTAAGGGAGGAGGAATACTACGACTCAAAGAATATTCCACAGAAAACGGAACATCGACGTCTTTCGAGCATATTTCTATCAATAACAGCACCTTAACCGATAATGCAGTCTATTGCTTTGCGCCCGGCTCCATGAACAAACTATGGATTGGTACGGAAAATGGCATCAACTATTACTTATACAAAAGTAAACAATTAAAAACATTTACAGTAACAGCAGATGGTAAAAAAGTGAAGTATGTACATTCCATTCATGAACTGAATGACACAACTTTATGGGTATCTACCGTTGGCGAAGGTATCGTGAAAATTATTCTGAATAAAAACGGAATCACTCCTACTGTTAAATCGGCTACAAGAATTATTTTGGATGGCGGTCGTCTGGCTTCTAACTACTTCTTTACTTCTTTTCAGGAAAATGACTCGATACTTTGGTTTGGAAACCGTGGATACGGGGCACATCGGCTTAATCTCGAAACCGGAAAGTTTACTCCATACAAATTCGATAATATTGTAAATAGCCAGATGACCAATGATATCTTTGCCATCTATAAGAACGAAAATGGATATTGGTTTGCTACCAGTTCGGGCTTACTTCACTTCAATCAAGAAGACTCGCAACATCATAATAAGGTTGAGCTGCTTTCAAAAAATACCGCACACGGCATATTGGAAGATCAACAGAATAACATCTGGATAAGTACCAATCAGGGATTGGTAAGATTCAACCCCAAGACTCATACCAGTCAGACATACGACAGAAAAAACGGACTGGAAGTTACCGAGTTCAGCGATGGGGCCTTCTATAAAGACATACCAACTGAAACTCTATTTTTTGGCGGGACAAACGGATTTGTTGCTATCAAGCCCAATGATTACAATATGGCAACTTACATGCCTCAAATAAGTATGAAAAGACTATCCATCTTCGGAAAAGAATATAACATCCATGACTTTCTATATGAAGAAAAAGAGAAAACGATCCTCCAACTAGATTATAGCCAGAACTTCTTTCATATTGATTTCATGGCAGTCGATTATATAAATGGAAATAATTATTCCTACTATTACAAATTGAGCGAAGTCAGTAACCAATGGATAGAGAGTGGCACATCCTCTAGTGCCGTATTTTCTAATCTTTCACCGGGACAATACACATTACTGGTAAAATATAAAAATAACATCAATGGAGAAGAGTGTGAACCTCAATCTTTTTTTATCCAGATCACTCCTCCCTGGTATTTAAGTAATTGGGCATATATCCTTTATTTCATTTTGATTTCATTGTTTTGTGCTTCTTCTATTTATCTACTTATCCGGCAATATCGACGTAAGCAGCATCGTATCATTGAAAAGATGAACCGGGAAAAGAAAGAAGAAATCTACGAGTCCAAACTACGCTTTTTCACTAATATAACACATGAGTTCTGTACACCATTAACTCTGATTTATGGTCCTTGTGAAAAAATACTTGCATACCCACAATCCGATTCATACATCCGCAAATATGGAAAGATGATACAACAGAATGCGGAGAAACTGAATGTTCTGATTCTGGAACTACTTGAATTCCGCAGACTGGAAACTGGCAATAAGGCTCCCTCTATTCAAAGATTGCCTGTGTCGGACAAGCTCCAAAATATAGCAGAGTCATTCGGCGAATTAGCTGAAAACAAAAAACTGAATTACCGACTGAATATCGAAACAGGCATTGAATGGAATACAGATATCAGCTGTTTCAACAAAATAGCCAATAATCTAATATCCAATGCCTTTAAATATACCCCTGAAAAAGGGAATATCACAATCGGGTTAAAGATAGAAAATCAACAATTAATCCTTCGCGTATCCAACTCTGGAAAGGGTATAGCAAAAGAAAACCTGAATAAGGTATTTGACCGTTACAAGATTCTGGATTCTGTTGAACTAAACGGGAAAAACTCACGTAATGGGCTCGGGCTGGCTATATGCAAAAGCATGGTAACCCTACTGAATGGTGAAATTACTATTGAAAGCATCCCCAACGAAATTACGACATTTACTGTCACTTTACCGGAATTATCACCGACAGAACAAGAAAAGCCCCAAGAAGTATATCAGACAGGGCAATTGAAGATTAGTATAGAGCCTATAGAATTGGAAAAAACCATTACGAACTTCGATGCTTCGAAACAAACAGTTATGATTATTGATGACGATCCTTCCATGCTTTGGTTCGTTTCGGAGATTTTTGTTGACAAATACAATGTGCTTTCCTTCAATAATGCGAAGGATGCTTTAGCCAGTTTGGAATTAAAACAACCGGACTTAATTATTTCAGATGTGATGATGCCCGAAATTGATGGTCTTTCTTTCACTCATCGTATTAAACAAAATAAGCTGTGGAGCCATATACCATTAATTCTCCTGTCTGCTCTCCATCATGAGGACGACCAGGTGAAGGGTATTGATTCAGGAGCGGATGCTTACGTTACCAAACCTTTTAACGTAAAGTATCTGGAAAAAATTGTTTATCGACTGATAAAGCGGAAATCCGAGTTAAAAGAATATTATAATTCAGTATTCAGCGCTTTCCAGATAGAAAATGGAAATTACATACACAAAGAAGATCAGGATTTCCTGAATAAAATAATGAAAATCATAGATAAAAACATCGAAAACCCGGAGCTTTCTGTAGAGTTGTTGAGTAGCGAATTAGGATATAGTACCCGTCAATTCTACCGGAAATTAAAGCCGATAACGGAGAAGTCTCCGGCTGATATCATCAAAGAATATCGCCTCACTGTAGCTGAACGCCTATTATTGACAAAGAATCTCACTATTGAAGAAATCATGGATAAAACAGGATTCACCAATCGAGGGACCTTCTACAAAGTATTCTCTTTACGATTCGGTATGCCACCACGACAATACAGGGAACAGCAAAAAGAGAGTGTAGTTAAAAGGAATACTGAACAATAACGGACTGTTTACTCTATTCGTTACTTTGATGAACGTAATAGAAGTAACTCCAGTATATGTTCTCCCGCTTCCAAATTTACTGCACGCTCTCCTTTCACATTGTCGGGTGCATAAAAAGTAGCAGTGCTATTTGCCGGAACAGTTACATGATAGAAAATACGGTTCTTTTTACGTTCCCATTTAGAGCAGATTTCCCCATAAGGTGATTGATATCTGGCTTCGAACTCATTTAATCCACTGGGGAAATTAGGCCGAAGGAGAATATGTTTAAATCCGGGATTTTCGGGGTCAGGGAAGAATCCACCCAATCCTTTATAAAACCATCCTCCAATTTCACCAAACATCATGTGATAGTCCGATATGTCACGTGTGGCAATCAAATACCAGTTCTCCAGTAATGTGGTAGCACCATTGGCAATCCAGCAGCCCCATGATGGATAAGTGTCTTGTGCAGCTAATTTATAAGCCGTTTCAGCTTCACCGTTCTCACTTAACGCATTCAATATAGCTTTTGCCCCCAACACACCTACATCCAAATGAAAGCCGGCTGCTTCCACCTGTTTTGCCAGATTCCGGGCTACTTTTCTCTTCAACTCTTCGGGAACAATGCCCCATTGCAAAGGAACGCTCTGTTCCGTCTGAACGCCGCTACCATAAATGCCCGTTTCTCTATTCAGAAACTTGTCATTAATCGCGTTCTTTATCTTATTGGCAAGAGCAGAATAATATTTATAGTCTTCCGTTTTATTAAACATCTTTGCGGCATTGGCAAGTATTTTAGTGTCCACATAGAAATAGACAGAAGAGGTCAGTTCCTTGGAAGAATGTGATTTAACAGGCACCCAGTCTCCTCTTCCCCATGAGGTCAATCCGGTCGGACTGGTGCGATCCACATAGTCTACATACCGCCTTATATTTTCATAACAGTCTGCCAACAGTTTATGATCGCCATAAAACATATAAATGTTCCATGGAATAATAGCGATAGTGCTTGTCCAATCCAGTCCATTATCCGTGCCATATCCCCAGCCTCCTGTAGGAATTATATCGGGAAGTACACCATTGGGCTGTTGCTCGTCTCTATGGTCGGCAAGCCATTTCTCATAAACAGTGATACCGTCATAATTGTATAATGCCGTTTCAATAGCAAAATGACCGTCGCCTGTCCATCCGTTCTTTTCACGCTGGGGGCAGTCGGTAGGATACCCCATCAAGTTGGACAAATAGGCATTATTTGTTGCCCACCAAAGACGGTTGATAAGTGCGTTCGAAGTATGAATCGTCCCTTTCTGCGGAACATCACTATGCACAAAGCAAGCTGTCAGATTATTCTCATTCAATACAAGGGGGTTAGTGCTTGTTACTTCCACGTATCTGAAACCTTTATAATTGAATCGTGCCATAAATTCATCCTCTCCCTTTCCACTCAAAACGAGGATGTCCGTTTGAAAAGGATCGGAGTTGTCTACCGGGCGGTGATACACATCAATATTTGACGTATTCACTCGTCCGTTGTCATACAACCGCTCACCATGTTTCAGTCTCACTACAGTTCCCTCTTCCCCGGACACTTTAATGCGGGTGACTCCTGCCATATTGCGGGCAAAATCGAATACATACGTTGTGTCATTAAGTTTCTTCCAGGTTTTTACGGGGATCGTTTCTACTGCACGAATCGGCTGCACTTGTTGTGACACCACATTCTGTGAAGGAACAGCCCTATATCCTACTCCGTTCCATTTAGAATCATCAAAGTTCACGGTATTCCAGCCTTTCTGTTCCAAACGGGCGTCGTAATGCTCGGCTGTATAAATGCTATTAAAGATCAATGCGCCGGATGAAGTTTTCCAGTCCCGCTCCGTAGAAACGACTTCAACGGAACCATCCTCATAAGTAATCCGCACATCCATACAGAAAGCAGGACGGTTACGCCAAGGTGCACGATGAAAGTCCCACACGGCCATTGACTGATGATTATACCATCCATTGCCCAGCAACACACCAATCGCATTTTTCCCTTTCTGTATTTGGGAAGTAATATCATAAGTAACGTAGAAATTACGCCTGTCAAACCGGGTATATAGCGGGTCCAGCCGGTGGTTTCCAATCTTCTCACCATTGATATACAGTTCATACAAACCTGCTACGGCAATATATGCCCTTGCCGACCGTATCTTCTTTCGTGCATCAAACACTTTCCGGAAATAGGGAGCAGGACGGTAATTAATATCTTTGTTATCGCTAATCCAAGCCCCTTGCCAGTGTTCCATCCCCATCATGCCCGTTTCGAAACTATTAATATCCGAAGAAGATTTCACTCCATCCTTATCCCATACATTCACTCTCCAATAATACTTGGTAAAAGGACGAAGTTCCTGTCCGGAATAGGTAATCAGAATCTGTTCGGAGTCCTTTTTGCCCGAATCCCAGATAGTTCCTTTCCCTGCAATCAATTCAAGAGAGTCTTTGTCTACGATGACTTGACAGGCTGTTTGCCGTGCTCCTTTTCGAGCATCATTCAGCATCCATGATAACCGGGGAGCAGGATTATCTATTCCCAAGGGATTCACCAAATAATCACAAACCAGATTCACTGGTTTACAGCTGCCTGACTCTTGTGAAAATGCTGCTTGCAGCATTAAAAATAGTAATCCCGGTAATAGTGTCAATCGTTTCATTTTATCCAAAAATTAGTTTGTATTTTCTTTCAATCGGATGCCATATTTACATCGCGTGCTAATTTACGAAAAATATTGTATGGACGCTTTATCTACTTGCCTCAAAAAAGCTATATCTTTGCGGCCCGAATATATACTTGACTATGAATAAAGTTAATGGTTTACTATATGGGCTGCTTTCATCGGCTTCTTTTGGACTTATCCCTCTATTTACCATTCCTGCCATGCAAGCAGGGATGCAATTTGAATCTATACTTTTCTATCGTTTCCTGTTTGCGTGTCTTGCTTTAGGCGGATTCTTATTGGTGTATGGTCATTCATTTCGCATCAAGAGGCAGGACATTCCTTCCCTGTTTCTTCTTGCGCTTCTTTATTTAATGTCTGCCGTATTCCTGTTCTGGGGATATAAGTTTATGGCTAGCGGAGTTGCCACCACTATTCATTTCATGTATCCGGTGCTTACCACGTTAATCATGATGCTCTTTTTTAAAGAAAAGAAGTCCGGCTGGCGGATCGCTGCCATTGCATCCGCAGTGGCAGGAGTTTATTTCTTATCCGGCGGAGATACAAAAACGGGGAGCTTTTCTTTCCTGGGACTTTTCATTGTTCTTCTGTCGGCACTCGGATATGCGCTTTATCTCGTCACAATGAGCCAATTAAAGATTGGACAGATGAAAGGGCTACTGCTTACTTTCTATGTATTCCTATTCGGAGGTATTCTCCTTTTTATCGGAACAGAAACCATCAGCCAGCTTCAACCCATCAGCGAATGGCATACTGCCGGCAACTTGATTCTATTAGCTTTAATCCCTACCGTAGTTTCTAATCTTGCTCTAGTAAGAGCCGTAAAAAGCATCGGCTCCACACTCACCTCTGTGTTGGGAGCTATGGAGCCGGTAACTGCTGTATGTGTAGGTATCTTTCTTTTCGGGGAAGCCTTCACCACAAGCATTGGTGTAGGTATTGCACTGATTATCGCTGCCGTAATCGTTATTATATTAAAACGATAAAAAATGCGGTTTCATCGGAATATTTACTTCATCGACCCATTTTTAATTCCTGAATAAGATGGGCTGCCTTACCGTATTTCTCTATGATAAAGAGCATATACCGCACATCTACCCCGATGCAACGCTGCAAATCTGGTTCGAATACGATATCACTGCTCATTGCTTCCCAGTTGCCATCAAAAGCCAAGCCTAGTAATTCTCCTTTGGCATTAAACATGGCACTGCCGGAATTACCGCCTGTAATGTCATTGTTGGAGATAAAACAAACATTCATATCTCCCTGCGCATTGGCATATCTTCCGAAATCACCGGAAGAAAGCAAACTCAACAACTCCGGCTGAACGGCAAAGTCAATATCACCCGCATGTTCCTTCACTTTCTCAAAAATGCCTTTCACGGTTGTGTAGTAATCATAAGTGGCTCCATCAAAAGGAGTATATCCTCCAACCGTTCCGAAACTAAGCCGCATGGTAGAGTTGGCATCCGGATAAAAATTACGATCAGCATACATCCGGCGCATGGCTGCATTGAACAAACGCTCCCCCTCCTCTATCTGCTCGGAAGCCTCGGAAATGCTTTGATTCATCTCATAATACTTCACAATCAAATCCAGACTTAAGGAAACAGCCGGATCCTCTATGAGATTATAAGTAGTATCTCGCTCCAGAAAGCGTTTTAAGCCTTTAGGAGACGTTATATTGGAAGTTGCATACAAAGAGTCTACATAGGTCTGAATATTCCCGTTGTAGAGCGTATCTATCTTCTCATACATAGCAGGCAGAAACTTTTTATCCACTTTCGACTGATACTCTTTGAGCATGGCAGCAAAAACCTCCTTATCAATGGAAAGATCGAGATTATCATACTTCTCCAGTAACTTTTTCATGCGGGTTATCACCAACTTCTCTTCCGCCTCAAAGTCGAAATTGAGAATTTCAAGAGCGAGCTGCACTAACTCGGGACCATTTATAAACGATTCACCGAAATAAGCCAACGCACGATTGGTTTCACGGCGATTACTATAACTCAACTCTAAAGAAGAGAATAAACGAATCAGTTTTTCTCTCTCTTCCGGATGAGACTGAATCCAGTTACGAAGCGCTGCTTCAGCCACCCGTTTCTTTTCCAACACTTTCAAATGCTTGATGGCTTTATTCGTTCCGATGCTATTCTTCCAATAATTGGAGCTTTCATCGTATTTTGAAGCATACTTAATGCGAATATCCGGACGACGGTCCATCTCTCGTTTCCAGATGGTTTGTTTCACTCCCCGTACATCAATCATTGCCTGATTGATTCCATTCATCATCTCTTCGATACCATACGAGGAAAGGTAACGTTCCGTACTGCCCGGATAGCCAAGCGTCATGCAGAAAGAACCTTCTTTGTATCCATCCAAAGAAATGGGTGCTACATATTCGGGATGATAAGGGACGTTTTCAGGAGAATAATCCGCCGGACCATTCTTGGCATTAGCATAGATACGAAATACGCTGAAATCGCCCGTATGACGCGGCCACATCCAATTATCCGTATCCCATCCGAACTTCCCGACAGAAGAAGGAGGTGCAAAAACCAGGCGGACATCATTATAATCACGATAAACAGATAGCCAGAATTCATTCCCTGCATAATAAGCATCTACAATACCAGTCAATGTAGAATCCTTTTCGGAGACTTCCATACTGATTACATTCATAATCGAATCAACAGCCACACGGCGTTCTGTTTCCGTTTTAGCATGTCGGGCGGCAGACAATACGCGTTTAGTAACATCTTCCGTACGAAGCAGGAAACGAACATACAATTCCGGATTCGGCAGTTCTTCCTCAAGACTACGTGCAAAGAAACCATCTTTCAGATAATCATGTTCCACTGAAGAATGTTGCTGAATACTGCTAAAGCCACAATGATGATTAGTAAACACCAGACCGTCTTCAGAAACCACCACTCCTGAACAGAAGCCTCCAAAACTGACAACAGCATCTGCCAGACATGGTTTCTTCGGATCATATATTTTATTCACAGGCATCTGCAAACCAAGTTCTTTCATTACCCGGTCAGTCTGTTTATTCTTTCGGAGATTTCCCAACAACCACATTCCCTCATCGGCAAATACATTCGACAGACAGAGAGAAAAGACTATCAAGACGGTTAGTCTGAACTTCATATTATTATTTTTAGATTCATTATTCTGTAATCAGCCTCAACTTCTTCGTTCCTACGCGGGCTTTCAGCCATTCGCTGATTTTCTCTTTTTCAGCAACAGACGGATGTCTGGCGAATTTAAGGACAGCCAATGTTACCGTATCCGTCTTCATCGAATCGACCCGCACTTCGAGCGAGTGAGCGATGGAAAGAGTTGTGATGGAAGGATAAAGTACCTTCAATTCGGGTACTAATGTACGACTCATAGCATCGTACGTTCTGTATTGCTCCAGTGTTGTCTCCAGTTGGGAAATTTTCACCGCCTGTTGTTGAAGCCGTTGCTCACTGTTTTTATAGAAGTCTTCCATGACCATGGCACGGATAGAAGATACATCTACCGCTTCATTGTTCATCCCCTGTAATACAATCAGTTTCGTATCTTCCAGCTTATACTCTTTCAACTTGCTACGAGCAATAGATATCGAAGCGTCAGGCACTTCAGGACCAATCAAAACAACCCGTACTTCTTTGTGGTCATAGCTAATTTTCTTATCAAGTACCTGCGTATTCTCAAAGCTCAACTGATCGTTTATAAAACGATTGGCTGCTGCTTCATAGAAAGTGCTCTTTATAATTCCAAATGTCAGATAAACTGCAGGGCACATGGTAAGCACTACAATCAGAACGATGTATTTACGTACGGTCTTCTCACGGGTTTTATCCACAAACTCTTTCCGTTGGAAATGCATCACACGAACACCGAGGAAAGTAGCCAGGCTGATAAAAACAGAGTTGATGAAGTAAAGATAAAAAGCACCCAGGAAATAAATGAGATTACCGGAAGCCAGTCCGTAACCTGCCGTACAAAGCGGCGGCATCAATGCAGTAGCAATGGCAACACCCGGAATCACATTTCCTTTTTCCTTGGTAGAGAGAGCCACGACACCTGCCAAACCACCAAAAAGCGCGATGAATACATCATAAATAGTGGGCGATGTACGTGCCAGCAACTCTGACTGTGAACCGGCAATAGGGGCAAGAAGGAAAAAGATTGTTGCCGTAGTCACACTGAAAGCAGTCGTTATGAGAAAGCTCTTCAAAGAGCGTTTCATTAATTCAAAGTCATTCAGTCCGACAGACAGTCCTACTCCCATAATAGGTCCCATCAATGGAGAAATCAACATGGCACCGATAATAACGGCAGTGGAGTTCACATTCAATCCGAGTGATGCCATGAATATGGCAAAGATCAGAATCCATAAATTGGCACCTTTGAACTCTACCCCCTTACGGATAGAATCCACTGTGGCCAGTTCGTTATCCTTATCTTTCCTCAAGTCCAGATATTCTCCCAGAAAGGACTTGATAGCAAACTTATTACGTTCATCTGTCTTCATAGTTATTTCTTCTTTATAAATCGATTAATAACAGGAATCTGACTCAATGGTAAATCTTTCTTGATAATATAAGCTATAAATAGCAATAAGAGTACGGTACGGAAAGCGAGACGGAGCACTATATTAGGGATAGGAACCTGCTCTCCAATAATGTAAAGTACCGCTGCCAGCAGAACATAAAGTCCCAGGCTCTTCAAGTCATAATGAATCGGGTATTCTTTCTGTCCTATCCAGTAGGATAGCAGCAAGATGACTGCATAGCCTGCAACAGAAGCCCATGCCGAAGCAAGATAACCGTAAACCGGCACAAACAGGATGTTCAATACGACAATAATAACACAACCAATCACCGAGAAGTAGGCTCCCCAATAGGTCTTATCCGTCAGTTTATACCAAAAGGAAAGGTTGAAATAGATCCCTTTACAGATCTCTGCAAGCATTACAATAGCTACTACCCCCAGGCCTTCCCAGTAACCCCTTGCCACCAGATAACGCAGCAAGTCGAGGTAGAACATGACAGCAAGGAAAGCCAGCAAGGAAAATATAAGAAAATACTTCATCGCAGCGGCATACATCTTCCGGTTGTCTCCTTCTCGGTCTTTGCCAAAGACAAACGGTTCGTAAGCATAACGGAAAGCTTGCGTAAACATTGCCATCACCATCGCAATCTTACTGGTTGCTGCATAGATACCCAATTGCACCAACCCTTCCTGCCGGTCTTCAAAAAGAAACGGATAGATCATCTTATCCACAGTCTGATTTAGAATACCTACCAAACCTAAGATTAATACCGGGAAAGAATATACGACCATTCGTTTCAGCAATACCCGGTCCAACTTATAAGCAAACCCCGTCAGTTCCGGGATAAAAAAGAACATCTGAACAACCGAGATAATCAGGTTGCTAATAAAAATATATCCCACTAAATAATCCGGATCATAAAACCAGGAGATAGTTGACGGACAATGTACATTCAGCCACGGGCACACCAATAGGAAAAATAAATTCAAACCGATGCCACCAACGATAGAGAGCAGTTTGATAGCAGCAAACTTAATAGGCCGCTTTTTATACCGTAAATAAGCAAAAGGAATGCATTGGAAAGAGTCTAAAGCTACCACAACAGCCATCATCGCTATAAACTCCGGATGATCGCCATAATCCAGTAAATTGGAAATTGGTTGCAGGATTAACAAGCAAAGGAAAACAAAAATCAAAGATACCCCTCCTACCGATAACAAGGAGTTGGCATATACTTTCATCGGGTCTTCTCCCGATTTGTTGGCAAAACGGAAGAATCCCGTTTCCATACCGAACGTAAGCAGTACAAGCATCAGGGCTGTAAACGCATATACGTTTGAAACAACTCCATAACCTCCGGTGGAAGCTGGCAATACCGCTGTGTACAAAGGCACCAGCATGTAGTTAAGGAACCGTCCGACAATACTACTCAACCCATAAATTGCAGTATCTTTTGCTAATGATTTTAGTCCAGCCATGTTTTATTAGTAATTATCATTCAGATTGGTTCAACGTTTCTTCTTTTGTTTGAACAACCAATCCATAAATCCGGGATAATTGAAAGCCGGATTCCAGCTCCCATGATTACAACCGGGGAATTCAATATATTCCACATCTGCACCGGCAGCTTTCAGTGCTTTATACGCTTCGCGAGAACCTTTCACCGGAACTACATCGTCCGCATCTCCGTGAAAGATACGAAATTTCACATCCTTGGCAACCGATAGCCGACTTGGATTGACTGTACCGCAAATAGGAACTGCAGCTGCAAAAATCTCCGGATAACGCACGACTAAATCATACGTTCCCATCGCTCCCATTGAAAGACCGATAATATAAACCCGTTGTGTGTCCACTTCGGGCATTACCAGATAAGAGTCGAGCAACTGTTTAAGCGTTTGCAATATAGGACTGATCTCTTGTCCCACTGGCATTTCTGTAGGGATAAGCGACTTCGGACGTCCTGTATAAGCCCAGTAACCGTCTGTCGGACACTGTGGAATTAGAACGAAAGCGGGATACTTCTCTTGATTGACCGGATTAAGAAACATCTGTCCACCATGAGTCAACTGTTTCTCATTATCATTTCCCCGTTCGCCGGCTCCATGCAGAAACAGTACGAGCGGATACTTTTCACCTGGCTTCACCGATTCGGGATGAATCATCCGATAAGGTAAAGAGTCTCCTTTAGAAGAGACAAAAATATCCCTCCCATATTCCTGTTGAGCCGATAAAGACAAGCTCAAAAAGAGAAAAACAAGTAAAGTAGTCCATTGCTTCATCATCCAACTATGCTTTATAAAGTTCTTTTATACCGTTAATACCACTTGTCACATGACGCTTTATGTTAGTCATTAAACAGCGTTTTTTGACTGTTATAAAGACTTCTTCCCAAATGTTTATAGGCAAGTTCGGTCACCTCACGTCCACGGGGAGTACGCTTCATAAATCCTTCTTTTATCAGGAAAGGTTCGTAAACTTCCTCAATGGTTCCCGCATCTTCTCCCAAAGCCGTGGCAATGGTAGTGATACCTACCGGACCACCTTTAAATTTGTCTATAATGGTGCAAAGTATCTTGTTGTCTATCTCATCCAGGCCGTACTTATCAATATTCAGTGCTTCCAATGCAAACTGGGCGATCTCCGTATCGATAGAACCGGAGCCTTTCACCTGCGCAAAATCACGTACCCGACGGAGCAAGGCATTGGCAATACGGGGCGTTCCGCGGCTACGGGAAGCGATCTCCGATGCTGCACGTACCGAACAAGGCACATCCAGTATGGACGCAGAACGACGAATGATATTGCTCAAAATATCATCATCATAGTACTCCAAATGAAGATTAATACCGAAACGTGCACGAAGCGGGGCCGTCAGCAGACCGCTACGTGTGGTTGCACCAACCAGCGTGAAAGGATTCAAATCTATCTGGATGCTGCGTGCCGAAGGTCCCTTATCGATCATAATATCGATGCGGTAATCTTCCATCGCCGAATAAAGATATTCCTCCACCACAGGCGACAGCCGATGAATTTCATCAATAAAAAGCACGTCGTTCGGTTCGAGGCTGGTCAATACACCTGCCAGGTCACCCGGTTTATCAAGTACCGGACCGGAAGTTACTTTAAAGCCAACTCCTAATTCGTTAGCGATAATATTCGAAAGAGTTGTTTTTCCTAATCCGGGAGGGCCGTGCAACAGCACATGGTCGAGTGCTTCGCCACGCAGACGTGCCGCCTTCACAAAAATGCGAAGGTTTTCCACCACCTTGTCCTGCCCGCTAAAGTCTTCAAAGCTTAACGGACGGAGTGCATTCTCGAAATCCCGTTCTTTTGAAGTAAGCTGATGTTCGCGTATGTTAAAATCTTCCTGTTCCATTTATTTCTTGAAAGTAGGAGACAAAGATAGA
>ENA-ORLU01001636-ORLU01001636.1-human-gut-metagenome-genome-assembly--contig:-NODE-1636-length-15716-cov-2.079864_pt1 | contig 15716 bp, 16 predicted proteins | sample MGYA00243009_ERZ508833 | MGnify/ENA primary metagenome ERZ508833 (study PRJEB26277, sample SAMN04329763) | human gut metagenome | biome: human-associated habitat | host: Homo sapiens | place: USA...
AACGATATCGGCCATTCCTACCACTTTACCAACGTCTGACGAACGAATTGCCGCCCGCCTCCCCACGGAGGCGGGCAGTGTGCATGTTGCGGAATGCACAAACGATACGGAAAAAAGCAAGGACAATTTGGCGGATTTACGATTGACTTTGCGCATTTAAAGCGGTATAGTAGCAAACATCAAAAGGACGCCGCACACGCGGCAGAAAGGAGCTTATCATGGCTAAGTACAAAAAAGTGGATACAGACCTGAAGTTTGTAGACAGAGAAAAAGAAGTTGAAAAATTCTGGAATGAAGAAGATGGAATGGGTGTTGTCGAAATAGTTCTTATTACAGTTGTTCTGATTGGCCTTGTAATAATATTTAAAAGCCAGATAACATCATTAGTCAATAAGCTTTTATCAAAGATGACTTCCCAGGCTAACAAAATATGATAGCTGTCAGTAGGGGCAATAATGCTGTTAGTTATGGTGTCCATAATATACGTAATGCTGTTAATTGTGATGTCCATAATATATATAATGCTGGTTGTGGTATGAGCAGTGATATGTGTAATAAGGACATTTTACATATATCATTGCCGGCACAATTGACAGTTATGGCGGCAATGGTATTAATGGTTGTGATTTCCCTGATTACAACGTGCATTAAGTCATCACTGCAATCAGGGTATTATACTGTTGTTAAACAGAGCTGCAGGTTGTCGGAGGAGTCAGTATTTGCAAGTTATAATAACCAGCTGCTTAAAGATTTTAATATATTTGCATTGAATAAATCGGACATACTCAATAATAAACTGTGCAGTTATATTAACGAAAATATAAGCAGTTATTCACCAGATATAAGCTTATCAGATTGTGCTTTTAATATGTTTTCGTATATGACAGATAATGAGGGATATGGTGTCGAGGAGCAGATTGTTAAGGCTATGGAATATGGAATGTATAGCAATGTGCTTGATAAAGAACAACAGTCTATTCTAAGTGGCGAAGAACAGGAGAATGTCCAGAATGATAAAGAACAAGAGTCTGTTCAAGCTGATAATGAATGTAAGTATGTTAGATGTGGTGAAAATTTAAGTGAGGCACAGGCATATTCTGAGCAGTTTATGGAAGATAATGAAAACTTAAAAAAGGATCTGGCTGATATGTTAGAGCAGTCTGATGATGGTGATATGCAGTATGAAGATAGACAGAAAGAACAGATTAATACTTCGTTAAATGCAGTATGGCAGTTGTATGAATACCTGAAGTCAGGAATTTGTGAGACTGTGACAGAAGGCAGGATTTCTGGCAAATATATAGAAATACAGGAGCTTGCAGATGAATACATTAAGAGCCGTGACATTTCTTTTATAAATAAAGATGTAATAAAAAGAAGTATCGAAGCAAGTGGGAATGAAGATACATTAAAGAAAAATGTATTAAGCACGGAATATGTTGCGAAGCATTTTATCTGTTATACGGACACATCACCGGGTGATAATGACAGAGCAGGAAGCAGTGCTTTATTAGATTATGAAATGGAATATATTATTGGAGGTGAACATAATGACAGAAAGAATGTATACAAGGTAATTAATCAGTTATCTGTTATAAGAGAGGGTGTTAACCTATCTTATCTTATAAGTTCACAGGATAAGATGTCAGAGGCTTATATGCTGGCGGCGGCACTGGTGGGAGTTACGGGCTGTGATCTGGCAGTCAGGCTTGTGCAGTACATTATTGTTTCGATATGGGCATACGCTGAATCTATAGTTGAGTTAAGAAAATTGCTGGCAGGAGAAACAATAGCTCTTATTAAGAACAGGGATAACTGGATATTACAGCTAAGTTCATTAGTAGATGAAAAGCTGAATTTGCAATCCCTGATAAATAATATTACATCATATGAGGCTGTGAATAATAATAAAGTTGAGGAAAATGGCAGGGATAATAGTATTGGTTATAAAGAATATTTAAAGCTGTTAATTATGTTTATGAACAAATCGGACAGAAATTACCGCATTGCAGCATTAATGGAATTAAGAATGATTATGTATGGGCACAGCGGATTCAGAATGAAGAATTACATATATGCAGCTTTCGGAGCTGCACATTTTAAGATGAATGGAACAGGCAGTGTGTACAGGCAGAAGCTGTCATACAGTTATATTTAGCAAATGTGCCTTTCTACACAGAATAAGTTGGTTGATTATATTTAAGAAGGGAGGAAAGATAAGATTTACCCGGAGAAAAAAGAAAATGGAGTGCATAGTATTATGCAGACAATCCATAACTACAGGAATTTAATAACGCCAGTAATTAATAGAATATTATCAAGAACCATAAAGTGTAGCAAGGCACATAACTTAAATGCTTCGGCAAGTGTGGAGGGAGCAATTGTAATTCCTCTGTTTATATATGCTGTTATGTCAATTATGTTTATTATGCAGGTTATAGCAGTGCGAATCCACATCAACAATGCCTTTTATGTGACATTAAGAAAATGTGCAGGCTATGTATATGTTTATGAAAATAGTGGAAATGTCCCAAAGGGAATGGTGGCAGAGACAATAAGACGATTGCTTATAGACGAGATAGGAACAGATTATGCTGCTGACCATAACATAATGGGTGGTAATGCCGGAATTATGTTTATGAGTTCTAAGATATTAAATGACAATTCAGTTATAGATATAAAGCTTACATACAGTATCAAAAATCCTTTTGATATATTTGGTCTGTCTACAATAAGAGTTACCGACAGAAAGAGGATAAATGCGTGGCTTGGGGAGGATAAAGATAATTTTGCAGGAAATGTGTCAGATAAAGAATATGTGTACATTACAGCCGGGGGCGAAGTATATCATACTAATAAGGAATGTACATATTTGTTAAGATACATATTGGAGGCTGACAGGTCATGTATGGATGTTTTAAGGAATGCTTCGGGTGCTAAATATTATTCGTGTGAACATTGCGGACAGACAAAAGATACAACATCAATTTATTATACATTATATGGGACAAGATACCACAGCTCGCGTAATTGTACAGAACTTAAAAGAAATATTCAGAAAGTCAGTAAAGACAGTGTCAGTGACCGCAGGTTGTGCGAAAAGTGTCAGGAATAAGACAGGGGGAGCAGATGTTAAAGACATTATATTTGATTATATGGCTTGCGGCGATGTCATACGCAGATATAAAAAGAAGAAAGATTAACATTATAAGTATTGTGGTTATGGGAGCTGGTATTATTATGCTGCATTTAGCAGACGTTATTGATGGAAGTGAATTAGAACTACATTTATTGATTAGAGATTATTATATTCCGGCAGTTATTATAGGAGCAGGTCTTTATATTATTGCACGGATCACACATATAACAGGTGAGGCTGATGCAATAGTAATAGCATATATAACTGTGCTTAAAGGAATGTATATAACGATACAGACAGTGTTGTTATCTATGTTTCTAATAATTATCGCCGTGGGAACGTTGATAGCAGGAGGAAGAATGAAGCTAAGGACGTCTATGCCATATATACCATTTTTATTGGTGTCATTAGTGTGTTGTGTTATTGGCGGTGGAACTATATTAAGAACTTTATTACAGTAACAGTTGTCAGTGTTTAAGAAATGGAGAGATGTATGAAAGTAGTAGAAAATGCAATTATTGTTCCGATATTTACAATGATAATTATTGCACTGATAAGTGTTGGGATTTATATGCACGATAGGATAATCATAAGGAATATGGTGAGTCAGATATCGATAGAGTATGAAAACGAAAGTGATATTACTGCAACGACAGAGCTGATAAACTGAGGAGAGCGGTTTGCGGCAGACAGGACTATGTTCCTGCGGGATATATATATATATGATGACAGGGTATATCAACAGGACGAAAGCATAGTGTGTAGTGCCAGTTTTCCGGTTATAGGAAGTTACGCAGGTATGTCAGATATATGTAATATTAGTGAAAATGTAAATACAATAGATAATGCCCGGTTGATACGAAAGACAAATGCTCTTATGGAGGTGGTTGGATAATGAGCCAGTATTGTGGGGAGGATTTAAGCATTAAATATGAAAGAAATAATAATATAAGTTATGCGGTGGTTGATATAACTGATAGCAATGAGCTGGTTGAGTATGAGATGAAAATGCTTATGCGAAACAGGCCTGATTATTTTCTTCAATTTTCCATTAACGAGATTAATTCAAGAAAATGTATATATTATGATATAACTTCAAAACAGCAGTTAAGCACATTGCTTGAATATGGCAAGGTTAATATGTCTGATGTGCAGTCATTGCTTGGCAACATATCTAAGATGGCAAGAGTTGTAAATGAATATATGCTTAATCTTGATCGTGTAATATTAGACCCAGGATGTATATATATTTCTTTAGTAGATAAGAAAGTGTATTTTATGTATTCCCTGCTGGATAATAATACGGATTTTTATGGGAAAATGCGAAGCCTGTATGAATATATATTAGAAAGATTTGACCATTCAATTGAAAAAATAAGACTTGTAAAATTCTATGAAGCGTACCAGAGAATTCTCGTAAGAGATTACACACCATATAATCTTATGCAGTTATTTGAAGATAATGAAGATGAAAGTAATTCGGTGGATAAAAGTGGTCCTGATAATACGGCGGAGGGTGGTGAGTATTCTAATATTATCAATAATACAGAGGGAATGGCAGGCTCTAAGGTTCTCAATAATGCTGATAGTGTGGTAAATTGCAGGGGTGCAAATAATAATGAGAGCACCGTCAATTCTAAATTCCGAAGAAAATCGGATAGTGTACCGGATTTTAGTTCCCAAAGAAATATTAATAAGGGAAGCAGTGCTGATGAGCCGCATACAGATATTAAAGATAAAAGACCATATGCTAATGGGAAGATATTATCAGCGGTAAGACCGGAGCCAGTTGGTGTTGAAGAGCATAATAAAAGCATTGACAAAAAGACACAGCTTATATTAAAGGCAGTGGCAGTTTTATTGTTATATAACTCAGCGGCAAGTCTTTTGTTTCGTAGTTATGCGGTTGTAAAGCTGGATACAGTTGTATCGGCAGCATTACTTATAGCTGGAATTGTGTTGTTCTATATTGCAGATAAGGCGGGTGTGCTTGTTGGAGATTTAAAGCAGGCGAAGTCAGAAAATGTCAACGAAATTCCGTATCGTTTTGACCTTAACGAGGAGATTGATAATAAGCTTGTAAGGGCAGAGGTTATTAAAGATAATGTGGGAAATGTAGATAATAGGGCAGAAGAATGTGAGCATACAATTCTTTTAAGTGACTATCTTAAATCACTGGCAGAAGAAGATAATAAGAATAATAAGCTTTGCCTTCAAGGTCTGACAGATGATTTGTTTCCTGATGTAAGACCTGATAATGGAGAATATGATAATGTTAATAATACCATTGGTCTGTGTAAGTTTCCCTGCACAGTTGGAAGCATCAGGGAAGCTTCTGATGTATACATAGACAATCCGGTTATAAGTAAGCTTCACGCCTGTTTTTCGTATGGCGATAAAGGTTTCTTTGTAGAGGATATGAATTCGACTAATGGTACTTATATTAATGGTGAGAGACTGAAGGTGCATACAAGAGTTAATATTAATAATGGAGATATATTAAAGTTTGCGGCGTATGAGTTCAAAGTAAGTATAGTATAAAGTAAGTGTATAAAGTCAGTACAGTAAATGTCGCCAAAATCTAATACTTGTGTTACAATTATCGGAAAGCTTAATTGATAACAGGTATATTTGGGAGGATATTAAGTATATGAATGTAAACATATATTATGGTGGACGAGGTCTTGTAGATGACCCGACAATTGTCGTTATTAACAGAATCCAGGAAGTGTTAGAGGAACTTAATGTTCACGTTACAAGGTATAATCTTTATGAGATAAAGAATACAATTACAACTCTTTCGCAGTCAGTAGTTGAGGCAGACGGAGTTGTGTTTGCTACTACAGTTGAGTGGGTTGGTATGGGAGGCTATATGCAGACACTTCTTGACTCCTGCTGGCTATATGCAGACAAGAGCAGAACATCATCTACGTATATGTTTCCGGTGGTTATGTCAAGAGCATATGGAGAACGTGAAGTTGTTACAGCACTCAGCAATTCGTGGGAGATAATAGGTGGAGTTGTAGGCGAGTCATTAAGTGCTTATGTAGACGATACAACAGATTTTGAATTTAATAACGAATATAAAGAGATAATCGAAAAATATGCTGAAAATATATACAGAACCATATCAAAGGGCTTAAGAAATCTTCCTTCAAGCAGTCAGACTATAAGAAAGAATGTTATTAAAGAGGTTGTTAATTTCACACCTCAGGAGAGTGAACAGCTATCTAAGTATGCATCTGATGATGAATTTGTTAAGACACAGAAAGAGGATATAGAGTCACTTGCAAGCATATATAAAGAACTTCTTAGTGATGAACAGAATGGTGGAGATGATTATTATCTTAGCGTATTCAGAAATCATTTTAAGCCACAGCTTAATTATAATGGCAGGTATATGTTTATGATAAGCGATAAGGATAAGAATATTATAGTTAATGTTCAGGGAAGCAATCTTACAGTAGAGTTTGGTCAGGATATGGAAGCTGATGTTATTGGTAAAATGTCTAAAGAAACCTTTGACCGCATAGTTCAGGGAAGAATTACATTCCACAGGGCATTTATGACTGGAGATATGACAGCCAAAGGTAATTTCAGAACATTAAGAATGTTAGACGAAGTATTTAATTTTGAAGATTAAAAGCGAAAACTGTAGTTACTACATCATTATCGGATATGATATTCCAGTCGATGCCGCTTAAAAGGCATATCTGGTTCACAATTGAAAGACCAAGACCAGTGTGCCCCTTGTGTGTTGTGTAGAAAGGCTTACAGAGCTTACTTTTAAGTCCAGGTCTGTTACAGTTATTATCATTAATGTCATTGTTAATGCAGGAGCTGATATTATCAGGCTGGTAAATAGAGCTGCCGTTATTGGTTTTCTTACTGCCTATTGAAAGAATCTGCTGATCTTTAATGTCAGGTGACATTATAGCGGACAATATAAGTATACAATTGTTACAGTTACGCTCACTGGCGGCTTCGTAAGCATTATCAATGATTTCTTTTAAGGCAATATTAAGAAAATGAGAGCTGGCATATATTGAAGCTGAACTACATTCCAGGCTGATATCAGAAGTATCAATGGTTATAAGACCATTGTATCTTGATTTAATATATTCGTTAATGTTGTTAATGATATCAGATAGTGTACAGCTTACTGTTTCGCTTTGCTTGAAGCTGTATCTGTAGATAGATGTTCTTTCAAGATAATTAACAAGTTCATCTATTGTTGAACCCATATTATTCCAGAATTTGTTACTGCGAAGTTCATCATTGCGGCTTGAAAGAAGCTGGTAGCAGGTTTTTAAATAGGCTGCCTGGTTCTTGATTTCGTGAGAGATTACAGAGCTTTCTTCAAGGGCGGTACTGCATACGCTGTTAATTGCATCAGATAACTGTTTATTATCACTACAGTTATTGGATATAGTTGTATATTCGTTAAAAGTTAGCATTACAATCCCCATTCTGCCATTTGGCTGTACTTTTTTGTCTTTTAAAGCAAATAATATTGTAATCCACCTTGCTTTAAGTTATTATACGAGTATATACTGAAACATAAAATAAGTAAATAATAAATGGGAGGAGATATGCTCTATGAAAAAAGATGATTGCATATTCTGCAAGCTGGCTAATGGAGACATACCAACTAATTCATTATATGAGGATGATATTGTAAAAGTTATATTTGATGCAGGTCCTGCATCAGATGGACACGTTTTAATTCTTCCAAAGAACCATTATGATGACATATATTCTATGGACGAAGATACAGCAGCTCATATATTTAAGGTTGCTACAAGGATTGCCAAAGCATATAAACAGTCATTGGATTATGAAGGACTTAATATAGTACAGAATAATGGCGAGGCAGCAGGCCAGACAGTATTCCATTTTCATATGCACATCATTCCTAGATATAAGAATGATACAGTTAATGTAGGCTGGAAGCCGGGAGAAGCTAAAGAAGATGTTATTAATGCTATAAAGAATAAGGTTACACCTTATTTATAAAATATAAGCATATAATTAATAGCTAGATGTTTAATAACATATATAATATTCAGGAGGAACAATAATCAATGGTTAAGTTAAGCAAAGGTGGGGCATATCTCATTAATGGAACAGAAATTATTGAAGATAGCCAGACAGCATTAGCACAGGTAGCTGCTGAGACAGGCAGTAATATCACAAGTGAAGAGGCGGCAAAGAATACAATTGCCTATGGAATTCTTAAATCACATAATACCTCAGATAATATGGACAAGCTTAAGATAAAGTTTGATAAGATGACTTCACATGATATTACATTCGTAGGAATTATACAGACAGCAAGAGCATCAGGACTTGAGAAGTTCCCAATACCTTATGTACTTACTAACTGTCACAACAGTTTATGTGCAGTAGGTGGAACAATTAACGAAGATGATCATATGTTTGGACTTACATGTGCTAAGAAATACGGCGGAATATATGTACCTCCACATCAGGCCGTTATTCACCAGTTTGCAAGAGAAATGCTTGCAGAAGGCGGCAAGATGATACTTGGTTCAGACAGCCATACACGTTATGGTGCACTTGGTACTATGGCAATGGGTGAAGGTGGACCAGAGCTTGTTAAACAGCTTCTTAATAAGACATACGATATTAATATGCCGGGTGTTGTAGCTATCTATATGACAGGTGAGCCAATGAAGGGCGTAGGTCCTCAGGACGTTGCACTTGCAATTATAGGTGAGGTATTCGCTAACGGATATGTTAAGAATAAGGTTATGGAATTCGTTGGACCAGGTGTGTCTAACTTAAGTGCTGATTTCAGAATTGGCGTTGATGTTATGACAACAGAGACAACTTGTCTTTCATCAATATGGAGAACTGATGAAAAGATTAAGGAATTCTATGATATACACGGAAGAAGCGAGAGCTACAAGGAACTTAATCCTGGCAGTGTCGCATATTATGACGGAGTTGTATATGTTGACCTTAGTAAGATTAAGCCAATGATAGCAATGCCATTCCATCCAAGTAATACATATACTATTGATGAACTTAATGCTAACCTTGAGGATATTTTAAGAGATGTAGAGAAGAAGGCACTTGTAAGTCTTGACGGACAGGTAGACTTCAAGCTTACTAATAAGATTAAAGATGGCAGGCTTTATGTAGATCAGGGAATTATCGCTGGTTGTGCAGGTGGTGGATTTGAGAATATCTGTGCGGCAGCAGACATATTAAGAGGCCATTCAATAGGTGCAGACGAGTTCACATTAAGCGTATATCCAGCAAGTACACCTATATATATGGAGCTTGCAAGAAATGGACGTCTTGCTGACCTTATGGAGACAGGTGCAATTGTTAAGACTGCATTCTGTGGACCTTGCTTTGGTGCTGGTGATACTCCTGCAAATAACGCATTTTCTATCAGACATTCTACAAGAAACTTCCCTAACAGAGAAGGTTCTAAGTTACAGAATGGACAGATATCATCAGTTGCACTTATGGATGCAAGATCTATTGCAGCTACAGCAGCTAATAAGGGCTTCCTTACAGCAGCTACAGATTGTGATGTAGAATTCACAGGACCAACATATCATTTTGATAGTGCTATATATGCTAACAGAGTATTTGACAGCAAGGGTGTAGCAGACACAGAACAGGAAATACAGTTTGGACCTAATATTAAGGACTGGCCAGAGATGGTAGCACTCCCAGAGAACTTAATCATTAAGGTTGTATCAGAAATTCACGACCCAGTTACAACAACTGATGAACTTATCCCATCAGGAGAGACATCATCATACCGTTCTAATCCTTTAGGACTTGCAGAATTTGCTCTTTCAAGAAAAGACCCAGCATATGTTGGACGTGCTAAAGAAGTACAGAAGGCAGAGAAAGCAAGAGAAGCTGGCGAATGTATGGGAGAAGCACTTCCAGAGTTAAGAGATATTATGCATAAGATTAAAGAAACTTATGATGTAAGCAAAGAAAATGTTGGTGTTGGAAGCACAATATTTGCAGTTAAGCCAGGTGATGGTTCGGCAAGAGAGCAGGCAGCATCATGTCAGAAGGTTCTTGGCGGATGGGCTAATATAGCTAATGAGTACGCTACTAAGAGATACCGTTCTAACCTTATTAACTGGGGTATGCTTCCATTTATAATAGATAAGGGAGAACTTCCATTTACTAATGGAGATTATATCTTTATACCTAAGATAGCTGATGCGGTTAAGAATAAGGCTACATCAATGAAAGCATATGTAGTTAACAAAGATATGAAAGAATTTGAACTTAAAATGGATGAGCTTACAGATGATGAGCGTGAGATAATTCTTGACGGATGTCTTATTAACTACTACAGAAACCATTAATATAAAATAGAGGCAGATAATGGCAGAACAGAATATACTCAATGGTGACCAGCAGGTTTTAGAGCAGATTCTTGGCGATATTAATGAACACGCTGAAAAGAAAGAACGTCTTGAGCGTATGTCAGTAAGTATCAGGGATATAACCAAGGAGATAGATAGCACCACTAAAGCTATGGAAGATGAGATTTCGTCAAGAATAAGTGAAAGTACGGACTCTATATGTGCAGGTTATGATAAAGCGGTTTCACAGGATAAAGACACAATTAAGCAGGTTCAGGCAGACAGAGATAAAGCTAAGATGCAGGGGATTAAAGAGCGAATAGCTTCTGAGACAGCATCTTTAAGAGCTGAGAATAAGAGCCTTCAGAATGAGATTAATGAAGCATTTATTCAGGAGAATATACCTCGTATTGTTAATAATTCATTTTTTATGGCATTATATATTTCAAGAAAAGTCAGAGATGTATTAGTGTATACTTTATTTCTGCTCATAGTATTTGCATTAATACCTTCGGCTTTATATTTATTACCAGTCATACCAGCATATGTACCGGTTATATATGCTGGCGTGATGGGAATATTACTTCTTATAATTGGAAGAAGCGTATATATTAACCTTATACTTGCACATAAGGATACTATTATGGCGGCAAGGGATACCAGGTATAAGATAAGGGATAATAAAAGAATAATCAAAAAGACACAACATTCAATCAAGAAAGATAAAGACGAAGCTATGTATGGGCTTGAAAGCTTTGATAACAGAATTAATTCTATCGGTGATAATATTAAAAAGACCGAGGAAGAGAAGCAGAATGCTTTAAGGGAATTTGAAGAAACTGTAAAGCCGGACCTTGTTAAAGAGGTAGAGGGCAGATACTTAGATAAGCTTAATCTTATGAGAGAAGAACTTGCCAAGAAGAAAGATGAATATATGAAGTTAGATGACCTCATCAAACAGCAGAGAATATATATATCATCTAATTATGAAGCTTATCTTGGTAAAGAATTTGTTAATGTCCAGCGCTTAACAGAACTTGATAATATTATCAGTTCAGGAGAAGCACAGACTATTTCGCAGGCAATGGCTGTATACAAGAATAGGAAATAACCATCAGGCTATAGTTTTTGGGGTAATAATTAATATATTGCCCGATATAAGCAGTGCATTGAGTGCGTTAAATATTACATCAGCAAGCTGGATTATAAGGTAAAGACGGGTTGTCTGAAGTATGGAGTGATTAGAATTACTGGAAGAATTAACGATTCCGGTAATGTGAACAGCTCCGACTTCAGGCAGCTTTTTTTTGACCCCGAGTCCAGGTTTTAAAGGACCTTCTCCTAAAGTGATAAGTCCGATATGTTCTTCACGTCCAAGAGAAGCATCAATCGCAATAATAAAAGGATCAACAAAGGTTTCATTGATTTTGTCTATATATAGTTGAAGATTGCCTGCGTGTACAGGATGCATTAGATCTCCATATATGTAGAATCCACATTGAGGTGCCTTCTTTAGCTTGTACCCAATAAGAGGTCCAAGACTGTCGCCGGTTGAGCGGTCACTGCCAATACATAGAATTATGATTTCCTGATTAGGCTTCTTCTTAGTGTTTATTATTGACTTAAGTCGTTTGCTTAATAATAAAGCAGCTTTTTCGCTTGAAGTATCAAAATAATAATTCATAAGTCCTCACTTCTTCGCACAATTTGCAATATATTTTTAAGATAATATATTTAGTGGCATCAAAAAATATTACAAAAAATAAAATTAAATTATCCAGCCGACATATTATGATAAAATTCTTAAGTTTATGGTGCTATTATGCAAATATCAAAAGTGGACATACCTAATGCGGCAATACATATGTGCGCTGTCAGAATGTATTGTTGTGTGTCTATTGCTTAATATCAGCGCAGGAATGAGGAGGGTATGATTGAGATTATATGTAATAAAGATGAGTCGGATAAGAATTCGCACCATGTAAAAGAAGGTGTGACAAGCATAAGAAGACCAAAGAATATAAAGCAGATAGGTGATGTAAGCTCTGATAAGAAAATATACATAGAAGATTATGCGTTTACATACATCAATTCTATTGCATATAATAATCCAATGATAGAGCAGGCTGGCGTGTTATTAGGCGAGCTGCAGAAGGACAGTGAGGAAAAATGCGTATTTGTAAAGGGGGTAATTAAATCTGTTGTAGAGGATAAGGGGGAGAGAATACGTTTTGATGAAAATGTATGGAACAGAATATATTCAGATACAGAGAAATATTTTCCAAATCTGTCGGCTGTGGGCTCGTTTGCAGTTGTGCCAGATTTAACAAGTGAGAGAATGGCAAGGCTTAAGAAAATCCATCTTGATAATTTTGTAGCTCATAGCTTCTATTAAAACAAGACCAAAGCTTTCTGTATGAGATGTCATAACGTATATTGAACTATTTAAAAGTAATTCATTTATGTATGTTATGAGTACATTTCTTGTTGTGGTCATAATTGTTATTGGAATTAATCTTATGAACAGCTATGAGAAGATGAAGCAGTTCGACAAGTCGATTAATACTCTTATGAATCAGATGTCGGGAAATGATACAGACCAGTCAGACAATCAGGATGACACGGTTACAGTGAACAAGTTGTCAGGAGATGTGTATCCAACTAAAGGCGATACAGACACATCACAGAACGAAGATAATATGAAAAATGCGGATAACTACAGTAATGCAGGCAGTAATTCCAGCGGCACAGAAAGAAACTCCGGCAGTGCGAATAGTTCGGAAAGTTTGAATAACTCAGACGATGCGAATGGCGTGGGTGATGAGAACAGCTCTGACAGCAGCACGGCCCCTAAGACAGCACAGGGTGTTTCGTCTGGTGATGATACGGCGGCTTATACAGCTTATGTATATACGGTAAAGACAGGGGATACGCTTATGAGCATATGCAAGAAGCATTATGGAACTACAACTAAATATACAGAGGTTCTTAAGTATAATGAATTAGATGATGCCAATGTTCTATATGTAGGACAAGAAATAAAACTTCCTTGAATATTTATGGGGATAATGTATAATAAAATCAGCTTTTAAGCCTTGATTATAATAAAGGGGACAACAGATGGCTGATATAATTTCAGGAAGTTCAAGATTTAATGGAGATAAGAACGCTCCGGCAAGAAAAGTAATACAGATGAATAATGTTTCGGAGGCGGCGACGCACGAAACGGAAGATGATGAGATTGTCAAACACAGAATAAAGAAGCATAGAAGACATATGGTAATAATAGCTGCTATTGGCGTGATTGTAATCGCAATTGCGGTAGTGCTTGTTATGGGGGTTTTTGATGGATATGTATTTACGTCGTATTCTGTTACAGGTTCTGTTAACAGGGAAGATGTTGAGTCTTGTGGCTATATAGCATATGGTGATGGTTATATAAGATACAGTAATGATGGTGCAGCATATTATACGGCCAAGGGCAAGGCACTGTGGAACCAGACATATTCTATGCAGAAGCCGCAGGTTAAGATATGTGAGGACTGTGTTGCAATAGGAGATATTAACGGCAATACGATATATATTTTTAATAAAAATGGCAATATAGGAAAAGTAGATACTTCACTTGTCATATCGCAGATTGAGGTTGCAGCTAATGGAGCAGTTGCGGCAGTGCTTGAAGATAATGAAGCTAACTACATCAATATGTATGACAAGGAAGGCAATAAAATCTACAGTGTAAAGACAACACTTGCAGGAGATGGATATCCGCTTGATATAAGTATTTCCAACGACTCAGCCAAGCTTATCGCCTCATATGTATATGTAAGCGGTGAAGAGATTAAGACTAATGTGGTGTTCTACAACTTTTCGGAGGTGGGACAGAATGAAACTGAGCGAGTTGTTGGTGGTTTCAATCATTATAATGACGTGCTTGTTGGAGATGTCCAGTTCTTAAGCAATAATATAGCGGTAGCAGTTGGAGAAAATGTAATAAGCATATATAAAATAAAGGAATATCCAAGTCTTGAAAAGGAAATACAGATAGATAATACAATAGACAGGGTATTCTTTGGCACAGATTATATTGGCCTTGTGCTGGATAACTCAGACTCAGGAGAATTATACAAAATGGTTGTATACAATTTTTCTGGTTCAAAGGTGTGTGAAGCTGAATTCGGAACACAGGTTGATAATATACAGTTTGATGGTTCAAGTGTAGTTATGAATAATTCGACTTCATTTTCTGTATTCAATCTTAAAGGAAAGAATGTTGCTAATATGAGCTTTGATATGCCGGCTAGTAAGGTACTTCCAACAGGTACAAGAGGTGAATATATATTAATTAACACCAAGTATATTCAGAATAATAAACTCAAGTAACTACAAATTACATAATAAATAATGTCTGGAATGACTCAATGACGGATAATGAATTATATTAAATATAATGGTAATTTTATAATATTTAACAGGAGAAGATATGGTACTAATATGCGTTGCGGCTATTTTATGTATAGCGGCTTTTAATGGAATGAAAAAAGGTGCAATAAGAATGGCGGCATCACTCGTTGCTATGATTATAACAATAGCTGTCACAACATTTGCATCACCAATAGTAAGTGAAAAAGTAAAGAATGATACGGATATGGACGAGCGTATTACACAGAGCATATATGAAAATATCATAAAAGACGGCAGGAAATATGGAGAAGATGATTCACAGGTTATAGACAGCAGTACTGTTGCATACAAGGATGCGATACAGTCAAAGGTTGATGCCATAAGTGAATATATGAAGCTTCCACAGAGCCTTTCTGACAATATAACAGAGTCAGCAGCTATGAAAATACTAGACTCAGCTGGAACATCGGCTGAGGTTACAATAAAAGAGATGGCGGCACAGATATTTGCGGCACAGCTTAGTGCTATCATAATTAATGCAATATGCTACTGCATAGTATTTGTTATATTATACATAATTCTTAAGGTGTTTATGGGAGTGACAGGCGTAATAAGCAGGCTTCCGGTTATTCATCAGGCTGACAAATTGTGCGGAACAATAGCAGGTATAGTTGAAGGACTTATTATAGTGTGGGTAGTATTTGCAATAGTTACAGCATTTGGCAATAATGTATGGGCTTCGGATATACTTGCACAGATTCATAGCAGCAGCTTTTTCGAATCTATATACGATAATAATATTA
>ENA-ORLU01001638-ORLU01001638.1-human-gut-metagenome-genome-assembly--contig:-NODE-1638-length-15703-cov-3.899846_pt1 | contig 15703 bp, 14 predicted proteins | sample MGYA00243009_ERZ508833 | MGnify/ENA primary metagenome ERZ508833 (study PRJEB26277, sample SAMN04329763) | human gut metagenome | biome: human-associated habitat | host: Homo sapiens | place: USA...
AAGGCTGCTCCTGCGCTGCATCCGTGGGCCCGTGCTCTTATCGGTGGTGTCGATAAACATGTTCTACCTAACAATGCACAGGCAGGTGCTGGTACAGCTTCCAGTGGTACGAAGAATAATTACTTGACTCATAAACAGTGGAATGATTATCAAAGAGAATTAGCGGCTTGTAATGGTGATCCTGAAAAAGAGAAGGCCGTTCGAGAAAAGTATACTCAAATACATGCCCTACACGATGCTATCTGGATAGCACAAAAGGCCGGCGAAACTCCAGGTCCGGCTGAAGAAGTAGGCGTAGATTTAAATGGAAATCCAGTATACCTGACTCCTGGAGAAGTTATTGTTTATGGTGACCAGACTGTACAAGACTTAATAGATAATACCAATCTACATGATCAAATAGTGTCATTGCCAGATGGTAGTATGTACTATGTTGATGAAAAAGGTGTTATGACAGAGGCATATGATGGAAAAGAATTTAATAGGCATGTTGTTCATGGAACAGAGATGGCTATTAAATTTGAAATTTTACCTGATCCTAAAAAGATGACTAGTGATTATGTCTTTGTTACCTTGGGCGTAGGTGTTTTAGATTTCATTTCTTCTGATGGTGGTTATATACTTGATAAACAAGGTAATGTATATTTGTTTTTACAAGGAAATATAGGTGCGGGGGCAAGTCCTCCTGTATCTGGTGGATACGGAGAAGGTAATGTAGACATAGAATGGAAAAACAAATATGATCAAAATAATAAAAACCTTCACCAAGCTATAGCTGGGACAAGTCAAGGCTTTGGAGGAGCTGCTATTGTTAGTGCGAATGTTTCTAAAGGCTTTGATGGGGGACCTATAACTGTAGAAATTGGCTCTGTTAGTAGTTTGGGTACTACCGTGTATTCAATTAGAGAAGCTGTATTGATTGGAAATATCTATGATTAATGGAGGTATATTATGAAGATCATTAGAGCATTAGCTGGACTTCTTTTAGTCATAGGTGTGATTTTCCCTGTTTCGTATAAAATTTTATTATTACCACCTATAGAAAAACAGCAGTATATTTTAGAATCAGTGGTTACAGAATTAAAGTTAGAAGAGAAAAAAGGAATAACTTTTAAGGAGGGCTATAGAATAAAAGCAAATTTCAATTTTATATACAATTATGATAAATCGAGATATAATAAAATGGATATAAAAAAAATATTGTTTTATAAATTAGATGGTGATGGATGGAAAAGTAAACGAAGTAGTATTAAAGGAGGAGACTATGTCTTCAAAATGGAAAAAGAGGATTATTTATGTAATGTATATATTTACGATGAAAGCTTTGACATAATATTAAAATACAAAGAATTGTATGAGTAATCTGCTTTTCCCTAGCCGCATTATAGCGTCTCACTTGCATTTGCGGCAAGGATAAACAGTGCAGCAAGCTGTCCTTGCCTTCAATCGTTCCCCGCTTAATAAATGCTGCTAAAAGCAAAAAAAAATGCTCGCAGGGTTGACGGTCTGTGAGCGGAAGCGAGGAATTGAGATTATGAAGGTTCAAGAAGCTGTAGCAGTGTATGGTGTGGAAACTATAAGCACCAAGGATTTGTTGGCCTGCATTATTGGTGATGAAAAGAAAGCTGCCAAGATATGTGACAACAATAATGAAGTATTTAAAATGCTGAACAGGACTGTAGACGAGCTTAAGGCATTAGGTTTGACACTGAATCAGGCAGTAAAGGTTTCGGCTTGTATGGAGCTTTTAAAAAGAGCTTCACACACCTGCGAAAAGGTGCATTTAGGCAATCCTAAGAAAGCCGCTGCATACCTGATGCCTAAGCTACGTTATATGGAAAAAGAAGTATTTATGGTTCTTGCTCTGAATACTAAGAACAGAGTCATAGCTTCAGAAGTTGTTTCTGTAGGCACACTTACTGGTTCTCTAGTACATCCAAGAGAAGTGTATGAGGTTGCTATTACTCATAAAGCAGCAGCTATTGTGGTAGCACATAATCACCCTTCTGGAATGGAGAATCCTAGTCGTGAGGATAGGGAGCTTACAACAATGCTGCACAGTGCTGGTAATACAATGGAAATTCCTTTGTTGGACCACATTATAATTGGAGATGGAACCTATTTTAGCTTTCAGGAAAATGGAGAATTAGATTTTGGAAATACACATTTAAGAACGGAATATACACCACTAAATAGATAGTTCCTAAAATTACACTTTTAAATGGTGTTTGGACTACGAGAAAGAAGAACTTGTAAAAAGAATATTTGAAGGCGAATAGCAGGACTAGCCATATGGCTTTCATTTTTCCTTTACACAAGAGAAAACATACTGCTTTTGACTAAATCCCCTATCAAAACTACATAAAATCGCCCTTTTATCACTAAAGTGTTCACAACTCCACCTAGAAATGATATAATATAATATCAAACTAGGTGGAGTTTTTCTATGAAGAGGAAGATATTATTTGGTTATGACTACACTGATAATGAGTATATAAAGATTTTACTCTATTTGTTTGTAGGCGGAACGGCAGCATTAGTGGAGTGGGGTCTGTTCTACATTTTCATAACCTATGTTTTAAATGGAATAGGGCTGAGCCTAACTGCTGTGACCATGCTGGGTACCTGCATGGCTTTTTGTTTGTCTACCCTGTACCATTATTTTTTAGGTAATATTTTAGTTTTCAACAGTGGCAGCAAGTATAAGCGAGGCAAGGAGCTTAGCTTGGTTTTCTTGGTAAGCATTATGGGCTTGGCTTTTAATCTGCTGTTTATGTATATTTTTGTCAGTCTTATGGGCTGGAATCCTATGGCAAGTAAGGTTCTGACTAGCTGCATAGTTGTAGTTTGGAACTATTTGTCTAGGAAAAAGTGGATCTTTAGGAGTTAATTCATGCCAATTAAGTATGTTGATGTCAAAACTTTTAATAAAGTAGTTCTTGTTTATAACCGTAACTCTGGAAAGCAGCTTTTTGCAAGTATGATGGCCAAAATTAATGAGGTCAACAAACGCCTTAAAAAGATTTTTGGCAGCAAGAAGGTTGAAATGGTAGATATCAGAGCTTTCGGGCAAATTCCTGAGCTGGCAAAACGTTTTGCTGCAGAAAAGGTTGATTGGGTAATCATTGCCGGCGGTGATGGCACCATCAGAGTCTTGATTGAACAGATGGATAGAAATGATTATATGCCTTACATCAGCGTTTTCCCAGCAGGTACTGTTAACCTGGTAGCAAAGGAGCTGCTTATGAGCAATGACCCTGAAAAATGGATTAAGCGTGCCACAAAAGGGGTAGAGATTCCTGTTTATTTGGGACGTGCTAATGGCAATATTTTCCTGACTGTTACAGGAATTGGCTTTGATTCCCTTGTTGTAGATAATGTGACGGAAAAAGAGAAGAAAATGCTTAATAAGTTGGCCTATGTATGGCAGGGAACAGAGGTTGTTCGTAAGGAAATGCTGATGAGCAACTGGCGTTATCGTTTTCAGGTGCGTTTTGATGATGAAGAAGTCTGGTATGATGCTTCCTCTGTAATTGTAGGCAAAAGCCGCTACTACGCAGGCCGCTATAATCTGTTTTCAGATGCGTCCTTATCATCTCCGGTGCTGCATACTGCACTTTTTACAGGCAGTACCCGTGCTGACTTTTTGCGTTATGCAGCTTGCATTGCTATGGAAGCATTGAAGAGTGACAATACCATTATTGAAAAAACTGCTAGGAAGTTGGAAATTCGCTGCAATGAGGAAGGCTTTGCTGCTGAACTGGACGGCGATGCGATTACTACAGCACCCTTGTTTATAGAGATTGACAGTGAACCTATTAAATTTTTGGCATAAGCTGAATGTAAGGTGAAAAATATGCGTTTGAAAAAATGGCTGCTGCTTTGTGCAATCATTGCAGGCGTAACTGAAGGCATTATAGCATATAGGTATTTTGGCAATGTTGAGCCCTTTCCCTATGAGGATTTTTATTACCAGATTATAAATCATCTTCTTAGGGATTTATTGCTGTGCCTTATTGGGTGGGGTCTGTATTTTCGTCGTAAGCGTATCCCTGACAGAATCAGACGCTATTTCCCAGTTGTAGTTGTAGGCGTAATGTATTTAGGGATTGCTGCCTTTATGGTTAATCAGCTGAGCCTTGAGGCAGGGCTGCAGACTACAGTTTCAGTGCTGGCAGGACTTAATAATAATATTTTTCTCCTGCTTTTGACAGCTATGTGCTATCATAAATGGCCCAATAGCTTTATGCGGTTTGTTTATTTTCTGGTGTACGCATTTACAGCATTGACGATGCTGTTTGATGTCTTTTATTTTTGGCAGACCTCTATGCATGTGGAAAGCGTGCTTTTCCAGAATCTGAACATTTACGCTGTTCGCGGTATTTTTGCGACTATGTCTTTAGGTATGAAGCTAGGTATTGGCGCCGCCGTAATTGCTATTTTGCTGCTGTTTAGGGTGACACCTCCTGAACGGCACAAGCCTAATTTCGCTTGGTCACTTTTGTGCGTAGCAATGTTCTTTATGGGTCTTAACCTTACAGATAGGGTATTGATTGCTGCTGGTATGTATGGTATTGAAAATCTTGTTGGCAGCTATGTGGAGATTGAAAACGAAAAGACGCGCATCAATTATCGCAACATGCTGTCAGTGCCGATAAATATCAATTTTGTCAGCAAAGCTCTTTTTGATACGGATAAGATAGCTGGTGCTAATCATGTGGAGCAACGAGAGCTGACCGATAAGGATAAGGCTGTACTGCAAGAGCTTGGTATTGCAGTTCCCAAGGAAGCTGTTCAAAAAATTCCTGCACAGTATGACAAGGTTGTACTGCTCATTTTGGAATCCATGCATCGTGACTATATTAATTACTACAATAGTGAGATTCCGGAGAATGCTACGCCGTTCCTCAATAGCTTAGTAATTCGTTATCCTCATCTGGATAAATATTATTCTTCCGCGGTGCCTACTACTCAGGGCTTGAATGCGACCTTCCGATCTCATCTGATTATGGATAAGGATGTGCCAGGGAAAAATACTCCGTCTTTGTTCCGCAGTGTGCAGGATGCTGGTATGCGCGGTGTCTTCATGAATGCCTCCAGTCAGTATTACAGCAATGAGCTGCGTGAATACCCTGACCAGTTTGGTATGAAGGAGTATTATGCCAAGGAATATCTGGAAAAGCAGGGCTATACTGGTGCCAGCGGCTGGGGCTTTCACAATGATGTTATGTATGAGGAAACTCTGAAGATGCTGGAGCGGGGAAAAAACGATAGAATGCTTCTGGTAACAAAGACACTGGATATGCATCAGCCCTATCCATATACTGGCTTTACATGGAATCAGATGCCGGAAGGTGTAAGAGATAATCCTAATGCGACTGTGCGTGGTGTTTATTGGGTGGATAAGACTTTGGAGAACTTTTTCTATCAGGCTGAGCAGCGTGGTCTTATGGACGATGATACCCTGTTTATCATTACCAGTGACCACAATCCCCATAGTGGCGGCGAATATACGAAGCTTGTTACTAATGCTAATGATAAAATGAGTATTGCTCCTATCCCCCTCATTTTTGTCAGCACTAATCTAAAACCTCTTGATAATCTGCGTAATCAGGACTATGCTTCGCAAATAGATTTGGCGCCGACTCTGCTATATCTTTTGGGTATTGACGTTCCCGATAAATTTATGGGACGCAATTTGCTGCAGCCTACTGAACTTCCCTATGCATTAGGTTATTTTGGCGGCAAGGCCTATTATTGGTCCAATGAGCGACATTTTGTGGACCAAATGGATAAGCCTGTGCCTGATACTAAATATGAGGATGCTTTGAGTAACTATATAATTCATTATTACGGCTTATGGCATACGTTTTAAGCGGAGACTGCTTTTGCAGTCTCCTTTTTATTTGCTCTAAATGTTCTTAATGGGGTATAATAAATAATTGGAGGATTATTTTATGACAATTCAGGAATTTATAGAAAAATTACAGGCATATCAAGGTCCCTTAGTGTTTAATCCGTGGCGCGATTTTGATACTTCCTGTGATATTGGCAAGCAGGCTCCTGTTATCAGAACTGACAATCTTAGACGTTATCTAGAGCTGCGTCAGAATGCTCATTATCTTTTTATTGCCGAGGGCTTAGGTTATCAAGGAGGGCATTTTTCAGGCATTGCCATAACATCTGAGCGTATTATTTTAGGCAATCACCCTGATGTGGAGCAAAAGAGCGTACTAGGTGATTGGAATTATCAGCGAACCAGCAATGCTGATAGTCCGCTGCTTAATCGTACGCAAAAGCTTATGGGATTTAATGAACCTACGGATACTGTTGTTTGGAATACTCTAAACAAGCATGGTCTGGCTTCTTTCGATGTTATTTTGTGGAATATTTTTCCCTTCCATCCCTATAAAGAGGGCAAGCTCTTGTCTAATAGAACTCCTGGTAATGCGGAGCTGGATTTAGGCATCGAATATGCTAAGATGCTTATGGAGCTTGTACCTAATATGAAGGTGGTTGCAATTGGACAGAAGGCAGCCAACACCTTGAGCCGTTATGGTGTAGAGTGCGAGGCTGTGCCACATCCTTCTATGGGAGGTGCTAACCGCTTCAAGGCAGCGGTAGCGGAGATTTTTAGTAGAGGTAAGTAAGATGGGCAAGCTAGTATGTCTTTCTAGAGAACAAACCTTAAAGGTTGCTTTGCTTCTTGGCAAGGTGCTTTTAAAAAGTGGTGCAGAAACCTCTCGTGTGGAGGACACTGTAACCCGCTTTTGCCGTACCTATGGCTGCGATGATATTAATGTTTTTGTTACACCTACGATTATTATTCTTGGTGATGAAACAACTGACGGGGTAACTTTAATTAGTCGTATCCGTTATCGCAGTACTAATTTGAGCAACATCAGCAAGATTAACGATTTTTCCTATAGCCTAAAAGGCGGACCTCTGGATTATGAGGAGACTATGTCTTATTTGAAGAGTATCATCATAAAGGAACCACCCTATGGTAAATGGACTGTTTGTCTGGCTTCTGCTCTAGCTTCCGCAGGATTTGCCAGTATGCTTGGCGGTACCTGGCATGATTTTGTAGCTGCATTTATTACAGGTGGTCTGGCCATGGTACTTTTAAAACAGCTCGGCGGTTATCGTCCCAGTGCCTTTTGGGAAAATGCTATGGCAGGTGCTGCCATTGGTGCTTTAGCCATAATTTGCTGTGCCGTCAGCATTCATTGTACACGTGGCAATATTATTGTTGGTGCTTTGATGCCATTTTTACCTGGTGTGGCCTTTACTAATGGACTGCGTGACTATATGGCTGGCGACCTGATTTCAGGCAACAGCAGAATTGCTGAGGCCATGCTGTTTGCGACTTCTATTGCTATCGGTTTGGCCTTTAGCCTGCTTGTATGGTATAACTGGGGGTGGAAATTATGGTGATTAACTTTTTTTACGCCTTCTTTTTTGCCTTTTTAGCTACTGTAGCCTTTGGTGTGCTGTTTCAGGCACCAAAGAAAACCTTGATTGCCGGAGGCATTATCGGTGCTGTTGGTTGGGTAGTATTTGTCTATTTAGGCAAAGTTGCTGGATATAGCTCATTTTATGCCAATTTTTTTGCAACAGTTGTTATTGCTCTTGGCAGTGAGCTTTGTGCCCGTATTTTTAAGCAGCCGGTAACGGTATACGTTATTCCAGGAATTATACCTCTTGTTCCAGGACTGGGCATGTACAGAGGCATGAATATGATTATTGAAAATAGCTATGAAATGGGCATGAACACCCTGATTATTGCGGCGATGGACGCTTCGGCTATTGCACTGGGTATGATGTTCATGGCCAGCTTTTTCCGCGTCCTTAAGATTAGAAAAGAAAGAAATATGTTGTTGGCCGCAGTAAGAAAAAAAGATGTGAGGGAAATAGATGAGTTTAGGTGAAATGCTGCTTTTAGCAGTGGGGCTGGCAATGGATGCTTTTGCAGTGTCTATATGCGGCAGTATGGTACTTACTCCCGACAATCGTTGGGGAGGTGCTCTGCGCTTTGGTATCTGGTTTGGATTTTTTCAGTTTTTGATGCCCGTACTTGGTTATTTTGGGGCTATTTCCTTCAGAGAATATATTGTGGACTATGACCATTGGCTGGCGTTTTTTCTGCTGGCATATTTAGGCATCAATATGATTAGGGAATCTACTGAAGCCTGCAGCATAAAAAAGAGCTATACAACTAAGGAAATGGCTGTGCTGGCTATTGCTACCAGTATTGATGCGTTGGCAGTTGGTATAAGTATTGCTTTCCTAAATGTTAATATTTGGCTCTCTGCTGTAATTATTGGTATAGTTACCTGCGGTATTGCTGTTTTTGGCGGTATGATGGGTTTCCGTCTTGGTTCTGCGGTGGGTAAACATGCTAATATTTGTGGTGGTGTAGTTCTGATAGGTATTGGTTTTAAGATTTTGTTAGAGCATCTTGGGTTTATTTAATAAAATAATAGGTGTTCAAGATATCTTAGCAGGATTTTACTAATTTTTAGAGAACTGCTTTAAGTATGAGTTTCGACGATGGAGAGGGAGAATAAAGGAGGACTTGTAATGACAGTATTAAACAAGGATCGAATTTTCGAAGAATTCAAGGAATTGGTTGCTATTCCTTGCCATTCCACCAAAGAAAGACAGATTTTTGAGGTTGTAAAAGCTAAGCTTGAGGCTTTGGGTTTTAATGTAGAAGAGGACGATGCGGCTTCCAAGCTGGACAGCGAATGCGGTAATATGTGGGCTTTCCTGCCTGGAAATAAGGCTGGCGCAACTAAGGTATTGCTTTCCGGTCATTTGGACGGCGTTGAGCCATGCGGTGGTACGACTGTAGTACGCAAGGACGGTATTCTCTATAGCGACGGTACTACTATTTTAGGCAGCGATGATAAATCTGGCGTTGTTGCTATTTTAGAAGGCGTGCGCATGATTCTCGAAGAAAATGCTGAGCACGGTGATATTCAGGTGCTCCTGACAATCGCTGAAGAGGGCGGTGTAAATGGCTCCCGCTGTATGAATAAGTCCAAGCTGAATGCTGATGTTGGCTATGCTCTTGACAGTGAAGGTGCTCCTGGCGAGATTATTGTAGGTGCTCCTGGTCAATACAAGTATTCCATTAAGGTTATCGGCAAAACCGCTCATGGCGGTATGGAGCCGGAAAAAGGCATTAACTCCGTCATGGTTGCGGCTAAGGCTTTGGCTGAGGTAAAGCGCTATGGTCGTATTGACGAGGAAACAACTGCTAATATTGGTATTATCAATGGCGGTATTGCGACTAATATCGTTCCTGCTTTGGTAGAGATTCAGGGTGATGCACGCAGCCGCAACAGCGAAAAGCTGATTGCTATTCGTGATGAGATTGTAAATACTATCTGTACTGCTGTAGAAAAGCAAGGCGCTAAGGCTGAGGCAGATGTAGTACTGAAATATAATTCTTTCCTTGTTGATGAAAACAGCAAGGTTGTAGAGCTGGCAAAGGATGCCTGCGCTCAGTTCGGCTTTGAGCCTAATGTTGGCTTGACTGGCGGTGGCAGCGATGCTAACTTTATCAATGCTTACGGTGTTCCCTGTGTTATTTTGGGTACCGGTATGAGCAATGTACATACTGTTGACGAATACATCAAGGAAGAGGATTTGTACAATTCTGCACTGATGGTTTACGGTATTCTGAAGGCTGCAGCTAAATAAGATTTCTGTAAGAGCAACAAGAAAAACCTCTGGAGTAATCCAGAGGTTTTTTGCTTAGATATTAATTTTTCTTGGCATCCTTTGCGTGAGGCATAGGCGCAGCTAAAAGATGCTTGCTGTCGGTTGCAGGCATAGCCAATTCTACCTTCAGTTCTACGTCAAAGGTCTTTTTAAACCAGGACATATGGGTACGGAGCTGGTGCATTTCAATACTAGGAAGCTCAGGTGCGCAAATACTGAGGATAGCCTGCTTTTTGCGTTGTCTAGGCAGAATAGTTATAATCTGACTTGTTTGTGTGTAGTCCATGCTTTCAGCCAGAGCCAACAGCAGAGCAAGCTTGTTGATAACCTTCCAGTTTGCACTGCTGAGCATTTCTTTGTAGATATGAGCTTTGAAGTAATTTTTGGAAACGCCGTTATGCCAGCCTGCAATAGCAGAGGTAATCATTTGTTCCTTATGAGAAAGACCAAAAAGCTGGGCATTCTGAATCATATAGGCACTGTGACGTGCATGGCTGTAGAAGTTAATAGTAATACCAATATCATGGAGCAGGGCAGCTGTTTCTAAAAGCTTACGGTAGCCCTTGCGCAGTCCATGGAGAGGCATCCAGTTGTCGAACATGGTCAGAGCTAAATCCCTGATGTGGAGAGCATGGGTGACATCTGCTGTATAAAGGTGCAGAATGTTGTCACGACTGCGTTCCAAAATATTAGGTGCAATCAGTGGGCGGCCTGTAGCCTGTGAATAATATTTAAAGAAAAGGCCCTCGCGCAGACCACAGCCAGAGGAGATGATTTTACTGCAGCCGCTAATATCCATAAGGCAGCTGATAATGTTGCTGCCTGCTAGAATAATATCACTGCGCTCATTACTCAGACCGGAAATCTTTTTGCGCTGTTCCAAATTAGTGCTGCGGATTTTGGTGAAATAATTACGGAAGATTTGCATGGAAATAGCATAGTTATGAATTTTAGTAGCAGGATACTTACGGGAGCGCTGGATAATTTTTGCAACAGTACGTGCTGTGCCGCCAACACCTATGAGAGGCAGGTTTTTCTGCTTCAGCCATGGGTATTGCTCCAAATTCTTCATAATGAAGGAAGTCATTTCTGCATAGACTGCAGGAGTCATTTCATTGCGGGAGTTAAATTTATCCGTAGTATTTACTGCACCAAAGGTAAGGGAAACACTGTCTACAATTTTGCGGTTTTTAAAATAAATCAGTTCGGTACTGCCACCGCCTAAGTCAAAGATGATACCATTAGTAACATCTAAGGTATTGATGACACCTAGGTAGCTGTAATAGGCTTCTTCCTTACCAGTAATGATTTGCAGCTTGATTCCTGTTTCTTTGGTGACCTTTTTGACAAGCTCGTTGCCGTTTACTGCATTGCGGATTGCAGCTGTAGCAACGGCTATAATAGTATCAGTATGGTATATTTTGCACATATAGGCAAAGCTTTTCATAGTCTCGATTGTGGAGGAAAAGGCTTCCTCAGTCAGCATGCCTTGTGCGTCTACCTTTTGGCTGAGACGCAGAGATTCCTTCTGGTTGTACACCATATTATAGGCGCCTGTTTTATACATATGGCTGATAACTAAACGGGCAGAGTTAGAGCCGATGTCAATGATTGCAATTCTTTCCATTTTCTCACCTCATTACTCTAGTAATTAAGCACAAATCTGAAAAATCCTGCATTTTAATTATTAAATTCATGTAAAATTGTTAAATTAATGTATAATAAATGGCCTAACGCAGGAGTTTTACCCTTTAATAAAGAATATCAATAATGATATATATTTTAGGAGGCAATTTTATGAAGCGCAAACTGTATACCACCTTTGCTGCAATTCATTTGGGCTCTGAGATGATAAGTATGCAGATTACCGAATATCGCAGTATAGACAGAGTTAAGGTTGTAGAATGCTGCAACAGACGTATTCGTCTTGGTGAGGCAACCTTTAAAAATAAAATAATTCCCTTCAATTTGGTAAATGAAATTTGTGAAATACTCTACGGCTTTAAAATGCTTATGGAGGAATATGGTGTTGAGGAATATACACTTCAGGCAACAACAGCTGTACGTGAGGCCCGTAACCAGATTTTCCTATTGGACCAGATTTATTCCCGTACAGGGCTGATTGTTGACGTAGTGGATATGCCACAGGAAATCTACACAAAATATGTTGCTATTCGCAATACCCTGAAAAATGAAAAGATTACCAGCGACCGCGAGGGTATGCTGATGATGGATATTTCCTCAGGTGGTCTGGGCGTCACCATGATTAAGGACGACAAAATCAGATACCAGGAAAACTTCCATGTAGGCATTATTCGTATTAAGGAGAGCTTTGCCCGCAACCGTCGTGAAAGCATGCATTTCAACAAGGCTCTGACGGAGTTTTTGTCCAGTACAGTTGGCCCTGTAAGAACAGAGCTTCAGCAGGATAGTGTGCATTATCTGGTACTGTCAGGTACGGAGACTGAATTGCTGATGAAAATGCTGGGGAGAGAGGAACGACAGCTGGTGCACCGCATCAAGGCAGAGGATTTTCACGAGTTCTTTAAGAATATTCGTCAGATGAATTTGGCGCAACTAATCAATGTATATAAGATTCCTGAACATGTGGCTGAATTGGTGCTGCCTACGATTTTGCTTTATGAGCAGCTGTTGGATCTGATTCCTGCCGAAGAGGTTATTATTACAGCAGATCGCTTTATTGACGGTATGCAGCTGCTGCATATTGGCCGCAAGACCAGTCCTGAGCTTTGCAAGAGTTGGGAGCAGGAGCTGATTAGCTTATTCCACTGCATTGGCGAGCACTATCATTTTGATAAAAAGCATGCTCAGCAGGTAGAGCGTATGGCACTGCACATCTTTGATAAAGTTTCTAAGGATTTTGGTATGGGAGAGCATGAACGCCTGCTTTTAAGAGGTGCTTGCCTGATTCATGATGTAGGTAAGTATTTGTGCATGCGCAGCCATTCCATCTATACATATCAGCTGATCATGGCTACAGATATTATTGGTTTTAGTGAAAGAGATAAGCAGATTATTGCTTTGACAGCCTATTATCATGCTAACAAGCTTTTTGACGAAAGCAACAGGCGTGCTCCTGTAGTAGAAAAAACTCAAATTGCACTGGTAGCTAAGCTGGCAGCAATTTTGCGCCTGGCAGATGCTATGGATCGCAGCTATCTGCAAAAAATCAGGGGCTGCTCTGTAAACATAAAGGATAATGTAATGACAGTTGTCGCAGAAAGCAAACAGGACTTGGCTCTGGAGCTATGGACATTTGCTGATAAGGCTGCGTTTTTTGAAGAAGTATACGGTATTGAACCAATTTTAGAACGGGTGAATAAATGATGACAAGTGTAGATCTTAACAAGCCTGAATATTTTTATAATCGTGAGCTGAGCTGGCTGAAATTTAATCTGCGTGTATTGAAAGCCGCTACAGTAAAGGAAACACCGCTTTTGGAGCGATTGAAGTTTATTGCTATTACGGCTTCTAACCTAGATGAATTTTTCATGGTCAGAGTTGCAGGTTTGTGGAACAGCTATGACAGCGGTGTTGATAAGAGCGATGCTTCCGGCCTCAATGTGAAGGAGCAGCTTGACGAAATTTCTGAGTCTGCCCATGAGCAGGTACGTACTCAAATGAAATATTTGCTGGCTCTGATGATGGAAATGAAGGATGTAGGCCTTATTCTTAAGCGTGTAGATGAGCTGAGCGATGCTGGCAAGCAGTGGTTGGAGGAATACTACAGAGAGATTGTATATCCTGTACTGACTCCTATGGCAGTAGATGCCTCCAGACCTTTCCCGTTTTTGGCTAATAAAACTCTTAATCTGGCCGTAGAGCTGGTGAATAACGATGGCGAGCATAGTATGGGCCTGATTCAGGTTCCTTCCGTATTGGATAGAATCACTGAGGTTCCTACTGAGGATAAGCGTGTTTTTGTGTTTTTGGAGGATATTATCATCAGCCATTGTCAGGCAGTTTTCCAAGGCTGTCAGATTCTCGACGTGGTTCCCTTCAGAGTGACCCGCGATAGCGATCTTGATCTTGATGACGAGGACTCCGTTGACCTGATGAAGGAGGTAGAGGAGTCTTTGCGTAAGCGTAAGCGTGGTGCTGCTGTACGCTTAGAAATCTTCAAGACTAATAATAATAGAATCAAGAAATTTCTGGAGACCAATCTTGATGTAACCGATATGGAGGTTTATGAGATTAATGGTCCTCTTGATGCAACTTGTTTCTTTAAATTTACCAGCCTGCCCGGTATGTGGCCTTGGCTTCACGAACCATTCGTTCCCCAGCGTCCGCAGGAGCTTCCTGATGACGAGGATTTGTTCGAGGCTATTCGTCATAATGACATTTTGCTCCATCATCCTTATGAAAGCTTTGACCCTGTAGTTAAGCTTATCAATGATGCAGCTGATGATCCCAAGGTATTGGCTATTAAGCAGACACTGTATCGTGTCAGCGGTAACTCTCCCATAGTTGCAGCTTTGGCAAGAGCAGCAGAAAACGGCAAACAGGTTACTGTTCTGGTAGAGCTTAAGGCACGCTTTGACGAAGAAAACAATATTCTTTGGGCCCGTCGTCTTGAAAAGGCTGGTTGCCATGTAATCTATGGTTTGGTAGGGCTTAAGACTCACGCCAAGATTATCTTGATCGTACGTCGTGAATCCAATGGTATTAAGCGTTATCTGCACCTTGGAACTGGTAACTACAATGATAATACTGCTAAATTATATACTGACCTTGGTTTGATGACTGCTAATGATGAATTTGGCAGCGATGCTTCTGCCTTCTTTAATTTGCTGTCCGGGTATTCTGAGCCGCCTGTATGGAACAAGCTGGTTATGGCTCCGTTGGGACTGAGAGAGAAGATTTACGCTTTGATTGATAACGAAATTGCTATGGCGAAGCTTGGCAAGGGCGGTCACATCATTGCCAAAATGAATTCTCTGATTGATCAGCCTGTTATTCAAAAATTGTATGAGGCTTCTATGGCGGGTGTTCAGATTGAGCTTATTGTCCGCGGCATTTGTGGCCTTCGTACTGGTATTGAGGGTATCAGCGACAATATTACTGTACGCAGCATTGTTGGCAGGCAGCTGGAGCATAGCCGTATTTTCTGGTTTGCCAATGGCGGTGAGGAGCAGCTGTATTTGTCCAGTGCAGACTGGATGCCGCGTAACCTTAATGATCGCGTAGAGTTGTTCTTCCCTGTAGAAACAGAAGAGCATGTAAAACGTATTAAGGCGTTGCTTGATTTGTATCTGAGAGATAATGTAGGCGCATTTATGATGCAGTCCAATGGTACCTATCGCAGAGTACGCAATAAAGCAGAGACTGTGAGCGCTCAAAGCACACTTTACGAGAGGGCGTTGTTGTCTGCTGCTGCAGATAAGCTTCCTATGGAGCAGAGATTGCAGCCTATGTTTAGTCGTCGTTGATTTAGTTAATTAATTAGGCAATTAATAACTTATCTTGCTAACCATGATACATATTGCTATAATGATGGCATACAATAAGGGGGGATTATAATGAGTACTTTAGCAGTAACCATTAATTATAACTGTCATTATGGCTTTGTAGAATATGATGAAATTACTAAAAAAGTAGCAGTACACATGAACGTGGCTGATGCTAAGGCAGCGGTAGAAAAGTTCTTGGCAACACCCATGACCTTGGATGCTCCATTGGGTGAGACCATACGTGATTTTGTAACCACAACTGTAGAGCCTTTGGCTAGCGTTAAGGCCTTTCAGTTGGCTATGACTCGTTTGTGGGGGAAAACCGGCGTCCGTGTTGAATGGAGTATGCCTGCTGGTATGGCTGAGAAGCTTGCTCCGGTAGTTGATTAATGCTTAAAAGGTCCTTGTCTGCGTGGCTTGCGTTGATATGTACCCTCTTTACTGGACAAAACCAGTAAGGAGGGTATTTTTATGCGCTACTCTTATGAGTACAAAAGAAA
>ENA-ORLU01001651-ORLU01001651.1-human-gut-metagenome-genome-assembly--contig:-NODE-1651-length-15597-cov-3.211469_pt1 | contig 15597 bp, 12 predicted proteins | sample MGYA00243009_ERZ508833 | MGnify/ENA primary metagenome ERZ508833 (study PRJEB26277, sample SAMN04329763) | human gut metagenome | biome: human-associated habitat | host: Homo sapiens | place: USA...
CTGTGCTCTTGCTAAAAACTATTATCTCTGCTATGAAGATGATACATTGGAAGATATGGTGGCCGAATTAGCTGAAAGTCAGATAAAAGTAGGGCATATAAAAACCACAGACAGAATTGTTTTTTATGATACACACACTACGGATAATATTGCTCTGACTCAACAGTATTTGGGCGCATTGATCTCATGGAATATTCCGTTCATGTACATTACGACTAAGTCATTAAAGAATAGGTCTGCAGCATTAATCCGAGGTCAGATGGAATCAGTCAATAATGTAACAGTTTGTGAAATACCAGTTTCAATGGGAGATATTCAAAAGGCTCAGTTTATTTGTGATAGGGTTACTGAATATGCTCCATCTCATGCTTTGATACAGACGACTTCTGATGATGTGGCTGGAGTAATGGCGTGGGCAGCATTAAAGGAAACCCAACGCTTTTATATTGATCTATCAGATCATTCTTTTTGGCTTGGGGCAAAGATTTTTGATTATTTTATTACCTTTCGCAATTGCGGCTATAATATTTGCTTGGATAAGAGGAATATTTGCGGGGATAAGGTGTTTATCCAACCATTTTACCCGACAACTATATCGAAACCGTTTCAGGGATTTCCTACTGGGAGTGAAAAGCGAGTAAAACTGCTGTCAGGAGGCAGACTAGAAAAAATATATGGCCGAGGAGAGGCGTACTTTCGCATGGTTAAAAAGATACTTGATGAAAATAAAAATGTATCTTTTTACTTTGTTGGTGGCGGGGCATTTGGTAAACTTGGACAGACATCATATGTCAAAAAAATGATAAAGAAATATCAATTAGGAGAACGATTTTATGTCCTTGGATTTCGAAATGACATTATAGAATTGTTCCATAAGGTTGATGTGTACATAGGTACGTATCCTATTGGAGGTGGGTTGATGACACAGATTGCGGCATCCAATAATTTGCCGGTAGTACAGTATGCTTCACCAGGCCTAAGTGACAAACTTTCAGAATTTTTGCTCCCTGAAGAGGGTGATTGCGATCAGATCGTTTATCTGGATGAAAATTTATTTTTAGCGCAAGTAAAAGAGTATGTAGAGGATGAAAATGAAAGAAAAAGATCAGGTATAAGGTTGTCACAGAGAGTGATGCCAAAGGCCGTTTTTGATGTTCAATTGCACGAAATTGTATATGCGCTAAAATCAGAACATACGGTAAAACGCTACGAATATGATTGTGATAAGTTGAGAAAGAATCAGATAGAAATTGAAAATCATTGTTCTCATAGCTATGCGAGAATTTTGATAAAGAATAAATACATCAGAAAGAAGGAACCTTTCCTGTATATCGGCTATTTGGCACAGTTTGCTTGGCATTCTGATAAAAAATGGCTACTGAAGAAAGTGATAGGAAAGTGAGAGAAACAGTATGGTTTATGATAGCATTATAGAAGGCCTCACAGTAAAGCTTCGCTCGATTGAAGAGTCAGATGCTGAGGTGACATACAAGATGCGGACAGATCCTGAGAAGACAAGGTTTGTGCATCAGATTACAGGTACCGTGGAGGATCAGAGGAATTATATCAAAAGACAAAGGACGCTTCCGGGAGATTATCTGTTCATGGTAGAAAATCTGAAAGGGGAGCCAATCGGAATGAAGGGTGTGTATAACCATGATCCTGTAAAAAAAACGGTGGAGACAGGACGGTTTATAGGCTATGGCTCACAGGTCGAGAACATTGAGGCTCTGAAGCTCAGTTTTGATTTTGCGTTTGATATTCTTGGCGTGGATAAGATTATCATGGCAGCCTTGGAGAATAACAAGGTGATGCTGGGTATCCAAAAACGGTTCGGTGTGGAGTTTACACATAAGGGGAGATTGGAAGGCATTGCCCAAGATGTACTGTATTCCGTATTGACGAAGGAAGCTTATGCAATTTCTAAAGTTAAAGTGCAGAAGTTAATTGAGCGGTTTGCTGGACGACAGTAACGTCTGGAGATCATGAGGAAAATTATATAGTTATTTCAGAAGAAAAAACTGAACAAAATATGGGAGAATATAATATGAACATTGAAAAATATAATAAGATTTTTATGGAACTGTTTGAAGTTGAGGAAGCCGAATTGAATGCTGATTTTAATTTTGGCGTTGAAAAGTGGGACTCACTTGCTCATATGGAACTCATTGCTCAGTTGGAGGATGAGTTCGAGATTATGTTTGAGACGGATGACATTACACATTTCGGAGGCTATGAGAATGGTAAGGCAATTCTGGCTAAGTATGGGGTAGAGCTTTAAGAGCAACAATCGAATTTGAAAAGGAGTGGGGATTGCTAACGACATAAAAATTTCGCTCAAAAAGATTGCAAAACGGAATCCTCTTCATATTGCGGCGCTTTTAGCTTGCACCATTGTGTTGTCGTTCAGGCAGACTGGGTTCCTATTAATACCATATTCGTATCTGGTTGCAATAAGCCGTGGTGCTGTCAGCAGGACGTTAAGCAAAAACAAAGTACTTCTTTTTATTGTAAATTACAGTCCGTAGGAATTCCTCATCCACAAGATTGTAATCGAATTCTGTGTATATATTGTGGCAAACAAGACAGTGTTGACTATGGTGGCATCTGTTGTGTATATAAAAGTAGAAAATTAGTTGTGAATAGATTGGCTGAGAGACGCAACAGGTCCATTATGGATATTATTTTGGGAGGTGTTAGAAAATGTTTCTTGGCATAGACAGGCAGCCGTCAGGTGCCCTGGCCTTAAAGGATAATGAAGGCTATATACTTACATATGGAGAACTTGTTAAGGAGGTAAGATCCTTTTGCCCTGACATAAAGACTGGGGCTGTCGTGTTCCAACTGTGTAAAAATACGGTTGGTTCTATGGTAGGCTACCTTAGCTTTGTGGAGCGTGGTGTTGTTCCGCTTATGCTAAGCAGTAAGATTGACAATGAACTGTTGGAGAGCCTGTTGGAAACCTATACTCCAGCTTATCTCTGGGTTCCAACGGAGGAAGTGGAAAAGTTTCATTTTAAGGCGTTGTATAGCAATTTGGGGTATACTTTGCTGGAAACGGAAAATGAACTGTATCCGATTAATGATAAACTTCAGTTGCTGATGACCACATCGGGATCTACAGGCAGCCCGAAGTTAGTGCGTTATAAAAAAGGAAATCTGGAAGCAAATGCGAAAAACGTGGCAATTGTCTTTGGATGGAGTAGTGTAGAGCGTCCGGTGTGCGACCTTGGAATGCAGTACACTATGGGACTGAACGTAATCAATACCCATCTATATGTTGGAGCCACAGTTCTTCTTACAACGTATAATCTGTTCAGTGGTGATTTCTGGGATTACATTAGGGCAGAAAAGGCTACAAATTTTACAGGTGTACCGTTTAGCTACGATATTTTTGCACGACTACATTTTGACATGATGGATCTTCCGTATCTCACTACATTGGCAGAGGGCGGTGGTAAGCTGACAGACAAGCGATTTATTTGGCTGGCAGAATACGCACAAAAAAATAATAAGAGATTCATCGCATCCTTTGGCACAACGGAAACCTCTGCACGTATGGCAGTGCTTCCGCCTGAATATGCAATCACTAAGACAGGGAGCATAGGTAGAGCTATCCCGGAGGGGGAATTGTTTCTGATAGATACAGATGGAAAGGTTCTGGAGGAGACGCTAGCTGAGGGTGAGTTGTGCTACAAGGGACCAAACGTGACCATGGGATATGGGACTTGTCGTGACGATCTAATGAAGGGTGATGAGTGGAACGGCGTATATCACACGGGTGACTTGGCAAGGCGTGATGAGGATGGCTGCTATTATGTGACAGGGCGTCTTTCCAGATTCTTGAAACTGCTCAGTTATCGGGTTAGTCTAGACCAGTGCGAACGGTTGATCCAAGAACAGTTTGGAATTCAATGTGCCTGTACAGGAACAGATCAACGGATGGATATTTATATTACCGACAGTGAAAAAGTCAAGGATGTTCAGGACTTTGTTTGCAATAAGACAGGACTGTTCAAGAACTTGTTCAAGGTATTTGTGATTGAGAAGATTCCAAGGAATGATTCGGGAAAAATAGTGTATAAAGAATTAAGTTGAGGATAGTGAGATGCCTAAAGTAAGTATAATTATTCCCGTATATAATGTGGAAAAATATCTGTACCAGTGTCTGGAGAGCGTAGAGAAGCAGACGTTAAAAGATATTGAAGTAATTGTTGTGGATGATGGCTCACCCGATGAGAGCTATAAGGTTTATCAGGAATTTAAAAAGAGGGACTCTAGATTTAAAACCATACGGAAAGAAAACGGTGGTGTTTCTAGAGCAAGGAATACAGGGCTTGAATCTGCAACGGGAGAGTATGTTCTTTTTATTGACTCTGATGACTGGATGACAGAGGATGCTTGTGAGATATTGTATTCTGAGGCTGTCAACAAAAAGGCTGATATGGTAATTGCAGACACATATACGTCTTTCGATGATGGGAAGAATGAATATGTTCATGTTTTCGATTCTGACTTTACCACATCTGATACAGCATTGATAAAAGCCTATCAAAAAGCCATTATTGCTTTTCCATATAATCCCAAGCCATATGGAAAAAAATGCACTATACCAACTGGCCTTGGAGGTCCATGGAACAAACTGGTGAGGCGGAATCTGCTGATGGAGAACGAGATTAGGTTTGACCCATATGTCAATGGAATGTTCGACGACTGTCTCTATTCGCTCCATGTTCTTGCAAATGCAAAGAAAATTTCTTATGTGGCAAAGCCAGTATACTATTACAGAATGGTGGGTACATCACTCCTACACAAATATAGGATGAATATGTTGGAGACAAACAGCCATATCTTCGAGCGGATTGAAGATTTCATGAAGAAGACCGGCGAAGAGGACTTTTTTAGGCCGGCATTTGATTTTTATGTGTGCCGTCGGTTGATAGAATCAATGGGGTCGTATTTCTTTGTGGAAGGGAATGCAGAGGCATTCACAAAAAGGCTTTCTTCATTAGGAATATTGTTAAAAAAAGAGCCATATAGGTCCGCATTTAGAAATGTTGATTCTTCATTAATGAAAAAATCATGGAAAATGATATGTAAATTTATAAATAAAAATCAGCTTTTGCTAGCATATGTATGTTATAAACTAAAAAGTATAAAGGATAGTATACAACGTTAATAAAGCAAAGCTTACCCTTAATGAATCGGAGGGGAAATAGATGGTAATCTTATTTGTTTCACTGTTAATCTTAATGATTTTATGTTTGAATATTGAGAAAAATGAATATGTAGCACCAGCATTCATATTCTGTGCGTCTTTTGTTTTTTCGTGTGCATGGGCAACTGTATATGCCAGAGAATGGAGCCTAAATCTTCATTTTAATACCTATTGGGTGGTTTTTGGAGGCGTTTTAGAATTCACATTGGTGGCATATTTAACAAAATTATTCCTCCGAAAAACTAATACGAGGTTTAGATTATCAGATTATACCGTTTATAAGACGGTTCCTATAGAAATAAATAATTTTTATTCATTGATGATCATTGCGATTGAAGTATTCACAATACTGTTTACTCTTTATGAGATAAGAGTTGCAACAGGAATAAGTAATATTGCATCTGCGCTAGTGTACTACAATGATATTACAAAGTTTACAGAGGATAGTATAGTGTTTCATCATGCAGGTCTATTATATCTGTTTTGGGATATTGTTGATGCCATAGGTTTTTGGATAACATATGTTTTGGCAAATACATTAATCGATAAAAAGTTTGCTAAATTACCTGCGGCCATTTTAGTACTTAGTATGCTCAGTAGTGTTTTTCGTGGCGCTCGTACAAATGCATTATGTAAGCTCATATGCTTTTTCTGTGCTTATATAATTCTTTTAAGACGGAATGCTGAAATAAAAAGGAAGGCAATAAAAACAAGATTTATTGTGATGATTGTAGTGGCTGCTGTGATATTTATCATCGGATTTAAACAATTTGGTGTTTTGATGGGAAGAACTATTAACCAGACAGGAACTGATTATGTGGCTATGTATTGTGGCTCGGAAATAAAGAATTTGGATACATTTTTGCAGGAGGATAAAAAGGGGATTATAGATTCATTTGTTGATAGCCAGACATTTTATGTCTTTTTAAAATGGCTAAAACCTAAAATTGGAATTTCGGGCAAGACATTGGCTGTCTTGCCACAAAGATATATTAAGGGAATTACGCTAGGCAATGTATATACGACATTTTATCAATACATATATGACTTTGGATATGCTGGGCTGATACTTTTGGTTGCATTGATGGCTTTTTTGTCTCAATTATCATATGAATATGCAAAATCATTTAGGGAGCAATGGACTGTGCCGATTAGCTTGGTGGTATACTCATACATATTTCCTTCGCTAGTGCTGTCGTTCTTTTCTAACAAGTTTTATGAACGACAATTTTCCACATCATTTATTAAATATTGCATGATTTGGTATATACTTAATCTCCTGCTTGTAAAGATAAAGATAAAATTTGGTTTTCGTGGCAGTGCGGGCGGATTGAATGTAAAAAGACTATAGGGAGAAATACTGATTTATGTGGATGAATTCGAAAGTTTTTTGAAAAGGAAGGATTGCACTACATAACATGAAGGGAACTAGAGTTGTAAAAAATTATCTATATAACACGTCGTATGAAATCATACGACTCCTTGCCCCCTTGATCACAACACCATATATTTCTCGCGTTCTTGGGGCATCGGGAATTGGAGCGTATTCTTACACACAATCAATAGCTACATATTTTGTACTTGTTGGTGCTGTGGGAACTACATTATATGGGCAACGTGAGATTGCATATGTTCAGAAGGACAAAGAGAGATGTGCGGAGACATTCTGGGAGATAGAAATTTTCAGATTCTTGACATCTGTTATCTGCACGTTGATTTTCTACCTGACTTTCAGAAACAATCCTACCTATGGCAATCTATACCGTATATTATCTCTTGAGGTGCTGGCAACTGCATTTGACATTTCATGGTTCTTCATGGGGATGGAAAATTTCAAAGTTACTGTCATCCGTAACATACTCATAAGGCTAATAGGAATTGTTTTGATTTTCATATTTGTGAAAAAGCCAGAAGACGTACCAGTGTATACTTTGTGTGTCACAGTTCCGATTATAGTAGGGAACATCAGTCTGTGGTTTAATATGAAGAAATATTTGGTTAAGCCATCTAAGGATGTTCTGAAGAATATATTGCCACGAATCAAGCCAATATTAATCTTGTTTCTTCCACAGGTTGCCGTGGAGGTATATACTGTGCTAGATAAGACGATGATTGGTATTTTTGGAACTGACATAGATCAGGTAGGTTATTATACAAATGCTCAGAAAATTATAAAAATCGTATTAATGATAGTTACATCCTTAGGAACCGTTATGCTCCCGGCAATGTCGGCGGCTTTTGCTGAGGGAAAAACGGACGAAGTACTGAAGGGAATAAAGACGGGATTCAGGTTTGTATTTATGCTTGCTTTTGCTTTGATGTTTGGTATTATTGGTGTGGCTAGTAAAGTTGTACCGGTTTTTTTGGGCAATGGCTATGAACTCGTAGTTCCGTTGATGGTTATTATTTCACCAATAATTATCATTATAGGGATGAGCAATGTCATTGGAAAGCAATACCTTTTACCTACAAAACAACAAGGGGCTTATACAACCTCAATCATTGTTGGTGCCTGTATTAATTTTGTGCTTAATATTATATTGATTCAGAAATATAATGCTGTCGGTGCATCCATAGCGACTGTGGTAGCAGAGTTAGGAGTAACGGGGGTCCAGGTATGGTGTGTAAGAAAGCAGCTGCCTCTTGGGGAATGTCTGAAGCCATTCTGCCGTTATCTTGTACTCGGTCTGGTGATGATGGTGATGGTTTACGGCACAGGAATGCTGCTCCCAGATGGATTAATATCTGTAGCGATTATGGTTCTTGTTGGTGTGATTGTCTATGGCGCTGAATTGATTATCACTAAAGACGAGTTGCTTCAGCTTGGGTTGAACATAGTTAGGAAGAGGAGATAAAAAGAATCATATAGTTTGCTGGGAAAGGCGAATTTGAAAAACTAGAGCTATTTTTTATCTAATGAGGATGGATTTCCTTGATGGATATAATAGTGAAAGCCAATGGATCGTTTGAAACTTCCTTCTTCAAGGGTATATTTGAAAATTAATTACTTCAACATACGGAATATAAGCTGTAATCCATGATTTATGCAGTATTGTTCTTTGTAATATATGGAATAACACTGATACCCTTTAAGGTAATTGAGATGTAGCGGTAATATTATAAAGGAGAGTGGTGCAATAATGCAGATTAAATCTGAGAATCTTGTAGAACACACAGGCAGACTTTACTACTATGATCTTTTAAGAAGCTTATTGGTTGTATTGGTTGTTATTGGACATGGAACATATTACAATATTGTGACTAAATTTGGTGGTATATATTATGCTGATATAATGAAGGAACAAAATGTAGGGCAACCAGTATTTTATAAACTGGTAAGTCTGCTGACTGGTTTTATCTATACATTTCACATGCCAGTGTTTATTGCTTTATCGGGAAGTATATATGCGTTGGCAACAGAGAGAACGTATAGTTCGTTGGTTTTTCAAAAGGCAAAGCGTTTATTGATCCCTTTTATTGTGACTTGGTTTGTTTGGAACTTTCCTATAAAATATTTGACCGGTTATTATGCAGGTATTTCAATTTATAAAATGTTGCTTCAGTTGATTCTTCCGGCTAAAGTTTATTTGTGGTATTTGGAGAGCTTATTTTTTATTTTTGTTATTTTTGGACTCATTCGGAAGTTACATGCAAATCAGCAAACGATAGTAGTTGGTCTCTTTTGGATTATAGGAGTTCTCTTATATCAAAAATTAGTACAGTATCATCCATTAGGAGATCCTCTATATTATCTTGGATGGTTTTATCTCGGATATCGAGTTGAAGATATTATAGAAATATTGAAGAAAAAAGGTTTATGGAACAATCTTTTTATGGTCAGCTTGTTTGTGATTCATATGATTACATTTTGTGCAAATAGGTATTTTTTGAGATATGGCATTAGTAGTGTGTGCTGCAAATTTGTGATTCTTCCGATGTTTATGTTCATAATTTTGAATTATTTGGTAAGAACTATTCAGTATAAGAGTAAATGGCTTGAGAAAGCAGGCGGATATGGAATGGGAATTTATCTGTATGCGGAGCCCTTGAACTATTTAATTCTTTGGTTTTTTTATACTAAATGTGGAATAACATTCTTCGGAACTAATGTAGGAGCTGCAGTGATATATTTTTCAAGAATTCTCATAACACCAATCATAGCTATTGGAATTACGTGGGCTTTGAAAAAAATGAATTTAAAGTATTTATATTGATTTTTCTAGCCATATTTATATGGTTCTTGCATTTTAATTAACAGGGCAGAGCTAAAGAATAGATTTGTTTTTTACAATAATTAATATTTGCAAATATTTTTATTATACAAGATTTAATACAATATATGGATTTCAATACATTAAAAATAAGATTATGCATATATTATATTAATAAAGTAGGCGCTAAATTTACATACCCAAAATGACAACATAGGGAGATGTATTAATGGATTTTTTTGAAACAACAGCGAAATATGCATATCGACAATCACTTAAAATTCTGACCTGGCGTGATTTAGCGGTAGCATTCACTATTTTTATTGTCTCTTTACTTGTCGGTGTCATAATGAGAAAACAGAAGGGATGGAAGTGGAAGACAGTTAGCTATTTTTCACTTCTATTTCCTTATATTTACCTGGTTTTTGCAATCACGGTTATTTCCCGTCAAACAGTAAGAAATCCGAGGGTAGAACTTATGCCCTTTTGGAGTTATATCAAAGCACTAAGGTCAGATTCCAAGATTTTGCTATGGGAATGTGCTTTGAATGTTTTTATGTTTGTTCCTTTAGGAATAGGATTACAGGGATTAGGTGTTCGAAAATTAAAATGGGTGATATTGATTGCAGTAATTATAAGTTACAGTATAGAATTCAGCCAGTTATTAACAAAACGTGGACTTTTTGAACTTTTTGATGATCCGTTTCATAATGTCCTTGGAGCAATAATAGGATTTACATTATGGAGAATGATTATGAAAAGATGTTCAGAAAAATCTGAAGGACAGGCTATAAGACAAAAATAAATATTTATTATTTTTAGATGGAGTTGAAATTAATTTTAAAGCATATTGCCCAAATTCGCCAGGGGCAGATTTTGCTATTTTGCCACGTTGACAATCGAGTGCCTATTTGCTATTCTCTACTCGTAAGCAGATTTTCTATTTCGAATTTCTATATCGGTGTAAGCCGGTGTCTATGACTTCAGAGGAATCCCTGCTTAATTACCCAATGATAACAATAGAGCAGGAGAAGACGTAGAGCGAATGGAAAAATTGATTTGCTGACGTTGTCAGTGTATTCTCCTGTGGTAAGTGTGAGAGGAGAATGCAAATGATAATCAGTCCTAAATGGGATTACTGTATGAAGGAATTATTCCGTAATCCAGTGATCCGAAAGTACTTTATCAGTGTAGTGTTGAACATTCCGGTGGAGACAATCCGGAGTACGCGACTGCTGAATACACATCTGTGGAGAAGATATCGTTATCAGAAACAAGGAATTCTGGATGTTCTGGTAGAACTGAATGATGATACGAAAATCAATATTGAACTACAGGTGAGGGCAGTCAGGGACTGGGACAAGAGACAGCTGTTCTATTTAGGCAAGATGCTGACAGAAGAGATTCCTTTTGGCAGAAGTTACGATGTGATGAAGCGTTGCGTAGCAATCAGTATATTGGATTTTAACCTTACGGAAGATAAACAGTACCATAAGACATATTTGTTATGTGATGAAGAAGGAAGATTGTTCAGTAACTTATTGGAACTGCATGTAATAGAACTGAATAAGGCCCTGATGGGACAGACCATAGATGAGTGGATACGTTTTTTCAACGTAAAGACGGAAGGAGATCTGGATATGCTGCGAATGCAGACAAATAATGCCGGAATTTTAGAGGCAATAAAAGAGGTAGAGCATATGAGCTTGAGTCGATGGGCAAAGGCACAATATGAGGAGCATATGAAACGAGTGATGGACCGGAAGGGTGAGGATGCCTATGGGTTTGATCGTGGGGTGGAAAGAGGAATAGAACAAGGAATAGAACAGGGGATAGGACGTGGTCGACAGTTGGAAAAAGAAAACCTGATAAAATTAATATCCAGGATGAATGCCGGAGGAGATACAGACAAGGTGGCACAACTGGATCATCCGGAGGTATTGGAGGTAATGCAGAAAAAGTATGGTATGGAGTAGATGATTTAGTTGGAACTGCCGAAGAGAAGCAGATTTCATCAGTCTACTTGAACATGGATTATCTGAGCAGAGGAGAATAGAAAATATAACGCAGCTAAAATTACGTAATGTAGTTTGGTTGCGTTTGTTTTTGGTGTAAAGTTGGCCTGAAAAAAGAATACTTTAAAAAGAATATGATAATGACATCGACAGGACAGGCAATGAAAACACCAAAAAAGAGAAATGAGGAAACACAGATGGCAAATAATTATATCATCCCGGTAGCGGAAAGAGAATCTGTAAACGGTATTCAGGAGGTTTCCCTCCTTACAGAAGCATTTACAAACAGAAGGATATTTATTTTTGGAGAGATAGATGAGGAAACGGTTTTTTCATTTACTGTACAAATGTTGAATCTCATGGAGGATGAGCAGTCGGAAATCAATATATATATAAATACTCCGGGGGGAGAGGTAAATGCAGGGCTGGCGATCTATGATCTGATCCAATCCTGTAAAGCACCGGTAAATATGTATTGCATCGGAATGGCGGCAAGTATGGGAGCAATAATTTTTGCGGGAGGACAGAAAGGCCGGAGATTTATTTTGCCCCATAGTCAGGTAATGATACATGAACCGTTGATGCCGGGTGGAGCAGGCGGTTCGGCCACTTCCATTAAAAATCAGGCGGAATCTATTTTGCGGACAAGAAAATTATTGAATGGAATTCTTGCAAAACACACAGGAAGAAAACTGCCCGAAATAAATAAGGCCACGGACCATAATAACTTCATGACAGCCACAGAAGCCATAGAATTCGGGCTCTGTGACAAAGTGGTAAATAGTATTTTATAGGAGGGCATGACGGATGACAAACAGATCACATAATTCTTACGGAGCAATGATTCTTCCAGACGGAAAATATTATAGCTGGATGATCGGGAAACCAGACGGAACAACAATGTATTGGTGGTGGGAACTACCGGCGCAGCCAAGACGAGAACGGTTATCACACCGAACCTGCTGGAGTGTGTCGGAAGCTATGTTGTAACGGATCCCAAGGGAAATCTGTATTGCCAGTGGGGTGATTATCTGAAGAGTCAGGGTTATCGGGTGGTCAGATTAAGTTTTATACATCCCGAGAAATCAGTACATTATAATCCATTGAACTATGTTACAACGACACAACAGATACAGCAGTTGTCCAGCGTGCTCATAAATAAGAATAAATCAGGGCATGCAGATCCCTTCTGGGATGATTCGTCATTAATGCTTTTGAATAGTCTGATTGCTTATGTGAAAGAGTGCCCGGGTGTGCTGCCGGCGGAAGAAAATTTTCATGCAATTCTGGAACTGCTGCGCATGGCGGGAAGAGGCAATAGTATCCGTAAGGACAGTGTGCTGTCTCAGGCAATGGAAAATTTGCATGAATATAATGAAAAAAGTTGGGCGTATAAGCAGTTTCAGAATGTGAATCAGTCCCCGGATAAGACATTCAATACGATCATAGCAACCACGATAGCAAAATTTTGCTCTATGGATACAGATGAACTCGCCGAAATGATGCAGGATGACGAAATAGATATTATATCGATTGGACAACAGAAGACAGCAGTCTTTGTTGAAGTATCGGATTCTGACAGATCTATGGATGCGTTGATCAACCTGTTTTTCACGCAGACGATGAATCAGTTGTGTATTTATGCGGATGAAGAATGTGAAAACAACCAACTGCCGGTGCCGGTCCGCTTTTTTATGGATGACTTCGCAACGAACTGCAAGATTGAAAATTTTGAGAACATGATTTCCAATATCAGATCCCGCAAAATATCGGTAATACTGATTTTACAATCATTGTCTCAGCTGGAAAACAGCTATGGACAAAGTGCACATACCATAGTAGATGACTGCGATACCCTCATTTATATGGGAGAAAATGATCCGGAGACGGCGCATTCGATTGCTGTCCGATGCAACAAGACAACGCATACGATACTCCACATGCCGATCTGTACCAGTTGGATTTTCCGTAGGGGAGAAAAGCCGTTCATGTGCAGAAATATGGAACTGGATGATTATTTGCAGGAAAAAAAGATTATAAGCTCCCCTATAAAAAGAAAACATCGGAAGGAGATATGGGAACAGGATATCATACCTTTGTGCAGTTGAAGAAGAAAGCAGAAAGTGCTACAATTTACATGAAGATACAAATTGTAGCATTTTTTATAAATAACAAGGGGGACCGATATATGGCAACACAAAAGCAACAGGGTATTAAGAAGCGATTGACAAAGGGATTCACAAAAGTGGCGGTAATTGGAGCGGTAGCTGCAATCATTGGAATCGGAGCGCTTCTGATTGCTGCGGCGCAGTATGAAAAAGCACTGAATCGGTATGGTTTTACACAGGGGGATATCGGTAAGGCGATGACCGCTTTTTCGGAGAGTAGAAGTGCATTGCGCGCAGTGGTCGGGTATGATGATGAAGCTGTGATCGAAAAGCAGACAGCTCTGCATGACCAGAAGAAAGAGGCATTCGAAACTTATATGGATGAATTGAGCAGAACACTCAAATTCTCCGAGGGAAGAGAAGCTTACAATGCGGTCTTGACGGAACTTGACGGCTATTGGGAGCTGGATGCACGAATCTTGGAATTGGCAACTTCGGATGATGCGGATGGTTATCTGGAAGCGCAGGAACTGGATACGACAGATTTGACGGCTCAATATGAACAGATTTATGCAGAATTCGTTGAACTGATGAACCTGTGCGTGCAGAAAGGTGACCGTGCGGAAGCGGATCTGCGGGCAATGGAACGGAATATGCTGTTGGTGATCCTGGCAATCGTTGTGGTTTCTTTCTGGAGTTCGGTGATCCTGGGACGAAAAATGGCGCAAGACATAGAAAAGCCCATGATAGCATTGGCAGATCGTCTGCAGACCTTCGCACAGGGAGATTTAAGCAGCGCATTTCCGGAGTGTGCAACGGAAGATGAGATTTCTTATATGATACAGGTGGCAAAGGGGATGGCATCGGATCTGGATATGATCATTACGGATGCCGGAGAACTTCTGGGACAGATGGCAGAGGGAAATTATGCTATCGGCACTAAGATTGAGGATAAATATGTAGGACAGTTTGTGGCATTGAAGGATGCCATGCGTAAAATGAACCGTCAGATGAACGGTACGCTGCATCAGGTAGAAGAAGCTGCAAAACAGGTATCAGCCGGCGCTGAGAATCTGGCAGAATCTGCCCAGTCCCTTGCGGAGGGAGCTACCGATCAGGCAGGTTCGGTGGAGGAACTGACAGCAACAATTACAAATATCGCGGATGCAGTGAACCGTACGGCGGGTGAATTGCAGAAGACCACCCGGAAGGCGGAAAATTATGCACAGCAGGCGGATGCCGGACATGCACAGATGAAATCTCTTATGGAAGAGATGGATCGAATCAACGATACGTCCAAAAAGATTCAGAATATTATTGCAGAAATCGAAGACATTGCCAGTCAGACCAACCTGCTGTCATTGAATGCCGCAATCGAGGCTGCCAGAGCAGGAGAAGCAGGAAGAGGCTTTGCTGTTGTGGCAGAACAGATTCGCAAACTGGCAGAACAGAGTGCACAGTCCGCAGTGGATACCAGAAGTCTGATCGAAGGCTCTCTGCAGGAAATTGAGAGGGGAAATCAGGCCGCTGAAGCGGCAGCGGAATCACTGGAGCAGATTGTGACCGGAGTTAAGGAGATCGCAGCAGATTCCAGGAGACTTAGTGAAGAATCAACAGCGCAGGCACAGGCAATGGAACAGGCAGAAGTGGGAGTGACTCAGATTTCGGAGGTCGTACAATCCAATTCCGCATCTGCGGAGGAATCTTCTGCAACCAGCGAGGAATTGTCGGCACAGGCATATTCCTTAAATGAAGTGGTAGGCAAATTTACATTACGCAGAGATTAAACTATTAGGAAGAAAATAATTGTTTATGAAATACCGATTTATCAGGCATTGGAAACGGATGCAAAATAAATCGGTATTTTTTTACCCATAACTTTCATTATGACTGAAACATTCATTCTTTCATTATCCTTTAGAATTGTAGAGGTAGGAAACAGGAGATGAGGGAATGAGTCAGAAACATTTGCAAATTCCGCTTCATCGGATCACAGATTCCGCTAGCAACGGATCAGTGTTTCCGGTTGTAACGGAACACTTTTC
>ENA-ORLU01001652-ORLU01001652.1-human-gut-metagenome-genome-assembly--contig:-NODE-1652-length-15596-cov-2.757652_pt1 | contig 15596 bp, 13 predicted proteins | sample MGYA00243009_ERZ508833 | MGnify/ENA primary metagenome ERZ508833 (study PRJEB26277, sample SAMN04329763) | human gut metagenome | biome: human-associated habitat | host: Homo sapiens | place: USA...
CGATGGAGGACTTCGCCATCGACATCATGATTGGCAAAGGCCCGACCGCGCGGTCGATTCGCGTCGCCGTGCCGAAATTCACGCTCGTGGGCGCGACAACCCGCGCAGGTCAGCTGTCCGCCCCGCTGCGCGACCGCTTCGGCATTCTCTTCCGGCTGGAAATGTACAAGCCGGAGGAACTGGCGCAAATCGTCCGCCGAAGCGCGTCGATTCTGGAGATTGACGCGGAGGACGCAGGTATCATGGAAATCGCGCGCCGAAGCCGCGGTACGCCGCGAATCGCAAACCGGATGCTCAAGCGCGTCCGCGACTACGCGCAGGTACGCGGCGGCGGCGTCATCAGCCTCGATGTGGCACGGGAGGCGATTGCCATGCAGGGCGTGGATGAGCTGGGGCTGGACAAGGTGGATCGCGCCGTCCTTGGCACGATGATGGACAAATTCGGCGGCGGCCCGGTCGGGCTGGACACCCTCGCGGCGACAACCGGCGAGGATGCCGTGACCATTGAGGACGTCTACGAACCGTACCTGATGCAGCTTGGCTTCCTGATGCGCACGCCGCGAGGGAGAATGTGCACGCCCGCCGCGTGGGAGCACATGAAGCGCACGCCGCCGGGGCAGGGAAGCAATAATCAGCTGAAAATGGAGCTGTGAGCATGAAATGTGAAGAAAGAGAAGACGAGGCTTACAGCGGATGACAACGAACTGATGCTGACCGCGTGGGTGGACGGGCAGCTGGCGGGCGTGGCGAATATCAACTTTTCCACGCGACTGAAAATGCGCCACCGTGCGAACGTCGCTATCAGCATCCGCCGCGCCTACTGGCGTCTTGGGCTTGGGACGGCAATGCTGACGGAGTTAGTGGACGTGGCGAAAGCGCGCCCAGAGGTTCGACAGGTCGAGCTGGAATTCATCGAGGGCAACAGCCGCGCACAGGCGCTGTACGAGAAGGTCGGCTTCCGCGTCGTCGGCGTCCACCCGGACGCTTTTGTGCTGAAAGACGGCGCGATGAAAAATGCGTATTTGATGCAATTGAAAATAAGGTGAATTGTTATGAAAACATCCGATTTTGATTATGAATTGCCCGAAGAACTGATTGCGCAGACCCCGGTCGAACCGCGCGACCACAGCCGCCTGATGGTGGTACACCGCGCGACGGGCGAGCGCGAGGACAAGCATTTCTACGATATTATTGACTATTTGAACCCGAACGACGCGCTGGTCATCAACGAGACGAAGGTCATTCCCGCGCGTCTGCTGGGCGAGAAGGAAGATACGGGCGTGCCGGTGGAGGTGCTGCTGCTGCGCCGGAAAAATCAGACGGACTGGGAGGCGCTTGTCCGCCCCGGACGCCGCCTGAAGCCCGGCACGACGTGTGTTTTCGGCGGCGGACTGCTCAAATGCGAGATTCTGGAAAGTGTGCCGGAAATCGGCGGGCGCATCGTCCGTTTCCATTATGAAGGGGTTTTCGAGGAGCTGCTCGACCGGCTGGGCGAGATGCCGCTGCCGCCGTATATCACACACAAACTGCAGGACAAGAACCGCTATCAGACGGTATACGCGAAACACGAGGGAAGCGCAGCCGCTCCGACCGCAGGACTGCACTTTACAAAAGAGCTTCTGCAGCAGGTACAGGATGCCGGTGTAAAGATCGCCCATGTAACCCTGCATGTCGGCCTTGGCACCTTCCGTCCGGTGAAAGTGGAGGATGTCACCCAGCATCACATGCACTCTGAGTTCTATGTGGTAGAAGAAGATCAGGCAAAACTGATCAACGATACGAAAGCAGCAGGCGGCCGTGTGATCGCAGTCGGAACAACGAGCTGCCGTACTCTGGAGTCGGCAACCGGCGAGGACGGCATTTTAAAAGCCGGAAGCGGCTGGACCGAGATCTTTATCTATCCGGGCTACCGCTTCAAGATGATCGACGGACTGATCACCAATTTCCATCTGCCGGAGTCCACACTGGTGATGCTGGTATCGGCACTGGCTGGAAAAGAGCATATTATGGCAGCTTATGAAGAGGCTGTGAGAGAAAAATACCGCTTTTTCTCCTTTGGGGATGCCATGATGATTGAATAAAAAATTCGTTTATGACAAAAATACGATGCTGAAAGAAAACGACCATATAGGAACACCCGCGAAGCCCTATATGGTCGTTTTTTGTCCAGCGAATCTTCTAAATCTTTCTTTTTTCCTGCCGAAAAACAGAAGATTTTATTAAGGTTTCTGAAAACGAGCGGAACTGGGTTGTGTCAGGGAATGTTTTTGCGTATACTGATACGTGTTTGAGACAAGGGAGGACGGATTTTGAAGAGAGACGAGAGAAGAAAGTTTCCATACTATGGTATCCTGCCGCTAATTCTGACGCTGACAGCGAATTTTATCGCTTATTTTGGAACGCGGCCGTTTACCAGTTCGTGGAAACATTACAATATAGAAACGATGCTGGACCAGCAGATCCCGGTGATCCCGTGGACGATCGTGATTTATTTTGGCTGTTATCTGGTCTGGATTGTAAATTATCTGATTGCCGCAAGCAGAGAGAAAGAATTTGTCTGGCGGTTCTTTGCAGCAGATGTTCTGGCGCGGCTTGTCTGTATGGCATTTTATCTGCTGCTGCCGACAACGAACGTAAGGCCGTCGATCCCGGAACAGGGATTCTGGAATCATATGCTTGCCTTGCTCTACCAGATGGATGCGGCGGACAATTTGTTCCCATCGATTCACTGCCTGAACAGCTGGTTCTGCTATATCGCAGTCCGTGGCAGACGGGAGATTCCGCGCTGGTATCAGCGGTTCTCTTTCTGGGCGGCACTTGCCGTGTTTGTCTCTACACTGACGACAAAGCAGCATGTGATTGCAGATGTGATTGGCGGAGCGCTTCTGGCAGAAGTGACGTGGCAGATCGCGGGACGCACGCATCTTGGGGCCTGGTATGGCATGATATTGGAACGAAGGAGGTGGAAACGCCGTGCAGAGTAAGAAAAAAATGATCGTGAATACCGTTTTTCTCGTTGCGATTTTTGCGTTGACGATATACGGTGTTTTCCACGGCGAAGACCTTGGCGCAATGATGGAAGCAATGCGGCGCGCAGATGTGCGGTGGCTGCTGCCGGGACTGCTCTGTGTCGTGTTTTTTATCTGGGGAGAATCGATCATCATCTGGTACATGATGCATTCCTTCCAGATTCCGGTGAAGAGGCGGACGTGTTTTCTGTTTTCTTCCGTCGGATTCTTTTTCAGCTGTATCACACCGTCCGCAAGCGGCGGCCAGCCGATGCAGCTCTACTATATGAAAAAGGAGAAAATATCTCTTCCGGTATCGACGGTGATTCTGATGATCGTCACGATCACTTACAAAGCGGTGCTGGTCGTGGTGGGACTTGGGCTTGTTCTGTTCGGACAGGGCTTCCTGCACCGGTATATGACAGAAATCCTTCCGGTTTTCTATCTGGGAATCGGTCTGAATGTCTTCTGTGTCACAGCCATGCTTATTCTGGTTTTTCATCCGGCGCTTGCGCGGACGATTCTGGTTTTTGGACTGAAAATCGTGGAAAAACTGCATTTGATGAAACGAAAAGAAAACCGCCTGAAAAAACTGGAAGCTTCCATGGAAGTCTACCAGAATACGGCAGTGTATCTTGGCACCCACAAAATGGTGCTGGTCAATGTCCTTGCGATTACCTTTGCACAGAGGTTTGCTTTATTTGCAGCAACATGGTTCGTATACCGCGCCTTCCATTTATCAGGCATTTCCTTTATCACCATTGTGCTGCTGCAGGCGGTCATTTCCGTATCGGTTGACATGCTGCCGCTTCCGGGAGGAATGGGAATCAGTGAGACACTGTTCCTGAAAATTTTCCCGCCGGTCTTTGGAAGCGCGCTGCTTCTTCCGGCAATGGTGCTTTCCAGAGGGCTCGGCTACTACGGGGAGCTGCTGGTGAGTGCAGTCTTTACCATCGTCGCACAGCTTACGATCGGGAATACGAAAAGAGAAAAAAGAGGGGGAACTACATTTGATAGGGTTCTATGATTATACCGTAATATTAACATATATCAGCTTTGCATCGTCTATCAGCGGCATTTTTCTTGCAACGCGGGGACACTTTAACTGGGCGATTTTTTGTCTTGCTTTTTCCGGACTGTGCGATATGTTCGATGGAAAAATTGCGCGGACGAAGAAAAACAGGACCGAAGATGAAAAGCGGTTCGGTATTCAGATCGATTCGCTCTGCGATGTGGTCTGTTTCGGCGTCTTTCCGATCGTGCTCTGCTATGAGCTTGGCATGACACATTTTTACAGCATTCCGATTCTTATTTTCTACGGTCTTGCGGGCGTGATCCGTCTGGGATATTTTAACGTGATGGAAGAGAAGCGTCAGAATGAAACTTCGGAGAACCGGAAATATTACCAGGGACTGCCGATTACCTCGATGTCAGTAGCTCTGCCGCTGCTGTTCGTCTTTGCACCGCTCTGCCGCGGATACTTTCTGATCTGGCTGCATCTGCTGGTGCTGGCGGTCGGCGTTCTGTTTATCACGGATTTCCGCTTCCGCAAGCCGACGAATAAAGAGCTTGCTGTGCTGGTAGCGGTCGTTGGAGTGGCTGTGCTCCGCGGACTTCTGATCTGGAAGGGAGGAAGAACGATTTGAGACTCTGCGCTTATCCTTACCGAAAACAGGGGAAAAATCATCCAAAGCTTGATCTGATCCGCGAGGAAAATGATCTGCAGGACCGTTTTCTGCACATGATGTACAGCCATGCCGCCGGAAGAGCCGCGATGCAGCCGCTGGTTCAGTCATTTGTATCTCGTGCGGCAGGCTGCTTTCTGGACAGCCGCTTATCGGTGCCGCTGGTTGCACCGTTTGTAAAGAAAAATCATATTTCACTGAAGGAATGTACCGCAAAGCAGTTTATCTCGTTCAATGATTTCTTTGTGCGGAAGCTGAAAATGGATGCACGTCCGTTTTCCAATGCGCCGCAGGATTTTATCAGCCCGTGTGATGCGCGGCTTACGGTTTATCCGATTCATGAGAACGGGAAGTTTGAGATCAAGAACACAGAATATACGCTGGAACAGCTTCTGCGCGACCGGAAGCTGGCAAAACGGTATGAGGGCGGAACGTTATTTCTGTTTCGGCTTTCCGTGGACGATTATCACCGGTATCTCTTTGTGGATGACGGCGTCTGTTCGACGGAACGGCGGATTGAGGGTGTGCTCCACACGGTCAATCCGGCGGCGAATGATTTTTGCCCGATCTATAAAGAAAATACGAGAACCTACACGCTGCTGCAGTCCGCAAATTTCGGCACACTGCTGCAGATGGAGGTCGGCGCGATGATGGTCGGAAAGATTGTCAATGAAAATGCCGGAGAGGCGAGACGTGTACAGCGCGGCGAAGAGAAAGGCTATTTTGCCTTCGGTGGTTCGACAGTGATCGTTCTGGCACAGAAGGGAAGCGCAGTGCCGGAAAAACGGATCTGGAATTATTCGCGGCTTGGAATCGAAACGCGGGTACGGCAGGGAGAAACGGTTGGAACGGCCGGAAGAACAGGGTAAAAGCAAAAAAATGGATTGTGAGGAAATGATCTTCACAATCCATTTTTTGTTTAAACGTTTTTTATGCCTGCAGCCGCGCCAGATCCTGGTAGAATGTCGGATACGAGATATCCACACAGCCGGCGCGCAGGATTTCCGTCGGTGTCTCTGCGGCAAGCGAAGCGATTGCAAACGACATCGCAATGCGGTGGTCGAGGCGGCTGTCGATTTGGGCGCCGTGGAACGGTTTTCCGCCCTCAATGATCATGCCGTCGTCCGTGCCTTCCAGGGAAACACCCATCGCGGTGAGTTCATTTACCATGATATCAAGACGGTTCGATTCTTTGACTTTCAGCTCCTCCGCATTCCGGATCACGGTTGTACCGTTCGCTGTGGCGGCAAGAACCGCGATGATCGGGATTTCATCGATCAGGGTCGGGATCAGTTCGCCCTCGATGACAGTGCCGGAAAGAGACGGCGTATAGCGCACGAGAAGGTCTGCAACCGGTTCTCCGCCGGAGTTCTGCTCATTCAGAAGTGTGATGTCAGCACCCATGGCGCGGCAGACGCGGAGCATACCGTCGCGGGTCGGGTTGATGCCGACATCTTTCAGGAGCACCTCAGAGCCTGGAACTATCAGCGCGGCGGCGATGAAGTAGGCGGCGGAGGAAATATCTCCCGGCACACGGACGAGATTTCCATGGAGATCCGGGTCCGGAAGAACCGATGCGGTCAGCCCTTCGGAGGCAACGTCGGCGCCGAAGAATTTCAGCATCAGCTCCGTATGGTTTCTGGAAAGAGCCGGTTCGGTAACGCTTGTTTTTCCGTCAGCATACAGTCCGGCAAGCAGGACACACGATTTGACCTGTGCGGATGCGACCGGCGAAAGATAGGAGATGGCGTGGAGCGGATGGCCGTTGATCGCAAGCGGCGCGCAGCCGTTTTCCGGAATACTGCGGATGGAAGCGCCCATCTGGGTCAGCGGATTGATGATGCGTCCCATCGGCCGTTTCTGAATGGAGGCGTCACCGGTCAGTGTACTGGAAAAGTTCTGGCCGGCAAGAATGCCGGAGATCAGGCGTGTCGTTGTTCCGCTGTTTCCGCAGTCGAGAACGGCGGACGGAGCCGAAAGCCCGTGCAGGCCTTTTCCATGAACGAGGATGCGCTCCGGCGTGTTCTCGATCTCAATGCCCATACTGCGGAAGCAGGAGATGGTGGAGAGACAGTCGGCACCCTGTAAAAAGTTTGTGACTTCTGTGGTTCCCTCTGAAATGGCACCGAACATGACGGCGCGGTGGGAAATGGATTTATCGCCCGGCACGGAGATTTCTCCGCGCAGAGGACGTACTGCTTTCTGGAACTGCATAACGTAACTTCCTCCTGTCAAGATATACGCGCTTTTAATTGCGGATATGAATGGTATAGCCATGGTCTTTTAAGACCTTCCGGGCAAGAATGCCTGCCTGCTCTTCATAAAATTCAATGCGGAGAGCACCCTCTTCGAACTCGCGGTTATGCGTAATGCCGATATTTTTAATACTGATCTGGTTGATGGCAAGAATTGTTGTAACGGCTGCGATTCCGCCGGCTTCATCGAGCAGGTCGCAGTAAACGACGTATTCTTTCTTTGTCGGTCCATAGGAAGAATCTTCCATGGAATTCCGGTATTCGCGGGAACTCTCAAACATATTGTAGAGCTCGTGGCCTTTTTTGTTGTCAACCAGGTATTTTGCCTGGACGAGAAGGCGGATATAGGAATCCAGCACATTCGAGAGCTGCTTCTGGTTTGAGAGACAGATCTGCTGCCATACCTCCGGGGAGGAGGAAGCGATGCGGGTGATGTCCTTGAAGCCGCCTGCAGCAACGGTTTTCATCTGCTCTTCCGGTGTGTCCAGGGATGCGAGTGCATTGACCAGGGTAGCGGCAACGATATGCGGCAGATGACTGACACCTGCGGTGATGTAGTCGTGCTCTTCGTATGTTAAAACCATCGGGATCGCCTTTAAGGACTGGACAAGATCAACGAAAGCGGAAACTGTCGCGATCTCAACATCTGGTCCGGGTGTAATCATATAGTAAGCATTTTCCAGCAGGTAATCGGTGGCGTTGGAATATCCCGTCTTTTCGGAGCCTGCCATCGGATGGCCGCCGATAAACTGGTGCGTCATGCCGAGGGTCTCAACCGCCTGATGGATTTCTCCTTTTACACTTCCGACGTCTGTGATGATACAGCCCGGTTTTGCGATGCCTTTCACGAACGGAAGATAGGAGATGTTGGTGCTGACAGGAGCACATAAGAAGATATAGTCACAGTCGGCAAAGCGGTCGTCCCGTTCTTCCAGCGCGATATCAATCACGCCTTCCTGAATTGCCTCTTCGATCGTCGCTTTGGTGCGGCAGTAGGCCATCAGTTTATACTCCGGGTGAACCTTTCTGAGGGTTTTTGCAATGGAGCCGCCGATGAGGCCAAGGCCGATAAAGCCGATACAGATTTTTTCGGATGTATCACACATAATTCAAGTAGTCCTTTCTGACAATTTTCGTAGGTAAATCGTATAAAAGACATTGTAAAGCATCTGAAATCAAATGTCAAAGATTTCTTGCTTTAAAGTGACAAAGTATTTTTGAAAGGCAGCAATTTTGCTTGTTTTGCAAAATCCGGCAGATTCCACAGAAAAGCCAGACAGAAAAGCGGAAGAAAGGCAGAATAACCAGCTAAAATACATATAAAATTTAAAAATTCAGAAATATATTGTGAAATATGAATAATATACTTGCAAAAAAGCAAAAACTTTAGTAGAATAGTGACTATGATAAGAGGAACGGAAGACGTGAATCTTGATAAAAAGCAGAAAGGCGAATAAGAGCGGCCTTGCAATCTGCAAATTTACTTACATGGGAGGTATTACATATGGACGTTTTTAGAACTGACCGAATCAGAAATGTGGTGCTGCTGGGGCACAGCGGCTCCGGAAAGACAAGTCTGACCGAAGCTATGGCTTATCTTTCCGGTATGACAAACCGTCTCGGAAAAGTGACGGACGGAAATACCGTCAGCGATTTTGACAAAGAAGAAATCAAGCGAAAATGCTCTATTTCCACAACGCTTGTCCCGGTCGTATGGGGAAAAAATAAGATCAATGTTCTGGATACTCCTGGAATGTTTGATTTCGTAGGAGAAGCACAGGAAGCCGCTTCCGCAGCAGATGCCGCTGTAATCGTGGTATCCGGAAAGGCCGGCGTGCAGGTCGGAACCCAGAAAGCATGGGAACTCTGCGAGAAATACAATCTTCCGCGTATGATCTTCGTAACGGAAATGGATCAGGACGATGTCAGCTACCGAGAAGTCGTTGAGCAGCTCACCGAACTGTACGGAAAACGAATCGCACCGCTTCATATGCCTCTGCGTGAAAACGGTAAATTTGTAGGATATATCAATATTGTAAAGAACAAAGGCCGCAGATATATCGAAAAAGATAAAAAAGAAGAATGCCCGATTCCAGATTACTCCGTAGAATATCTGGAGAAGTACCGTGAAACCCTGATGGAATCCGTGGCAGAAACAAGTGAAGAGTTTATGGACCGCTACTTTGGCGGAGAAGAGTTCTCGGTAGCAGAGATTTCCGCAGCGCTTGCCATGAACGTAGGAGACGGCACCATCGTTCCGGTATGCATGGGCTCCCCGGTCAATCTGCAGGGCGTATCGAACCTTCTTGATGATATCTGCGGATACTTCCCGGATCCGTCTGCCCGTCCGTGTGCCGGCATCAATCTCGATACGAACGAAATTTTCGAGGCAAATTACGACTTTGCGAAACCGAAGAGCGCGACCATTTTCAAGACGATCGTGGATCCGTTCCTTGGAAAATATTCAATGATTAAGGTTTGCTCCGGCGTTATTAAAAGCGATGATGTGCTCTATAATGTAGATCAGGAATCCGAAGAAAAACTGAGCAAGCTGTACGTGCTCGAAGGCTCCAAGCCGATCGAAGTACCGGAGCTTCATGCAGGAGATATCGGTGCCATCGCAAAACTCGGCGATGCAAAAACCGGCGATTCCCTTGCGACAAAGAACAATCAGGTCCGTTACGGAAAACCGGATGTTTCGACTCCATATACCGCAAAACGATATAAACCGAAGAACAAAGCCGATGTAGATAAGATCTCCCAGGCATTTGCCAAGATGATGCAGGAAGACCTGACTATGAAGGCAGTCAATGATTCTGCAAACCATCAGACATTGCTGTACGGCATGGGCGACCAGCACATCGATATTATCGTCAGCAAGCTGCTGGAGCGCTACAAAGTAGAAGTAGAGCTGTCCCGTCCGAAGGTAGCCTTCCGCGAGACGATCCGCAAAAATTCGGATGTAGAAGCAAAATACAAAAAACAGTCCGGCGGCCACGGCCAGTACGGTCATGTAAAAATGCGCTTCTCCGCTTCCGGAGATCTCGAGAAACCATACGTTTTCGAGCAGGAAGTTGTCGGCGGCGCCGTTCCGAAGAACTACTTCCCGGCTGTTGAAAAAGGTATCCAGGAAGCCGTACAGAAAGGCCCTCTGGCTGCTTATCCGGTAGTCGGCGTCAAAGCCGTTCTGTATGATGGTTCTTATCATCCGGTAGACTCCTCCGAGATGGCATTCAAGACCGCAGCGATTCAGGCGTTCAAGAAAGGCTTTATGGAAGCATCCCCGGTTCTCCTTGAGCCGATCGTTTCGATGAAGATCACTGTAGACGATAAATACACCGGCGATATCATGGGCGATCTCAACAAACGCCGCGGCCGTGTGCTCGGCATGAACCCGGATCACAAGGGCCATACGATTATCGAGGCTGATGTTCCGGAACTTGAGATCTACGGATACGGCACAACACTCCGCTCCATGACAGGCGGAAGCGGTGATTTCTCCTATGAGTTTGCGAGATATGAGCAGGCTCCGTCCGATATCCAGGCAAAAGAGATTGAGGCAAGAGCTTCGAAGGTTGAAAAAGCAGAAGAATAAAGCTTTATAAAATAGTGTGATAAAACAGAGAAAATCCGGTTTCGGGAGCAGAATTCGCCCGGAAACCGGATTTTTCTGCTGTTTTTGAAGAAAAACGGAGGATATAGGAAAAAATAAATTGTAAAAACAGGGAAAGAGTGATAGAATACAGCTATATGTTCAAATGTGCATGCTGTCCTATGCGGCAGTGTGAGAAAAAAGAACTTTGAACTTGAACATGCAGGAGGTTACCCATGAGTAAAAGATATGAGCCACAGAACATTGAGAAAAAGTGGCAGAAGATCTGGCAGGACGAGAAAGCCTTTGCCGCCACAGATGATTATACAAAACCAAAATACTATGCACTCGTTGAGTTCCCGTATCCGTCAGGACAGGGACTTCACGTAGGCCATCCGCGTCCGTACACCGCACTGGATATCGTAGCCAGAAAGCGCAGAATGCAGGGCTACAACGTACTGTATCCGATGGGATGGGATGCATTTGGTCTTCCGACTGAGAACTATGCGATCAAGAACCACATCCATCCGAAGATCGTTACCAAAAGCAACGTACATCACTTCAAAGATCAGCTTCAGTCCCTTGGATATTCCTTTGACTGGGACAGAGAGATCAACACCACCGATCCGGAGTACTATCACTGGACCCAGTGGATCTTCCTCAAACTCTTCAAAGCAGGTCTTGCTTACAAGAAAGAAATGCCGATCAACTGGTGTACTTCCTGTAAGGTAGGTCTTGCAAACGAGGAAGTTGTAAACGGCGTGTGCGAGCGTTGCGGAAGCCCGGTTGTCCGCAAAGTAAAGAGCGAGTGGATGCTGAAGATCACCGAGTATGCAGACAAGCTGATCGACGGTCTGGACGGCGTTGACTATATTGAGCGTGTCAAAACTTCCCAGAAAAACTGGATCGGACGTTCCCACGGAGCAGAGGTTGATTTCTCCCTGAAAGATAAACCGGAGAAGCTGACCATCTACACCACACGTCCGGATACCCTGTTCGGTGTTACGTACATGGTACTCTCCCCGGAGCATCCGTACATCGACCAGTACAAAGATGAGATCAAGAACTGGGATGAGGTCTGCGCATACCGTGAGATGGCAGCCAGAAAATCCGATTTCGAGCGTTCCGAGCTTGCAAAAGACAAGACCGGTGTCATGATCGACGGACTTTCCGCAGTCAACCCGGTTAATGGAAAAGAGATCCCGATCTGGATTTCCGATTATGTACTGATGAGCTACGGCACCGGCGCCATCATGGCAGTACCGGCACACGATGAGCGTGACTGGGAGTTCGCAAAGAAATTCAACATGCCGATCATCGAGGTTGTTGCAGGCGGCGACGTACAGAACGAAGTTTACACCGACGTTGCAGAGGGAATTCTTGTCAACTCCGGTTTCCTGAACGGACTTTCCGTTGCGGAAGCAAAAAAGAAAATTCTTGAGTGGCTCGAAGAGAACCACGTTGGAAAAGCAAAAACAAACTATAAGCTGCGTGACTGGGTATTCTCCCGTCAGCGTTACTGGGGTGAGCCGATTCCGATCGTACACTGCGACAAATGCGGTTACGTTCCGGTTCCGGAAGAATCCCTTCCGCTGGAGCTGCCGGAGGTAGAGAGCTACATGCCGTCCGATACCGGCGTGGCTCCGCTGGGTGCCATGACAGACTGGGTCAACACCACCTGCCCGTGCTGCGGAGGACCTGCAAAACGTGAGACCGATACCATGCCGCAGTGGGCTGGTTCTTCCTGGTATTACATCCGCTATACCGATCCGAAGAACAAAGAGGCTCTGGCAAGCAAAGAAGCTATGAAATACTGGCTGCCGGTTGACTGGTACAACGGAGGAATGGAGCACACCACCCTTCACCTTCTGTATTCCCGTTTCTGGCATAAATTCCTGTACGATCAGGGCGTAGTTACCTGCCCGGAACCGTATCAGAAACGTACTTCCCACGGAATGATCCTCGGCGAGAACGGCGAGAAGATGAGTAAATCCCGTGGAAACGTTGTCAACCCGGATGATATCGTAGCTGAGTTCGGTGCAGATACCCTGCGTACGTACGAGATGTTCATCGGTGCCTTCGACTTAAGTGCATCCTGGTCTCAGGAAGGCGTAAAAGGATGCCGTCGTTTCCTCGAGCGTGTATGGAAACTGCAGGACAGCCTGGTAGACGGAGATTCCTACTCCAAAGAGCTGGAGTCCAAAATGCACCAGACCATCAAGAAAGTATCCAGCGACTATGAGTCCCTGAAATACAACACAGCGATCGCAGCCATGATGACCCTGGTCAACGAGTTCTACAAAGCCGGAAAAGTAACGAGAAAAGAGTTCGAAACCCTTCTGATCCTGCTGAATCCGGTTGCACCGCATATGACCGAGGAACTGTGGGCAGACCTTGGATACGAAGGCCGTCTGTATCAGACCGCATGGCCGGAGTTTGACGAGGAGAAGACCGTAGAGGCAGTAGCCGAGATCGCTGTTCAGATCAACGGCAAAATGCGCGGAACGATCAAAATCGCCAAAGATGCAGATAAAGAGACCGCAATCGCCGCTGCAAAAGAGGCAGTTGCAGACAAACTGACCGGAAACATCGTAAAAGAAATTTACGTACCGGGAAGAATTGTGAATATCGTTCAGAAATAATAATTATGTAAGCTGAAGAAAGGAGGCTGATTCTTGGAAAAAGAGTCAGTCTCCTTTTGCATAAATATTGCTGTTTAGCAAGGAGGGATACAAAATGGATCTTGAAACAATCAGACAGGAAGTGCGTGCCGTCGCAGAGGAGCTGATTACGACGGCGCAGATGAAACCGGGACAGATTCTGGTAGTGGGATGTTCTTCGAGTGAAATTCACAACAGTAAGCTCGGAACGGATTCCAGCCAGGAGATCGGGCAGGCGGTGTTTGAGGCGCTGTATGCGTGTACGAAGGAGCACGGGCTGTATCTGGCGGCGCAGTGCTGTGAGCATCTGAACCGCGCGGTTGTTCTGGAGCGTGCGGCGGCAGAAAAATACGGTTACGAGCCGGTCTGCGCGGTACCGTGGCTGCATGGCGGCGGATCGTTTGCGATGGCGGCATACTATGGATTGGAGGACGCTGTCACCGTAGAGCGTGTGCAGGCGCATGCAGGTATTGATATCGGTGGAACGCTCATCGGTATGCACCTGAAAAAGGTGGCGGTGCCGGTCCGGCTGGAGCAGGACCACATCGGCGGCGCCATTGTGCTGGCGGCCCGGGTGCGTCCCAAGTTCATCGGCGGCGAGCGCGCCGTGTATGATGAAACACTGAAGGACGGCTATCCGGAATTCTGATACGACACGCGTAAAAAGGGACTGGCTCAAACGGAGCCGGTCCCTTTCAGCTTGTCAAAAAAGGGCATTGCCCTTTTTTGGCACAATCTTCTTATATCCCGATCAGATAGAAGAAGATCAGGTTGTGCAGCAGGTGCGCCCAGGCCAGCGTCACCAGCCCTGCCCCCTTCTGCCGCAGCAGCAGATAGTATGCAGCGATGGCTGTGCTGATACACAGCTGGATCACGTTACCGTTCATGAAAAAGTGCAGCCCACCGAACAGCAGTGCCGGAACGGCTGCCGTCAGCCAGGGCGGCAGCGCCAGGGCCTCCAGCTCCTGGGGCAGGAATCCCCGGAAAAACAGCTCCTCCGCTCCGGCAATGAGCGCCTGCAGGACCACGGTGCCCAGCACGGCCCCGGCGGCATAGTCCCTGGGCGGCAGAAGGGAGACGGGGCGGCCCATCAGAAGGAATCCCCCCGTCAGCGCGGCGGCAAAGCCCAACGCAATGGCTGCGCCCCACAGCAGCTGCCGCCGCAGGGACCTCCGGCCCTGCCGGGGCGTAAACAGCAGCAGCGCCGTGCCGCCCAGCAGCACATTATATAGAACGCTGGCCCCTGCGGTGACCCGTCCCCGGAGAAGCAGCGGCAGTCCCACCAAAAACACGGCGCATACTGCCGCCAGACGCAGCCATCGCAGCCCCCGGCTCACAGGCTGCCCTCCTGCACATAGTGATCGTATCGCTCCTGGAGCCAGGCCTTCAGCTGCTCCACCCCCTGGTCGTCCCAGGGGAAATCCTGCTGCTGAACGTCGTTGGCCGCCTCGAAGCAGTACACGGTGTACACCGCCGTATGCAGCACTCCGGCGTCTTTATCCATGGCAAAGCGGTAGCGGAAGTCGCCGATGCTGCCGGTGTACACAAAGGCCCGCTTGAACCAGCGGGGGGTCAGCTCTGAAAATTGCGGATGCATAGAATCGCCCTCTCTTATATAATGATGTCACACCAGGTCATACAGCTGTCGCAGATCCCGGATCTCATAGTCGATCCGCAGATCATCCGGTCGAGCCGTCTTCTTGGGATTGTACCAGCAGCAGGGAATCCCGGCGTTGTTGGCGCCGCGTATGTCGCTGGACAGAGAGTCTCCCACCAGCAGGCAGTTGTCCCGGGTAATGCCGTCGATATGGGAAAAGACATAGTCAAAATAGGCGGCGCTGGGCTTGCTGGCTCCGGCCTCCTCTGAGATAAAGGCTCCGGAGATATACGACGCAATGGCGCTGCCTGCCAGCCGGGACCGCTGCACCGACGCAACGGCATTGGTGACGATGTACAGCCGGTGCTCCTGGGACAGCATCCGGCATACCTCCTGGGCATGGGGCAGCATCAGGGTGTTCTGTCCCAGCACCTGCAGATGCAGGTCGTTGCACAGTACCGGGTTCCGATCCAGTCCCATCTCCTTCAAAAAAAGCCGAAACCGCTCTACAACCAAAAAGTCCAAGGTACACTCGCCTCGGTCAAAGGCTGTCCACATGGCATTGTTGCACCGCTCATAGCACAAAAAGCTCTCATCCGTGTCAGGGATGTCATACCGGGCGCATACCTCGTGGAACGCATGCCGGTTCCCGGCGTCAAAATCAAATAGCGTGTTGTCTGCATCCAGCAGCAGATAGGGGTATTTCATGTCATTGCTCCTATAAATATAAGGTATATAGGAGTATATCATAACCGCAAAACAGTTGCAAGAGAAAAGACATAACCGCATCTTCTGACAG